>VMHT01177395.1_pt1 | contig 30736 bp, 26 predicted proteins | sample 4693611 | NCBI WGS metagenome assembly VMHT01 (sample SAMN12280063, study PRJNA550983) | marine metagenome | isolation source: seawater sampled from same location over 5 years 0.02-0.2 micron viral filtrate | place: USA: collected off the coast of southern California halfway between the port... ... | reverse complement strand
TGTCATGGTTTCCAAAACATGAGATACAGCAAATGGCTATGATGTTCGGCTCACAAGAAACAATACATGCTGTAGCTTATAGTTATTTAAATGAAACACTTGGACTTGAAGACTTTGAAGCATTTTTACACGAACCTGCAACAGCCGAGCGATTTGAAAATTTGGCTGGTTATGACGGCTCTGACCCTGTGGGTATTGGGCGTAGTCTTGCTATTTTTTCCGCCTTTGCTGAAGGAGTTAGTTTGTACAGCGCTTTTGCTGTATTATATAGTTTCCAGCTTAGAAATTTACTTAAAGGCGTAGGTCAACAAATGAAATGGAGTGTAAGAGATGAATCATTACATAGTAAAATGGGTTGTCAATTATATAGACATATGTGTGAAGAAATACCATCACTTAAAAAAGATGCAGAAAAAGATATATTAGAAGCAGCTAGTTTAATGCACGATGCTGAAATGAAATATATTGACAAGATGTTTGAAATGGGTGATATTGAAAACCTTAAAGCAAAAGACTTAAAACATTTTATAAAGAAAAGATTAAATGAAAAACTTAATGAATTGGGTTATAACAGTATTTTTACTTATGATGAAGGCTGTGCAAATAATCTTAACTGGTTTTATCATCTTACTGGTGGTCACACTCATACCGACTTTTTTGCAATCAGGCCAACTGATTATAGCAAAGCTAATGAAGGTGAAGATTTTGAAGACATATGGTAAAAAGAAAATTTCTTAGACTATTAGTCTATACAAATAAATTAACAAGTTATCAAAAGTTTGCATCCCGTGTTGGATATGCGGGTGCAGCCTTTTTGATGGCTGGTCAATGGACGTTAGAACCTATATTATTTATAATAGGTTTTTTATGTGTGATAGTACAGGTATCATCACGTAAACAATGGAACTTAGTAGCTCTAAATCTTAATGGTTTAGCAGCATGGATTAATCATTTTTTAAAATAATATGTGGAATAAAGATTGGAAAAAAGGAGTTGACTACCCTGCGTGGGGTGATACAGATGTTTATAAAAAAACAATAATAGGCGGTTATTTATATAATGGTGAGTCACCTAGAGATGCTTATGAGCGTGTTGCTACAACTGTTGCGAAGCGTTTATATCGCCCAGAATTAGCTGAAACTTTTTTTGAATATATATGGAAGGGTTGGCTATGTTTAGCCTCTCCTGTGCTGTCTAATACAGGTATAGATCGAGGATTGCCAATAAGTTGTTTTGGAATTGATGTTGCTGATAGTATACAAGATATTGGACAAAAGAATTTAGAGATGATGCTACTCGCTAAGCACGGCGGTGGAGTTGGTATTGGAATTAATATGATTAGACCCGCTGGCGCTAAAATAACAGGAAATGGAACAAGCGACGGAGTTGTGCCTTTTTGTAAAATATACGATTCGACAATACTTGCCACTAATCAAGGATCTGTCAGACGAGGAGCTGCATCAGTTAATATTAACATTGAACACCCCGATTTCGATGAGTGGATTGAAATACGTGAACCTAAGGGAGACATTAACAGACAATCGCTTAACTTACATCAATGCGCTGTCGTCGGCGATAAATTCATGCGACGACTTGAGCAAGGAGATGCAGAAGCTAGAAAACGTTGGAGCAAATTACTTCAAAAGCGTAAAGCTACTGGAGAACCTTATGTGCTTTTTAAGGGGAACACTAACAAACAAAATCCAGCGGCTTACAAAGACAACGCTTTAAAAGTTCACATGACAAACATATGTAGTGAGATTACTTTACACACTGACGAGTCACATAGTTTTGTTTGTTGTTTATCATCATTAAATTTAGCAAAATATGAAGAATGGAAAAATACGAACATCATTCATGACGCAATTTGGTTCTTGGATGGAGTACTTGAAGAATTTATACAAAGAGCAAAATATAGGTATGGATTTGAAAACGCTGTTAGGTCGGCTGAAAAGGGTAGAGCTCTTGGACTTGGTGTTCTTGGCTGGCATACCTATTTACAAAACAAAGGTATTCCTTTTGAAGGTTTACTCGCACAGTTTGAAACTCGTAGAATATTTTCACAAATTAAAATTGAAAGTGAAAGAGCGAGTAGGGGATTGGCTGAAACATATGGTGAACCGTTATGGTGTCGTGGTACTGGCATGCGTAACACCCATTTGCGGGCTATTGCTCCTACTGTGTCTAATAGTAAGCTTAGTGGGAACGTTAGTCCTGGCATTGAGCCTTGGGCCGCTAATATTTTTACTGAGCAGTCTGCGAAAGGAACCTTTATAAGAAAAAATCCTACATTAAAAAAGATATTAAAGAAACATAAATTAGATAACGAAAAGATATGGAACAAAATTCTTCAAGACGGAGGGTCAATCCAAGGTATCAAAGCATTAGACAAAATTACCTACGGAAGTCACGATATACCCGTCAAAGAAATATTCAAAACTTTCAAGGAAATTAATCAGCTAGAATTAGTTAATCAAGCAGGTATACGTCAACAATATATTGACCAATCTGTTAGTTTAAATTTAGCATTTCCTTCTGTAGCTACACCTAAATGGATTAATAAAGTTCATTTAGAAGCATGGAAGAAAGGTATTAAAACTCTATATTACGTTCGTACAGAATCTGTACTAAGGGGAGATATTGCTCAACAAGCTATGGATGAGAATTGTTTAGCTTGTGATGGATAATAAAAAAAAGGGAGGCTTATTTGCTTCCCTTTACTTTTTCGAATGAACTTATTCCAAAACAACCAAGTGTTACCCATACAAATGAATTATATATTACTTCATTTATAACAAGTTCACCGTCTACAAATATAAAACTAGTTACTAAGTCTGCTATAGCAAATAATACCATCACTACAAATGACGCAAATCCCACTATATTTTTTTCGTTTATTTCGTTTTTTTCTTTAAATAAGCTCCACATAATTTATCTTTTACCGCCAAAGTATTCAGTGGCGTGTCCTTTTTCAATTAAGTATTCGTTTAATGATTTATCAGCAAATTCTCCTGCTGACCATATTTCACCTAATATTCTACCATACTTACCGCTAGCATCATAGGTTTTTGTTTTAAGAATAGCGGCCTCACCTTCCTTACAAAAGTTTTTACAATATTCTTTTGCCGCTAATCCTTTTTCTTTTTCTTCTAAATCTCTAGTTCTAGATTCAGGCGCGTTTATACCATGTAATCTTACACGTTGTTTTTTTAATACGACATCAAACCCTAAATCTATATCTACATCTACAGTATCACCATCAACCCAGCGATCTATCATTACTTTATATTCGTACATTATATTATTTTATATTTTGTTTTACCGTCTTCGCGATAAGCTTTTAAACACCTATTTCTATTATCTTCAGGTGATACATAACTTATATGAACCCAGTTTGGATTTTTATCTGTACCAAATTCCCATATCATTTGATCAAAATCTAACATTTCTTTTACATAAGTAAACATTTCAGCATTAGTTCTTTTGCCAAAAGTATCATCAATATCAATTGCTTGTCCGTGACAATGTTGTGATTTTGTTGATCCACCTATTGCTTTATTTAATTCTGGTGAACGGAAAAAAGAATTAATCTTTACTGGTCCTCCAACCCATTGTCTTAATGGTTGAAATACTTTTTCAGCTATTGTTTTCATATTAGCCAATTGTTCTTCATTGGGTTTATTTTCTAAACCTAATCTATTAGCAGTTATGCTATACACGCCTTCTTTATAACTTACGTTTTTACTTATATTGTTCATTTCTTCTTGTTTGCTTCTTCCCATGCTTTTCTGCTAGCCTTAGCTTTAGCAATCTCAGCTTTAGATTTTTGTTTATGAACAACTTTACGACCTTTTCTGCCATTGCCTTTTAAAGCATTAGGAATATCATCAATTTGATTTGCAACTTCTTTCATTGCTGAAGCTACATCTTCAATTTCTTGCGCTGTAAGTTTATATCTTTTTTGCACTTCTTTTAAAGTAGCTATTGCTTTTTCGTCTACTTCAGTTTTGCTCCATAATAGGACCCATACGTCCTTCATGTATTTCTTTGTTAATTTCCACATTTTTTTTCTTTTTTAATAATTTAATTATATAATTTACTACTATGCCACCTAATGTAGTGGCTACCAAGTCTTTAGCATCAAAACTGCCATAACGTATATAGTCATAACTTTCTTTAGCAAATCCTGCTGCAAAAGAGGATGCTACTCTTGGTAATTCCATTTCATTTGCAACCGCTGCTGTTGTAGCGCCTGCTGCAAAATGGTAATATTTATCTCTACCTATATCTTGTGAGCTAGCACAGCCCACAGTAACCGCCACAAAAAGGACAAGTATCTTTTTCACTCATAATTACAATTTAGTTTCCGGTCCACTTACCGCTATTAAATCTAGTCATATCCCTACCTCCACTAATAATAGGATGAGGGCCACCGCCAGCTTTTGTTCTTGGTGTTGAATTTATTATATTTTTTGCTAAATCTTTATTTTTTTTAGCTACAACTTTTGCTGTAGTTGTTGCTTGAGGAGTAAATGCTCTAGCATATTGTGCAGGGGCCTCAAACATAGCTTGCATACTTTTTGGTAAACCTTTACTTGCAAGTTTTCTATACTGGTTAGAGGTGTTGGTAAAAGCACCCACCATTTTTTTACCAGCACTAATTGCTCTACCTATAGGTATTATTGATGCAATGCCTCCGTATACAGCTAAATCTTTTTGAAAACCAGGATCTTTAAATTTTGCTTTTGTTTCACCAATAAATTGGCTAAGCCTTCCTCTTCCCGGCTTTAATGTATCTCTACCTTTGCTCATAATTTTAAAATTGTGAAGCCGCACTGACTTCGTTAATGGATTCTTGTATTTCCTCTAAATCTGCAGGTAACATTAAATCTAATCCCGCTTTGAATACTATTTCTTTTATACCTTCTTTAAAGATAATTAATGTTGGTGCCATTCGCACTTTGTATTTTTTCTTTGCCGCTGGGCAATTAGCTATATCTGCTCTATAATATATAACATTTTCTAATTTATCCCAATCACTAAATTTATTAGCATCGTTAAATGATGCGTAAAATTCAACTATTACTGGCAATGTTTGATTATCACCAAACGCTTGCTTTTCATTTATTTTACTATCAAAATTATTATCAGTAATAAACTCTTGTCCAAAAGTATTAAATGTAATTAATAGTAAAATTATATTTAAGTATTTCATACTATCTTCTTTGCTGTATTTCGTATAATCTTTCGTCTATTTTATCAATAGTTTCCTTTATCTCTTCTACATCATCTTGAGTATCCATAATTGTTTGGCGAATTAATTCATCTTTCAAATCATATTCAACTCTATCAATAACTGGCGCGGGTAATTCCATTGCTCTAGCTATATCAGCCTGCATTATAAAATACATGCTAGCAAGCGAAACTACACCCCCAATAATCAACCCTATTGTTTTTAAATCTAATGTTATTTTAGTATCTTCCCCAATCTGCTTTGCCATTTTAATATTTATTTTTTGTTATCTTATTATATTTATAAGCTCTTCTTGCTTTTTGAAAAAATCTACCGGGTATTACAGCATTTTTAACACCTTCAACGACACCATCCATCATTCTTCCTTCCCATCTAAAATTATTAAATTTGTTAGACGTAAATAATTTTAAAGGATTTAAAATAGGTTTACCTTGTTTATCCATTACATCTCCATACATTGCCTTTCTTTCTTTTGCAAAATTATTTGCAGCGCCTCCTTTGGGAACTGGTTTTGGCATTACTGCCGGTCTTGCATTTGGAGTCATTTTATCCTGACCCATTTTAAATACTCCTTTGTAATTATGTTTTTGTATATATGCCATTTTATCTAAGTGTTATGTTGAATCCTACAGATCCATTATATATTCTACTATCCCAGAATTTAGTATATTCACCTTCAAAGAATACACCTATTGATCTGTTTAATTTCCATCCAAAATTTATACCTGCTTGAAAATCTTTCCATTGTTCAAGTTCTGAATCTTGTCTTAATCCTCCGAGGCCCCAGTTATTACGATTTAAATATGAAAAATCTTCATCACCTTTTACATATTTATGATAAGGCAATAAATAAGAACCATATGCGTGAAGCCAGAAATTTGACTTGTAGTGATAAAAATCAAAACCGACCACAGGTGAAACTACACCAAATGGGTCTAGTAAATCCCACTGCTCATTATTATAACGATTAATTAATGATTCAAATATCGTGTCACGAAATTGTAAATCTGTATAAGCCACCGTGTTTCCTTCAGGATCATACCAATAATAATCATATACATCTTCACCATCAATATTAATAGTTACCAATTGATCAGTAAATCCATAATTATAACCTAATTGATACCAATAGTTTATAGGGTAACCATCTTGGTTGGTTTCATTTAGCCATATTTCAATTGGATTATATCCGTAAGCTCTTTCATGTGTACGATACATCGCTCCCGCTGATAAGCTAAACTTTTTACCAATAGGTAATTTAGCCCTCACTTCAGCTGATTTATATTTAAAATCAACTTTACCTTGTGCTCTACTTTCAAGCTTAACCATGTGATGTTTACCACTATGTTTTAGAAAATACCTATGATTTTTAAATATCTCATCTCTGGACCTTTCTTTTTCATAATGAAATACATACTCTAAACCTTTAATGGATGAGTTAGGAGCTGTCATAGCTACGTTAGATTCAGTGCCGTTATAATAGTCTTTAGCTTTTCTCTCGTAATCAAATCTTGCAATCTTTCTAATACCAAAACCATAACGATAATCAAAATCATAATAGTCAGTACCATCAACTACAACGGGTGGTGTATATAAATTACCATCAGGATTTGTTCTTACAAAATAATCTTTTGGATTTTCTCTAGGATTTTTAATATCACCAGCTACATATAATGTACCATATTTAAATAATTCATCATATATAGATTTAAAAAATTTACTTTTTTTCTTTTCTTCTTGCGCAGTAATATTAAATGATATTAATATTGCTAAGATAGTTAAAATTTGTTTCATAATGTTAAGTTTGTATAATATATGTAATCACCTGTTATTTGCGTCTTTTAACGTTTTTAACTCTTCTTGGTTTACCTGCAGGCTGTCCTAAATTTTTCTTTTCTCTTATTTTTGCCGCTTTTTCAGCTGAAGACATTTCAGAAGCTGTTTTTACAGTTTTACTTGATACTCTTTTTTTAGGTCTACAATAAGGTACACCTCTTTTTTCTCCTTTACGTCTTCCGCAGGGTTTACCAGTTCTTACATCAATCCATTCTTCTTTAAACCAACGTTTAAGAGCCGCTCCTTTTTTAGTTTTTCTTACTGCCATACTATGACTTTATACCGCCTATAATATTTCCATCTTTATCTCTTGTTCCTCTTTTTCTTTTTTCCGGAAGCTTTCGGTCTTGCTTTGGTTTTCCCATATTTCTATCTTTAGGTGGTTGTTTTTTATTTGGTTCCTTACCTTTATAAGGGTCCATTTTCATAGGCGAATGTTCACAACCCTTTTTCTTTAATGCTAAATGCTCTTTATATGTCATTGCTTTCTTTTCAGTACCATCTTTGCAATACATCATATGTGGTTTGTATTTTTTTGTTGCCATAATTTATTTTTTAGATTTATTACCCCAATTTGCTGCTCCAACTTTTCTACACTTAGCGATTGCCCCGCTAGCATATGCGGAAGGAAACACTTTATACCTTGCCTTTACTTTTTTATAACATGCGTCTTTTGCCATAATTATTTTATTTTTAGCTTTTTAATTTTTAATTTTTTAATTTTTGTAGGCTGTAATTTGTTTTTCTTTTTTATTAACCTTGTATCATCTTCTTCTATTTTTAAAGTCCATCCGTCCCAACCTAACAATAGTGCCAATTTTTGCCATAATTCAGTTTCTGAATCTACAATTCCTTTTCCTTGTTCATACAATCTCATTGCTTGATCAAGAGGTATATTAGCTGTAGCTGATATAAATCTTGCAGCCGCCATTGTTGCAGGGTTATCTAGACTAAGTCCTGATTCTTTTATTTCATCCATTTCATAATCGAATACAGAAAGTGCTTGTCTTATTTGTGTTACCTTTCTATCTACGGGTGGCATAAAATCAAATAATTTCCATGCTGCATCTCCAAATTTAGGTCGAGGTCTGCCTGCTCTTCTAGCTAAATCGACTGCAACATTTTTAGCCATTAAAATTATATTGCCATATACACCTGTACCTCTAATAACTGAATCAGCCATTCCCTCAGCAGTTTTTATAACTCTATCTCTTTCCTTCTCATCATCTTCTTCTTCTCCAAATCCCATTGCAAATAGTGCTTGCTGCATTGCGTTGAATATAAAGTTTTGAACAAAACTATAATATATAAGTTTTGACCAATTAGTTCTAGGATCACCACGCCCGTCTCGTATATCTTGAGCAGCTCTTTTCATAAGTCTAGCATACTGCATAGGTGTATTAGCAAAAGCTAAAACAACTCTACCTAAATTACTTGCTTGCTGCATAGATATTTTATCAGGTCTACTAGATTGCTGTGTTTCTTCAGCTATTTCTCTAAAATCTTCAAAAGCTCTTTCAAAAGCAGCATCTTGTTCTAATCCTTTATTAGTATATGTATTTGTTCTATTTCTAATAAAACTTGCACCACCTAATGCAATTGCAAAACTATCTGCATATCTTGTTAAAACAAAACCTTTACTTAGTAATAAACTTATAACACCACGCACTCCTCCTTTTTCAGCCTGCTCTACAAGTTCAGATTCGTTAATATTTATTTTCAAACCACCTCTTCTTTGAACTAAATAATCTGAATTAAATAATCTCATAAAATCTCCCCAAAATTGTTTTTGATTAGAAAAAGCTTTACCAGCCTGTAATAAATTATTATCACTCCAATTTATAAAGTTTATGGTTGATATTGTTTGTAGAACGGCAGATTTTCTATTTAAGAACATAATAGTACCAACTGCATCATTAAGCCAATCTAACATGATATTAACTTGTTTGTTGTTGCTAGGTTTTCTATTTCTACCAGTTTTCATTCTACGAAGAATATCTTCTAACGCTTCTCTATAATTTCTACCAAATAAAGCTTCAAGTTTATTTAAATTTTCTTCTGAAAATACCGTGTCAACATTTTTTTGCCATTGCTGAAGGTATTTTTCTCTTTTTGTTGTATTTATACTTTGTTTTAAATCTGTTGATATAGTTCCAGATTCCCAATTATTATCAGGCTTTATATAACCATCAGCTTTAGTAATTAATATTAAATTATCTGCGAAATTTTTAAAGGTTTTATCTTTTTTAATTAAGTTGACTAAACTTGCCTCTTCTTCTTTACTTAAGCCTGGAATTTGCATTTTTTGTTTATTCCATATATAAACTCTAACAGCATCACCCATTGTGAAATCACCATCTAATACTTTTTGTTGTAACGGCGATTGTGCAAATATACCAGCTTTTTTTGGTAATTTAGGTAGTCTTGATTTTAATTCTGCAAAGTCAGCCATCATTGCTGATCTTTCTCTTTCAATATTTGCCATAGCTCTACCAAAAGGTCTGATTAAATTAATTCTAACCCATTCTATAGCTTGGTCACCTTTAAATCCTTTAGGTAACAATGTGTACATTAGTCCTAAAAAGTCTTCTGCTCCCGGTGGTATAAATAAATTATATCTACCTTTATTTTTACCTCTTCTTCTGGCTCTTACTGCAGAATATTTAGTAGTTGATAACACACCAGATTTATCTTCTAATATTGAATTAAATTCTAAATCCAAATTAGCTTCTTTACTAGGTAAAGTTCTAGGAGTACCATCTTTTTTTATGTTAAATTGTACCGAAAATGATTTTCCTTGTAATGTTTTATAGTTTTTTAACGTAACACCGCCATCAATTTTTGCAACCGCACTATTAAAATGTCTTCTTGTCCAACTATCTTTCCATAAATTCCAGTTTCTACCCATGCCAAATTTATAAAATCTGGTCTCACCTTCGTTGTCTATATATGTAGCCGCATCAACTTTGTCAGCATCTTTTTTAGACATACCTATTAATACATAATTTTCTAAAGCTTTATTTAATAATTTTGTAAACGGTATTTCTTTTTTATTAATTCCACTTAACAATTCTTTCCAAGCTCTAAAACTCTGCATTGCATGTTCCATTATCATTTGCTCATTATTTGCAGCCGCTACTACGTCAAATCCCGCAAGCTTAGCCATTCTTCTATGTAAATGCGATTTATCTTTATAAGAATTAACCATAAAGTGTATCATAGTTAAGAGTCTTTCGTTTTTCTGTGCTTGTGTAATATTAGGTTCATTTATAAATTCATTAATAGCTAACCATAAATGTATACCTGCATTAGTATATCTGTCAGTAGCGTCTATTAACCATTTTAAACTTTTAGTTTTAAGATTTTTTTGACTAATAGGTGCTCCTTTGTAATAATTTTTTTCAGCATCTTCACGTGCTTGTTTTTTTGTTGCTGATTTACCATAAGAAAAATTCTTTCTACCAACCCAATTTTTAGAACCTGCTAATAATTTTTGTTTAATTTCTTGAATTTGATCTTTAGTAATATAGCCAGCCATTTGCAGCCCACTAGTAACAATACCAATATTTAATAATCCTGGATATTTATCAAGATATGGTAAAAAATCAATCATACCATTAGAATATCTTTGAGTATCGTCAGTAACATTATACCAAATATTTCCTAATCCCATTTTAAAAGCAAATTGTCTACTAGCCAAAGTTCTTTCTATTTTTCTAGCTGCTGTAGCTTGGTCCTCAGTAGATAATGGCGATTGCTTTATTGCCGCTGGAGATAAGTTGAATGCAATTTCTTTACCAAATTCCGCAAAAAGTTTATTTCTTCTTGCTCTTATAGTAGAATTAGGTTTCTTTTCACCATAACTATAATATTCTTTTAAAATTTCTAATGATGGTTTTAGTCTATCATATAAATCAACACCTTGCGCTTCATTTTCAACAAAAGCATTTTTTTCATCTCTTGCTTTTCTAATCTCTTCTTGTGTTGTTAATCTTTTATTTAACTTAGCAAAATTTTTGTTTTCTAATTTTCTTTCTGCTTGATATAAATATTGTATTGATAATAACTTTTTCTTAGGGTCAAAAAGTTTATCTATATATTTATCAAAAAACTTTTCAAAATTACCAGCCGCTTTTCTTATTTTAGGCATTACTGCATTTTCAAACAAATTTTTAATATTGTTTCTAAAATCAGCATCGCTTGGATCAAAAGCTTGGTCTTCACCAAATATTTCATCAACAAAATCTTGTAAATCTTTTATATCATCTTCTGTGAGTATATCAATTTCGTCTTCCATTTTAGGATTAGAAGTATTTTCTATGTTCTCACTAAGTATTTTAGCATCTATCATAGATTCTACATCCATTGAAGTTTCATCTAAAATATCAATTGTAGTACCAGTAGCTGTTTCAATAGATTGTGCTTTTGGTTTCTTTACATATTCTAATTTAACATCTTGAAATGCTCTAAATGCAATACCACCTAATCCTTTGCTTTCTTTTTTACCATAAATATAACTAAATACACTTCTTTTATTTCCTTCTAATGTTGGATTAAAGTTTTTAAATACTCTTTCTGTAATTCTTTCTCTTACCTTTCTTTTAATATCTTCCTGCACCTCAGGTGCTAAACTGCCAGTATTTTCATCTCTTTGTATTATGCTATTTATAACTGGATCTATAATAAGATTACTTTCTATTTCTGTATATATACCTGCTCTAGCGGCATCACTGGTTTTAAAATCATCTTGTGTTTTTATATCTTCAGTTATATACTGGTCTAAAGCATTTTGACTAGCTTTTATTTGTTCAGATGTTAACTCAGCTTCTTTAGACGGTTTAGTTTTTTCTTCAATATCAACCTTACCGCTCTTTGCTACAGTTTTTGCAACATCATCAGCTGCTTCTAATACTGTTTTTGCAGATAGAGGTTTAACACCTGTAAAACTATTATATCTTTTTATTAATTCTAAAGCATTTTCACCGCTAATTTCAAATGGTAAATTCTTTATATTTTTAGAATAAGTTTTTGCAAACGCTTCACCAAATTTATTGAACATGTTAGCTTGCTCAATATTTTCTAAAGCGGCTTGATTAGCTAAAACATCAGATAATCCTGATAAATATTCATCTACAATATCATTATTTTTAAGATCAAATTTACCATACACAGATAATCTTTGTTTTAATAATTTATATGCGGCTGCCATTTTAGGGTCTGTTGAATTAGAAAAATCTGCATCTAAAGCTTGTATTATAGCAGTTTTTTCACTTCTTGATAATGATTCAAATATAAAGTGCATTACCTCATGGTGTACAACATTACCAGAAGTACTTCTACCATTATTAGTTTTAAATATATTGTTGTCAACATTTTCTTCAACGAATAAGGCTAAATCACCTTTCATAGCTCCGGATGTATACATACGCATGCCAGATTCATTTACAGTACCTTCTAACATGTCAATGACATTCTCGTCTGTTAAAAGGTCAGGTCTATTTTTTTCAAGCCACGCTTTCAACTCAGCTCTAGTTTTACGCATTATACCTTGTTTACCCGCAAATACTCCAGTTTTATCTGAATTTATATATGATAATAAAGTTTTGCCTGTTGTATGAAAATATTCCAAAAGTTTTGTATCAATTAATTGATTATCATAACTTTCAATTCTTTGTTTTTCATTTTCAATTTTAGCTTCAATTGAAATGCTATTATTTGTTTTAAATTCTTTTTCTAAACCAGCAAGATTAGATTGTGCATCTGCTTTTTCAATTTGTAAATCAAACATTTTTTTTCTACCTTCATAAGATAAATATCTATAAGTAGAATTATTTGCTACATTTTCAGCAACATCTATATTTCTTAATATTTGGTCTTTTTCAGCTTGAGTTCTATTGCTTTTCTTTACCTCTACTTTTAATGCGTTTGCTATTGCTCTTAAGCTTTCGGGATCTCTTAATGCTGTTAATTCAGCTATTCCCTCTCTAACAGCCATGCTTGTACCTGTTATGCTTACTTGTGTACCACTAGTACCCAATATTGTTTGAGCTGTTGTTTCTGCAATTAATTTTGCAGTTATAGGATTATCTAATGCCAATGCTGAATTTATTTCTTGTCCATTTTCTGTAACAATTTCTGCCAATTGAGAATATCCAGCACCAACTAAAAAATCTTTTGCGTCTTGATTAACTTTGCCTTTTATTATACCCCTAAGAGCTGTTTTAGGCACAAATTTAGTTGCTTTACCTACTAAAAAAAGATTACTTGCATAATCCATAGCCGCGTTCTGTATACCCACCCTGTTAGCTTCATTAAGCGCATCCACTGTTTTACCGTCTTGAACGGCATTTAATACAGCGTTGGCTTGTTGTTCTTTTGGTAAGTTTTGAAATGCTTCATATGTTAATCCCATTTCTTCAGCAGCGACTCTGTTAATTAATTCTGTTGCTACCGCTCCACCTTCTTGTGTATACGTTGTAAATCCGAAACTAGCTAACGCAGAAAACATTTGTGGTATTTGTTCTGCAATTACACCGGTTGTTTTATCAAAAGTTAAATTAAAATCATCCCATAATTCATTATCCCCATCATCTTCAAATATGTTTATTTTTTCATATTTATCTAAATAATCTTGCATTTCTTTAGATTCAATAAAATTTTCTCTAAATATTTTACTATCTTTTTCAACTAAATCTTCATAATACTTTAAAGCATTTTCTCTATCTACACTTCGACCACCTACAAAATTACCTTCTTTCATAAGATATACTCCACCTACACGAAAACTATTTATACTATCCGGAGTATTTTTAATCTTTCTTATCTGTTTTTGATTATCTTCAATTCTTCTAGCGGCGCTGTCTCTTAAAAAATCATCAGAGACGCTTGAGCCAATTTTTTTAAAAGCATTTACAAATCTTCTACCTAATGATGGTTTAATTTTTTCTTCTTTTGTAGGAGTTAGTTCAAGGGCTTTATTATAAAGAAATCTTTTTGAATTTTCAGGTGGTAACGCCCCAGTATATTTTGTATATAGTGCGTCTATTGCTTTAGTGGGTTCTTGGGTTAGTAGAAAAGAAATTTGTTTAGTTCTCAATTCTTCCCCCATATCAGCATCGAATTTTTGAAGTAATGCTTGGTATATTTCTTCCATCTATTTATTATTTCCTTCGATGTTATTCAATCCGTTAATTATATCTTGTGTAACGTTTATTGGCTCTAAATTTTCCAATAAATTATCAAATGTTTCCTGACCATCAAATTGTTGTGTTTTAGTATTAAACACGGGTGGTACTTTTTTTCCATCTGGCAACACAATATCTCCAAATGTACCTTCTTTCGCGTTCATTATATAATAATTTATAACTTCTGTATCTAATCCAGCTGTTCTTGCGTAGAGCCTAAATAAATCTTCTTGATTGCCTTGGGGAATAGATGTTTGATCATAAAATACACCTATCTGATCTCCGCCATATGTTTCATTAAATAATTTCATTTTTTCTTCATCAGGCAATTCTCGGTATTTACTTGCTGCCATGTCTACAGTTTTAGTATCTGTTTGTTGCTGAGCAGAATCCCAAGCTTTAAATAGTTGATCCTTATCCATAAATTTGCTAGCATTTTTAATATCTAACCTTTGTAAAGACTTAACTCTTTCTTGTGCATTCAAAGGTTGCGTTGCAAAATTAATTGCATTTTGAATTGTAGGCATTGCTAATTTAATTTTTTGTTGCATACTAGCGGTAAACTCACTTTCGCCACCACCAGGACTGTATGTTCCATATCCAACTGAATTCTGTTCTATCAAACCAGTCATTATTTTGTCAATTATAACAGGTTTAAAATTAATAGGATCCTGTTCATATTTTGCTCTTTCTTCATCACTAAAAACATCTTTAAATAAATCATCATATAAAATTGATTTAATTCTATCGTCACCACCTTTATCCAGCTCAATTATTAATCCTCTTTTTAAAGATTCAACTAATCCACTAAATTTATCATCATTTAAATTAACACCTTCTATTCCATCTTTAATTACACTTTTGTTTAATTTATCTAAATATTGTGAAAATTCGTCATCAGTTTCAAACCAATCAAAATCTTTTTTAGTAAATGAATAACTTTTACCATTATGTGTTGTATTGTATGTAGGATTACCAAAATTATCATATGTCATCGTATAATCCAATTCATCAGGCAATAGTATATTATCTAACGCACCTTTCTTACCAGCATCATAACCTTTAGATATTCGGTTATGATTTTCAGAATATTCTTTTCTTTTAGCTTGAACCCAAAGTAAGTTATCATTTGCATTTGAATATGAGGCAGTTATATTATTTAATTCATTTTGTAAAGTTAAATATTCAGGGGTACCTGCGGGTACTTCTGCTAGCATATTGCCTATTTCAAAAGCTCTTCTCTTTTTTTCAAAAGCCCATGGTGTTAAGGTTTCTCTTTGTATACCATCTAATTTTGAAAAATTAATTTCTTCTGGAAATTTATCAAGTATACCTTTAGCTCTTGCATCAGCTATTTCTCGCTCTCTTCTATTTCCTTCAATTTGTTTTATCAAGTTATCAGTAGTTCTTTTTATACTTTTATCTATAGTGTCTGCTAGACCAGTATTAAAACCACCCGCCGCGAGTCTTGCTCCTAATATTAAGTTTTTATCTGCCATAATTTTTAGTTATCCGGTTATGTTTTGGAGGGCTCCAGGTTTTGCAATTCCTGATGCCGCTACACCTGCTGCACCACCGGCCATATCTGTTAATCCACCAACTAATTGATTTGTTGCATCTTTTCTTGCTTGATCTGCTGCTGCTTTTCTTTGCTGAGCCATTCCAAGTAAAGTACTTTGTTTTTCATAAGCCATTTTTTGGGACTGTGCTTCTCCACCTGCAATAGCCATTTGTCTTGACTGTTCACCTTGAGCACCTAATTGCGCATTTCTTTGTTCTTGTTGAGCTATACTTGCTGATGCCTGTTGCGCCTGTTGGTTTTGACTATTTGCCATTGCCTGTGCTAATGCAGCAACCCCTCCACCTCCTGCTGAAGCAGCCATACTACTCATAATATTTGCAGCTCCTTGTGCACTTTGTTGTGCTGCAAAATCTGCTGCTTGAGTATTAACAGTTAAATTTGTATAAGGATTAGTTATGTTTTTATATGGATTAGATGTATCTAAATCTCTAAATGCTTGTTTTTCTTGTTTTAGTTCTTTAGCAGCTCTTCTTTGTTCACGTCTTCTTTTACCACCTCCAAATAAACTAGCACCAAATTTTATAAGTCCGCCTACTGCTTGGCCAGCCGCTTGTATACCCGCAGCGGCTACTGCTGGTGCAATCGCCCAATTTACTCCTCCCGTAGGTGCTTCTATTATTAATTTTGATATTTCTACTATACTTTCCATTATATATTTTTATATATTTATTATTACGTATTAACTACTTATACTAATTTCACTTCCAACAGCATATATTTCTTTAACCGTGCTTGATGTATTTTGCATCTTTACAGTTGCATGATAACCTAATAACCCACTTGTTTGCCATTTTGCTTGTTTTACATAAAATATAAAATAAGTTGGATAAGATGGCGGGGATGCTGTTGTTGAAAAATTAGCAGTAACCTCGGTTGATGTGATTGCTGTTACAGGACCTATTCTAGTATTAACACCTGTGCTTGGGTGAACATAATACAAATCGTCATCTATTTGTAAATCCTCAGGAACTGCATTTGCAAAAGTATATTTTCTTAAATTTGTACCAGCACTAACATTACTGCCCCAGTCACCTATACCTTGCACATTTAATGCTTTTAAATCAATTGTAGCAGCTGTTTCTGAGCCTCCTCTTATGTAGTTAAAATATTTATTTTCTTTATTTACAAATGAATCTACAGCCCCGTCTTGTTGATCGCTAGTTATATTAGGACATGTCCACCCAGAATCTCCTTCATAATTCAATGTTCTAAAATTTTTCATATTAGCAGGGGCTTCATTCAAAATAACCTCCACATATGGTGTTACTTTTGAACCATAAAAATTACAAACATCCCCAACATGATGTTCATATATATGACCATTTTTAAAAGTAAAATATTTATTTTGTATACTTTCCGCAGCTTCAGGTATAAAGGACTTTTTACTAGTCCATCCATTTATTGATTCAGAAAAAGAAATAGTACTGTTTGCATTTGTAGGGTGAGTGCTAATATTATACTGATGTTTTCTAATATCATAAGAACCCACCATATATCCAGTATTTGCAGGTAATGCGTCTCTAAAGAAATCTTTCATACCATAATCTGATATAGCTTCCATGCCATCCATAGAATGCCTAACTACTACTCCATTTTTTCTATCTGTAAAATACGCTCTATGAGTATAAAAAGCAAAGCTCTCTGGATTTGTACTTATACCATAATTAGAATTATAAGGCATTGCTTGCCCTAAAACTGCTTTATTAGATGTAACATTAACATTACCGTCGGCATTAAATAATGCGTCTTTATTAGTTAATATTTTTACAACTTTATTTTCACAATAAGCAATTATATCATTATATCTAGTATGTAATAACTGTATACTACCATAATCTGGATTAATTTCTTTAGTAATAGCTTCAGCAATAATAAATTGGTTTAATCTATTTAAGCCATTTTTATTATTATATATCTGAGAAAATATTAAATTATTTTTATGATTTTCTTCTATATAAGGTTTATCTTCAAAAACAGTTGATACCCTAACACCTTTTCCTAATGGAGCACCATTAAAAGTATCTCTAATTGACATAGACTCAACTCCATTTAAAAAACAAAAACAATTATAATAAGATAACACATTAGCATTACCATGATTATTTGTTCCGTCAGATGCTATTGTAAAAACTTCTTGTGTTTCATAATATATATCAATATCAACATCATCCTTAGGCAATACTTCAAATATAGGTGGTTCTGGTATACCTACTAGCTGGTCATCTTTTCTAAACTCAAGAACTGATATTTGCATTATATTAGCTTCCGTGCCAGTTGTTGCAGGCTCTACATCTCCATTAAAAATCAAATTTTGAGCTAAATTTTTATCTAGCTTTATTAAATAAACAGCATCTCCATCGTTAAACTGGGAAGGGCTCCCTCCTCTTTCAAGATATTTAAATACTCTTGTTATTTTATATATATTATTATCTGCTGCTTGGCCTGCTGTAATTTGTGTTCTTGATCTATCAAATTTTAAATAAACAGGATTGTCTGTATTGTAATTATTTTTATTAGATGGGGCTTTTTCTAAACCAGTAACTAAAGGTAATGTTGCATATTTTGAATTTTTATCAGCGTATGGCTTATCTGTTCTTATGCAAAAATGATAACCTTGGTCTAGTTCTGTATTAGTAATAAATCCTCTTGAAGGATTAAAAGATTGACCATCAGTTGCAGTTTGACCAGTACCATGATTAGTATCTCCTCTAAAACCACCCTGCATTGGTGTTTTTGGACTAGAACCACCAATTCTTGTTATAGATGAGTCGCTATTCGCTAAACCACCACCATACATATGAAATTGTCTTGGGTCGTCATCAGTCTGATTACCGTCTAAAGATATTGTACTTAATACTTGTAGGTTATTTAAATCTTCTTCACCTTTTAATTCCGCTAATAAGTTAGTATTATTTCTTATTTTTATAAAAAATTTACCTTGATATTCTTCTTTACCGCTTTCATCAACCGTATCAACAACAACCATTTTTATACCACCTCCATAATGTTTTCCGCCGCTAGTAGTACTTACGTTTAAAGACGAGTCACCACCAACTAACGTGGCTCCAACATTTATATTACCACTAGGATTTAACAGTTTATCTCTGTCAAAATCATCATAAAGAATTTTTACATCATCTCCAAATTCCTGCGTAAAATGCAATTCAAAATCATTATTGTCTCCTAAATCTAATTCTTTATTTGCTATTGTATACACATCTGTTTCTCCCGAACCAGTAACAAATTTTACTTTTGCTCCTGGGTTTAAAAAACCATATGCTTCTTTACTTACACCTCTTTTAGTGTCACTGCCAATTTCATCACCACTATCAATATTTGTTTCTTGTAATTTATACATTGCAGCAACAGTTATTCTATTTCTACCTGGCACAGGTGAGGCGCCGGGTTTTAATACATGTAAGTCTCTATCCTGTTCAAGGTTTTTACTAAATACAAATACATCTGGAACATATACCTCTTTTAAAGGTTTAGCTAAAAACGGAGGTGGGGTAGTATATTTATCTAATACTTTAAATTCTTCTGTAATATTTGAAATATCATTACCTCTTTTCTTTTTGAGTACTATTTTATCGTCAATATCTACTTTGTTAACATCGGCAGATGGTATTGCAACATATATAAACCCTTCTTTATCTTGATAAAAACTATCACCTATAAAGTTATGTGTTTTAGATGATATTTCTTTTATAAAATATTTATAAGTTTTTGCAAATGAAGGTGGGTTGGAAGTTATAGCTGCCTTAAATCTAGTTGAAAAAGAAGCTCCTTCTTGACCAACTTTTACAATACCTGTTTTGCTTGTTAACACAGGTGTTTGTCTACCAAACTCATCCATATAAACAACACCAAATTGATATGTTCTTTTTGACTTTATAGATTGTCTTTCTTTTTTAACATCATCATAATTTGAATCAGTAGGGTTATATCTATTATGTATACCTACTGAAAATACAGGCTCTACATTGTTATTGCTAGAATCTTTTAAATTAAAGTTTTCAGTATAATTACCATATATTAATCTATTTGCTGTAATTTCTTGTGCTTTAGCTTTCCTAGGCACACTATCAAATAATCTTAATAATTGATTTGATGGCAACGTTTTAAATATTTGATCATCTTTTACTTCAAATTCCAAAGGACTTGGAAAAGCATTGCTAGAATTTTTTTTAATAGTGTCAACTAAATAACAATTTGTACCTACAGAGTCTTTATAAAGTATATCTATCTCTTCAACATCAGCATGTGTATTGTGATTTAAATCTTTTATTTTTAGCGACCTTAGACTATTAACCATTGCTAAATTAGATCCCGCTTTTACGTCATACTCTATCCCAGTACCTGCCCCTACTGTTGGGTCTGGTAAAAACGCGGCATTAGAAAATGGAGAAAAACAAGAATATTGTCCATTATTATATTTATATCTATAAGCAAATCTAGGAAATTTTTCTTGAAACAATGGTTCCTCTTCTTCTAATATACATGTCCATAAAGCAGCTTCCCGAGGAACCCTTTCAGATATAGTCAGTATTTCAGCATTTGAAAAAGCGCCAACATTAGTACCGCTGCCTTGGGTATAATTACTTGCTAGTTTTATTCTAACTTTAATTGTTTTTACAGTATCATCAGATTCTGTATATTTATGTGTTAATACAACAACATCATTTGCTTGATAATTAGGGTTTGTAGCTGTACCACCAGCTACTTTAAACTTACTAACTCCCGCTTGTGATGAAGAAATTGTATATCCAGAATCCCTAGGTGTTCCTAAATTACCAGCACTAGTGGTTTCAGTACTTAAATTAGCATCTACAAATATAGCTGTATTACCTGCTGTTCCATTTCCACCTCTTGCCGAGCTATTCATTTCTAAAGTTGGCGCAGCTAATGGAGATTTTTTAATAACAGTAATTCTTTCCGCACTTAATCCTGAGCTGGTTCCAGCTGACCCAGAAGTTTGGCCTCTCCAATATTCAATATCTATTTGTCTTGGTTCATTTAAATTATCTGTAAAAAATAAAATACCATCAATAACATTTGCACCAGTTATAAAATTAGCAGTATTAAAATTTAATATATTACTTTGGTCAACTATTATTGTATCGTATGTGTTTGCTTGATAATCCCACTCTGCTATTAAATCTTTTGCTGATGATGTAATAAACCAATATATTTTATTATTTTCAATATCTTTTACGGTACCAATACATTTTGCATTAGATAAACTTATTGTATCTCTTTGCGTATTGCCTAAAATACTTTTTAACGCTCCAACGTCGCTACCTTCTGAAAAGTCAACATCAACATTTACAGCGTCTCTATATTCACCATTAGGAATCAATCTTTCATCAAGGTCTTTATTCATTTTACCTTGTATAAAAGCATTTTTAATTTCTGGCATACTTTAGTGTTTTATTACTTTAGATTTATTTCTCATTACTTGAACAAGCTCTTTAGGGTTCAAGTTTGCTAACCTTAACTTTGCATTTCTTATTGATGCAAATCTATCTCTTTTATATCTTTGGATTACATATTCTGGAAAATTTGTTCTAGCACTTACTATAGAATATACAATATGCTTATATAACGCTTCTTCAGCAAATTTATGTACTTTCATTTCAGAATCAGTACCCATACTATCTGAAATATATTTTATTGTTATTATAGCATTAGCTAAATCAGATGTAAAATGAAATTTACCATTTAATTCATCTATCATGAAATTACCATTTTTTTGAGCAATTTCTGGGTCCAACCCAAATCTTCCACCATACTCAGATATTCTTTCATGTGCTCTTTCTAGGTCGTTGTTTACATCGTTATCAAATAGTCCTGTAAAATTACCACTGTTATTATCTTTGAATCTTGTTTGGGTAGTTGGTGTTTGAGTTAACAAACTATCGTCATCATCAAATAAATATGCAGCTTCTGAATCTTGTAATATAGATTCTGTTGGTATAGATGTAAATCTTATAGGATATAAAGGTCTTTCTACACCAGCCTTATCAACTCTAGATATTTGAACATAATCTACATAATCTTGTGGCATTAATATTGATAAAGAACTACCAACTTCAACTTCTTGTATTTTTTCAACTTTAGTTAAATCATAACTAAACTCTTGTAGCCCTCTTTTTGCGTGAAACAAAACATCTGTTCTTTTAACTCTAGGTATTATTTTATCTTTACCAACATAAGAAATCATAAAATTATTAACTATATCCGATAAAGATATATATCTATAACCTCCAGAAGGCGTTGTTAACTTAACCTCTATAAAATCCCCAACAGTTCTTCCAGATGTAAATATTACTTTACCTGCATTACTCCCAGATGATGCATAGTTATATATATTGTCGTCTACCTCAGATCCATTTATAAAAACAATAATAAATGATTTGTTTGACGGCAAAGGATCTAATGTTAATAGAAACTCAGTTTGATTTGCTGTTGCAGTAAATTTTTGCCCTGGTGTATAATACTGATAATGTGTTTGATTTATAAATCCCATTTATTATGCTTTTTCTTGTTGAATATCCTTCATTTCTTCGGCTGAGCCTGTTTGGTAAAGATTACCGTCCTTTAATAATATACCAGACAATGCTAATATTTTATTAACTAATTCTGTTTCCTCAGATTCATGCAGCTCAAAATTTACAGAATTTGCTGAGTTATATAATCCTGTTCCGCTGTTAGCAGCCCATGATACTGTTGCTGGTACTTTTATATAATTAGCATGAACACCACTAGTTATTTGTGTTGCTAAATTTGTAGTTGTATTAACATCACCATATACTTTTATGCCAGCGTTGTCTCTTATAAATATAGGAAATTCATTTGATGGTTGAGCAATAGGTGATTTTTGAAGATATAGCCATTCTTTTTGAGATACTTGCTCTGCTTCTCTACATGTAGGACAGTTCGTTAATATAGAACCTAATCTGTATAAATCAGCTGGCAAGGTAGTGCCTCCAGAAACTGATATTAATACTTTTTCAAATATACTTATTTTTTCTTCTAAGATTTCCATTATATCAGAATATTCTGTTTGATTTCCAGGTATTCTACTAAATTGATTTAAATCATAAAAGTATTGCTCAAATATATCTAACTGAGCTTGATTGGCCATTGTGTTAAATTCCTGAGGAGTAATATATCCTCGTTGTTCTTTGTTAGTTATAGCTAACACTCTTTGGTATACTGTGTTTACGTTTACTGCCATTATATTATTGTTATAGGTTAAAGGCCCACAATCGCAGGCCTTTTCCTACAATTGCTTTACTTTAATTTTTTTTCAATATTTTGAAATACTTCAATTCCGTCATCGGTTTTAAAGTAAGCTGCTAATGCTGAATATGGGTTTTCATCAAATGGAACTTTAATTAATTTTCTATCAGTTGACCCCCACATAAATGTTCTTTGGTCATTAGATAGTTTAATAATACCTTGTTCTGTTGCTTTTATACCTACATTTCTAATATTTAGATTTTCATCATTAGCTAATTCTAAGAATAAGAAAGGATTCCTTCTAGCAAATAGTAAGCAATCTCTTTTAAGTTCCTTAGAAGTCATCTTAGACACTCCATTTCCAATCTCAGCTCTTAAAATTGCTTCAATATGATCCAATTCTAAAGTTTGAGCTAGATTTAAAGCTTTAATTTCCATTTCTAAATAGTCTATATCATTTTCAGCTATTTGCACTGGATTATGTTCTTTAAATTTTTTATTTAAATCTGGGTGGTGTGCTAAATATTTTTGTAAAGTTTGTTTTTCTTTTGGAACAAATAATTTTCCATCTTTAAACATAATATGGCTTAATTTTTGAGGTCCTTTCATTTCATCTACAAATATTGTTTTTTGATTTTCACAATATTTAATTTCTCTTTCATAGCCTAATTCTTTGTCAAACCATAAACATCCTCTACTTTTTATTATATAAACTATAGGAGATTCACCTATTGAAAGTTCATATAATTTATCTACAAATTGTGGTTTTTTTACTACAGGCTCCACAGCCTTTTTTACTATAGGTTCTACAACCTTAGTCTTTTTTGTTTTTTCCATGATATAATATAATAAAAGTTAAAAATAAAAAGGGCAGGGTGCCGAAGCACCCGTTCCTTTTAAATTAAGTATTAAGAGTCAAATCTGATAAAGTTGTTAGCAGCTTGTACTACTAAACATCTTTCTGAAAGATAGTGAACCTCCATAATGTCTTTACCAGTTGTAGATGCTCCACCTACAGAACCAGTAATCCATGATTTCATTCTTCTATCATCAGTTTCAGAAGCTCTATATCTTACGTGTAAGAAAGGTCTTCTAACGTTTTTACCTAACATTTGGTCATACACTGAAGATGTACCAGCTGGTACTAAAAGTCCTTTTAATCCTCCTACTAAACCTCTTGTAGATTTATCGTTAAGATATTTCCAGTCAGTTTTGTAAAAGTCATAAGAACCTCTTCTAAATCCAGAGAATCCTAAGTTAAGCGCCATGTCAGATGAATTTTCAAATACACCAAAGTTTACACCACCTGTAATACCTGGGTTTAATCCCGCTAACAAGTCGTCAATAACTAGATTTGCATCTCTATTTAAGAATAACATATTTTCTTCAATAGCACCTTGCTTATCTAATTCCTTTAATAAATCGTCAAATTCTGATAATTCAGCTGATGCGTTGAATTGGTTTGTCGCAACAATACCTCTAGTTCCAATCGCAGATAAAAGTCCTTCAGTACCTTGAACAGCTACATCAGAAGCAGCAGTTCCAGATCCTGTAGCTGCTTTTTCAGCTTCAATCATAGACATTTCTAAATAGTCCTCAAATCTTACTCTAGTATCACCTTCAGCCTTCATATACCATAAGTAACCTGCCATTCCAGACTCACCACTTACTTCAACCCAACCAATTTGAGCTGTATCAGAACCAGAAACTTCAAAGTGATCTTTGATAATAATTGGTCTGTTAGTAAATGATTTAAAGTTTGGCTCAACAGCGTCAGTCATTGAATCAGAACCTTTTACAAATTCAGAACCGTAAACAAAGAATCTAATAACAACAGCTGTGTCTCCACCTGCTAATGTTGCTAAATCATCAAAGTTTTCAGCACCGTAAGGTAATAATGTTAAAGAAAGGTTATCAGAAGCTACAGCTGTACATTTAGCTTTAACTACTACAGTTCCAGCGGCTCCAACGATAGAAGCTACTACAGTAGCACCAACTCTTACAGAGTGAGCTATTGAAGAACCTGATTCGTTGTCAACGTCTTTAATTGCATTAACTAAACCGTTTGTACAGTTAATAGTTCCTTTATATGCCAAGTGTAATCTACCCTGCTCAGACCAAATAACTTGATCAGAAGCCATAGGCATTTCAGCACCTACCATTCTCAAGAATGAAGAAACAGAACGGTTTCCGTATCTTTCAACTTCTTGGGCGTACAATTCAGGTAGAAATTGTTGTGACCAATTCTTACCATCTGTACCATGAAAATTTAAATAGTTAGATGACAGCGTTACTTTTTGCGACGCTGGGCTAACTAAACTACTGGCTAATGGGCCAGTAAACGTATTATCGTTTGCCATTTTTCAAAAGTTTTTAATAGTTTTTTAATTTTAGTTTAATTCCTGACAAATCATCTCCGCTAACAACTCTTGCTTTCATTCCGCCAGCTTCAACATTTTGATGTCCTGATCTAGGACTCATGTTGATATTCTTAGCAGACTTAACAGATTGCTTAATAGCATCTGCCTTGCCTTGTTCATAAAAGTGTTGAGCGATAGCATCGGAATTCATCGCGGTAAATAAAGCTTTATGATAGCCAGGAGCATCAGCCATCTTATTTTCTTTATCTAAGAACTTCTTAGTAAAGTTATTGATGTCGCTCTGGGTTTCTCTAACCTCATTTACATTCTTCACATTAAACCTAAATCTCTTATCCCCGACATTGTATTCAAAACCTTTGAACTTATCGTTAAAAAGCGAAGTGGTTTTATTGTTAAACACATCTCTTTGAGATTGTGCTATTTTTTGATTAGCTTCGGTTTCTTCATTATATCTATTGAAAAAATCCATAGCTTTCTGGGCTTCAGGCGTTAGCTTATTCCCAGCTTTAATTTCTTTATAATATGTTGCTTTAGCGTCTTCTAATTTATACTTAGCCTCAGCAACAGCTTCTTTAAAAGCTAATTTTTTTCTTTTTATATCTTTAGGTTCGTCAACTTCTTCATCGTAAGAAAAACTATCATCAATTAAAAATGTTATTTCTTCCTGCGTTAAATGAGGTTTACTTTGAGAATAATATTCCTGTAGTAAATCCATTTGTTCGAACTTTTCGTAATCCTTATTTAAAGCAACATAATCCTCTAAATCCCCACCAGTTTCATTCATAAACTTAACTAAGTCTTGAATATTTTCTGGATAGTCTATTGATTCTTGTGCTTCAACTTCCGGTAATACTTCTTCTTGTTGCGGTGTGGGCTGGGTAATTTCAGTGCCTGCTTCCACTCCCGTATTGTCAGTTGAATCCTCTTCATCTGTAATTTCTTGTAATACCGATTCTTCTTCTGCCGGTTCCTCTTGCTTTACTTCTTCTTCTTCTTCTCGTACTTCTTGCAATCCCACTTCGACTTCTTCCCCAGTTTCCTCAACCTCGACGCTTCCGCTAGGCACGCTATCTTCTGTTTCTTGTTCTTGAACGGCATCTTCTTGATTATTAATTTTACTGTAGTCAACTTTATATACACCAGCCTCTTCATCGAATCCAGCATTTTTTTGTACTACTTCTTCTTTTTCTTGCACAGATAATTCCTCACCTGTGTCTAACACTTTAGCTTTAATTTCTTTTGCCATAATAAAATATTATATGATTATACAATTTATATATTACTTAGGTTCAAATGCACCTAAGTTAAAATTACCGCTTATTATATCGTTTCCTGCCGATTCGAAATTTTTAGGCGGTCTACCAGTTTTTCTCTGGTCGATTAATTCAGATTGTTGAGATGCTTGTATTTTTGTACGTTCATCTTTACGATCTTCTTTTTTGTTCATTGCACCGGACTCCGCCTCGGTTTTAACTTTTGCTAAAGCCATGTTCATTTGGAATTCCATTTGCATTAATTGTTTCTTTAATTCAGCCTCTCTGTAAAGTTTATTAGTATCTAACTGACTTTTAGCCTGTTCTAATTGTATTTTACTTTGAGTTAACGCTTGTTGTTTTTGTATTTCTGCTTGTGCCGCAACTTGTTGTGCTTGGGCGTTTGCTTGTGCCTGAGCCTGTATATTTTGTTGTTGCATTTGTTGGTCTCTTTCTTGCTTCTTTTTTCTTCTTAATTTTAAAAGTTGATTAGCAAGTTTAACATTCTTAATCATTCTTATATCAATAGCATCTTCTAATTCAATATTATTTTGTGCTATTGCTACTTGAATATTATTTTCTAATAATTGTTTTTCCTCTTCATCTGGTTCTAATTCTAAGAAAATACCAAAATCATGTAAATGCAACTCTGCTAGTTCTTTTAAAGTTCCAACATTATGTGATCCTATGCTTTGTATAAAAGCGTTTGCTGTTGGAGAATATTCCAAAACATCAGAAATTCTTAATGATATTTTTTCAGCCATTTCAGCTGTTAAGAACAATCCGCTTTGTAATATATGTCTCGTAGCTGTATTGCTATTTGCCGCTGCAAGCTTTTGCACACCTACTAAGGCATTCTTATCCGGAGTACTACCATCTCTTGCTTCGTTCAACCCTGTAGCATCTCTCATCATTTGTAAATAATAATTATAAGTGCTAATTAAAGCAGATAGTTTTCCTGTACCAGAATTATTACTTATTTCTTGTATTGGAACTTTCCCTGGGTTCATATCGCCATCAGATGTAAATGATCTACCTATAATACTACCTGTTTGGAAAAACATATTTAATGCTTCTTGTGGATTGTAATTACTGCCGTTTCCTAAATCAACTTCCGCTAATCCATCCGCATCTACATATACTCCATCCGGAACCATTCTTGCAAGTATTTGTTGAATTTTTAAATGAGTTAACTGAATCATATCTGCAAAACCAGTAACCCTACTAACTAAAGACTCAACCTTGCCGTTATACAATCTTGGTGCTACTATAGAATAATTAAGTTTAACTTTATTTACATCGCTTTTTTCACGCAACATATTTTCGCAAAGATTCCATTTAAGTAATTGTTTAGCTCCTGGTAAATACACACCTTCATAAACAACTTCAATATTTTTAGCAATACGCTCAAATTTTAATCCTTCAGCCATTGGTGGATTAAAAGCGTCAGATTTTTTAATAATTTTTTCCGCCCCAGTTGCCGTTTCTTTTACTTTATAAACTTCATTCATGTACGTTTTATAACTAAAGTACATTAATTGAATAGAATTATTATCTGTATTATTAACTTGGGAATTATATTTGTTATAGCTATTGTAGTCCCCGTTACCCTGGCTTTGTATTTTCTTTAAATCTTCATCTGTTAAATTTGGAAATTCTTTTTTAACTTCTGATATATTAACGTTTTTAATTTCGCCTACATAATATATGTCATCAAAATACGGGGATTCAGTATAAGAGTAAACAATATTTGCAGGATCAACATATTCAATTTTTATTCCTTCAGATTGTGTGAAATTGTTTTTAACACAAGCCATTCCAAGAACAGCTAAATCATAATAAAATCTTTTCTTTGTTAACTCGTAATTGTTTTGATTAAATATAGTTGATATAGCCTGCTCTTCTGCAATTTCAATTCCTTGTTTATAACTTAGTTGCATGTGTAATTCCAACTCTTCATTATTTTCAGGAAGTTGGTCCGCAGGGGTATTGTACATGTTAATACCAAATTCTTTTTGAGCATAATCGGATAACTCTTTAGTTTTCATATCCATAAGTATACCCTCCATATATTGAGTTCTTTTATTAACTCCAAATGGGTCTTGTGAATATGCTTTTATGTCATAAGTTCTTTCCGCAATACCATTTACAACTATGTCAACAAACTTAGGTATAATAGGGACTGGCTTCCAGTCTAAATTTAAATATGATAAATCACCATTAATAGATAATTCATCTTTATATTTTTGAATAGACTGTTCTCCTCTAGCATACAATCTTAATTTATGAAAATTATTTTGGTTTTGGAAAAATCTATTTACTCCATGAGATTTTTTAAACCATTCATTTTCTATAGCTCTTGCAACTTCTAAGCCGTAATCCATACTTAACTTTACGTCGTCTCCTACGGTTTGACTTGGAAAATGTGATTTCATAACTGATTCAGCCATATTATTGTTTTATTATTTTTGATAAACTTCCTTTATTTTCGTATTTTGAAAAATTAATATTTACTTTTTGTTTTATTCTTTCAGCGTGTGGTTTATATTTATTTTTATTACAAGCCATAATAGCTAAACCAGAACTAATTGCAGCATCGAACGCTGTTCTTTTATTTATGTCAAACTTTGCCCAGTCGTTAAGTGTTCTGTTAAAATATAAATCACCATATTCGCCATCTGATAAAATACCAACATAATCATTAATATATGTTTCAATAGCAGCAGCGTGGGCTTGTCTTATATCCTCACTTGAGTTTGGTATACCACCTATTTCTTTTTCTGTTACTGATAATTTATTTCTTGCTTTGTCTGGTCTATTCATTGAATAGCCTCTATAACCTCTTCTTTTTAAATAATATAATAATCTTGGTTTATTATTTTCCGCCAATATTGGCATACCATAAAATATTAAAGACATTAATACATCTTCAAAAAACATTTCTGCCGTTTGTGGCCTAGCTATATATTCAAGAAAAAACATATTAGCAGGTGCATTTTCCATACTAAATTTAGTTAACCCATGTAAAGCTCCTTTAGAGCCTTGACCATCGGTTGTTCCTGATATATCATAACTATCACATCCAAAAGCACCCATATGCTCGTTGCCTGGATATTTTATACCATTTTTAATTATAATATTATTTTGTAATTTTACACTCGGAACCCAGCTGACTTTAAACCTTCCGTTAGGATTTGGCGTAAACTGGACTTTTGTGTCTTTAATTCCATTTTTCTACGTAAAGCTGCCGACGGTAACTTGTGACAGATTTGCGACTTCATCATTGTAATCAATTTGCTCGTAAATTTTTGCTAAATTAAATATACTATTTTTTGTTTCGTCTCTAAAGGCATGTTCTTCAGTTCTTGGAAACTGTCTATAAAATTCATTTAAAGCATCTTGGTCGCCTTTTAACCCTTCAACTTCATTTTCCCAGTGGCTAATAACTCCAACATCAATAATTGATCCGTGGAAATCCTTAATTTCTTTTTTCGGTGTTTCGAATACAGGTATTCCATAAGAATCAATGAATCCTTCGAAATTCCATTCCATAGGAATGAACAAAGAATAGAGTCCTGAGCGAGTCTGTCCATTGCGGTTTCTTTTGGTAACATCTGAGTCATGGTATAATTTTTTAAAGTTTTCGCCTCCCTTATCTGATGAGTTGCTTGTTGAGCCCATCATGCATTTTCCGATTATTCTACTTCCTAATCTTAATGTGGTTTTCGTGACCCTCCAGTTATTGAGGATGTTGTTGGGCTTTTCCCACTTCCCCGATTCATCATGTACGAGGAGTTTGAGTTTCTCCCCATCATAGGCGTTGTCACCGGTGTTCTTCCAATCGATGGTCGTGTCAAGTCCCTTGAGATCCTCCAGGGTTTCATCGGCTGCGGTGGGGGCGGCGGTAAGTTTACGACGGGTGTACTTGGTTGCGGGGACACGGTAGGCAAGTTCGGTCTTTGGACGGTCCATTCCGTCCTGGGTCGGTTTGAAAAAGAAGG
>VMHT01123884.1_pt1 | contig 30741 bp, 46 predicted proteins | sample 4693611 | NCBI WGS metagenome assembly VMHT01 (sample SAMN12280063, study PRJNA550983) | marine metagenome | isolation source: seawater sampled from same location over 5 years 0.02-0.2 micron viral filtrate | place: USA: collected off the coast of southern California halfway between the port... ... | reverse complement strand
TTAAAACTGAATCAGCAGGGACACTTACTGTCTGAAACATATTAAAAGATGCACCACCTGCTTTTGCTACTCTTAATGTAAAATCTGCTGCACTAGAGCCATCTATATTTGAAATTATAAGACTAGATACTTTAAATACTTTATTAGAAGAAGCAGGATTATTTAAAATAGTTACTCCAATATTATCAATCGTAATTATTGCAGACTTTGCTGTTATTGTCGATATATTTGTTAAATTTGGTGCTGACATTTATTCTCCTTAACCAAAAATCATACTTGCTATTATAGGATTTAATCCTGAACTACCACCTGCTAAAGATGCACCATTAGTTATCTGTACATCATTACCTGCATCATTTGTAAAGTATAAATTATTAGGTGTATCACTTTTTACCCAAACCTGACCATAAGCTGCTGTATCTGCTACAGCAGAAGCAGTTTCTTTTATTTTCAATGTACCATCTTGATTTACATTGCCATCATTTTGTATAGTCCATATAGGCAAACTATTATCTTGACCATTACCTATCATAAATGTACCACTATCATCACCTGTCATAGCTAATGTTTTAATACTTGAGCCACCTTGGTATAAAACAATGTGTGGGTCATTTCCTGCTGTAGTTACCATAAAAATTCTTGGAGAAGCATTAATATCTTTTATTTCAATATCATTAAGTAAAAAAGATAATCTGCCTTCAGTCGTTGAAGCATTAATAGTTGAATTATTTTCAAAGTTTATACTGTTGCCTTGTAAATTTATATTACCTTTAGCATTTAAATCTCCATTAACATCTAATGATTGAGAAATTCTTATATCATCTTTAGATACCTCTATAGGCAAAGTGTCATCATCTACCTTAAGTGGTTTAAGGTGTGTGTCTAGTGAGTTTTCTAATGTTACTTTTTTGCTCACTATAGCTTGCTTTTAATTGCTTCAAATAATTTATCATCTACTTTTGTCTTAGTTGATTTAACTGCCCAATCTAGAACTGCTAGTATTAATTGTTTTTTCCAACCTACAGGTAGTAATGTTATTAGTGCTTTCCATACTATCTGTGATATTAGTTTAACATACTTCATTGTTTTTCTCCTTTTCTAATTTTTTTACTTTTGCTCTTAAGGTAGTTATTTCATTTCTGCACTTTTTAATTTGTAAAGATTGTGCATTGTGCCTTACTTCCATTGCCAATAATTTACTTTGGATTATCTTATTATTTAGCATCTAATTATTTTTTATAAATTTTTCTAATTTGTTTTTAAAACCATTACCACTATTTTTGTTCATTAGCTTTGATATAATATCTACTAAACCTTTGTAACTTTTTTCTATGCCTTTCTGCTCTATCTGCATTTTTTTTTGTTGGTCAATAAGTTTTATAAGTATAGCTTCTAACCTCTTAAACCTTTCATCAAGTTCTTCCATTAGTTGGTCTTGGATAAACTTGTTTTGTTTCCATATAAAGAAACCAAATGCTATTGCTACACAAATTGGTATTCCATATTGCTCTAATATTGTCAGAAAATCCATTAGCTTTTAGCTAACTTATAAATCTTAACACATATATATACAAATGTTGCCAACCCTACAAGCACTCTAACAGCTATAGGCAGCCATTCCATCCAAGTTACTGTAATCCCACTTGCTCCTGCCATCAATGGTCTAATACTATCTAACATAATTTTCTCCTAGATATTGGAGCATACAACACATAAGATAGGAGGTACTATACAACAACTTTGAAGATTGTATGTGTACTTTGTGATTTATTGGCTGATTTTGCATTGTATGCTTCCAAACTTTTATCAATATTGTATCCTTTGTTACTAACATTTTGTAAATCTACTTTAATTCCATCTCTGTTTCCATTATTGTAAAATATGTAACAATTTTGCGATGCTCTGCCTGTAAGGTTTAATGCTTTATCTGAATAATCATTAGCACCTACCATACTTGATGACCTACCATAATTATCTCCTACTCTTGCAGAATGAACATGACCAAAAATTACATAATCAACTTCTATTCCCTTACTAGCATATCTACCCATTATTTGATTAATTGCTTTTTCTAAGCCACCTCTTAATCCACCATGACCATGTATCAGTAAAAGATTTTGTCCTGCTACATTAACCACAATCTCACTTGGGTCTCCATCTATAAACTCTACATTTGTTTTTTTAAATAAAAATCTAAGACAGTTAAATATAGTGTAGTCATAATTATCTGTGGCAACTGAACTACTCCAACCTAATTCTTGATTTGCTCTACCCTCATTACCTACTACACTTGCAACTGATAAATTAAAATCTTTGTTTAAGTCTAGTAGAACTTGTTGCATTATGTCTACTGATAAGAATGTTGCTTTTGCCCTGTTTGTAGCTTGATTTAGTAGTTCATCTAACCTTCTATCAGAATTTAGCATATCTCCTGTTAAAGCCACAACTACATTCGTTATATTAGCATTCTTGAAGTATTGTTTAGCTTTCTTAACAAAATATTGACATCTTTTAGCAGCAACACTAAAATCATACTTGTTATTCTCAAGGTTAACTAACTCATTAAAATGCAAATCACTAAATTGTATTACACCAACTGCCTTGCTTGTGCTTTTATGTATTTTAGTAACTTTGTTAAGTTTATATTTTTCAAATAGCTTTTTTAACTCTTTGCTGTATTCAGTTACAGCATTTTCAATTCTTGTGTGTTCCCTAAAAGCCTTTCTTTCAATCCTGTTAACATCTTGTGCTTTCTGCTTTTCTTTTCTGTATCTTACATTTTCTCTAAGTAATTCTACATCACTTACAGGATGTACTGTCCTGTGTCCACATCTTTTGCATTTATATCTTTGCTTGCCATGCTCCCAACCACTTTTAATTAATTGTATACTGTAACAGTTTGGGCATCCAAATCTATCTGACATTTTTCATGTGGTTAGATAACTTCTTTGCTCTATTAGGTGTTTGTCTTGCCCATTTACTATCTAGCATTTCTAAAGAAGCTGCTTTGTAGTCTTTTCTCATAAGATGGTCTATTGTTTTTTTAAACTTTGAAAAGCCATAAATGCCTAATTGATAACACATTTCTAATACTATGTCTTGTGCTTGTTCAGGCATATCGCTATAAAAAGGAAAGTATTGGTCTATCTTAAGTTTTAGTTCTGCAATTTTTCTTTCTAGTATCATATCGCAAATATCTTCACCTAAAACTAAATCTTTAACTGTAAAACCATACCCAATAGTGTCATAACCTTCTGTGCATTTATATACAGTTGCTCTAAACCCTTCTGACTCTTTTATTTTGTCAATAAGGTTTGGCATTATTTGATAGGCTTGCTAAATACTCTTGGTTGAGATACATCAATAACTACAACTCCACAAGCTAGTACTGCTGCATCTGCTGCAAACAATTTATCAGTAGGCTCTTTGTGAATAATTATTGATTCATGCCCACCTACTGTGAATGTTCCTATATCTGTACCATCTGCTTGTTCTAGTGTTACTAAATGCTGTGTGTTTTGGTTAGCAGAATTGAATAACTTAACAAACTCACTTGATGATACATTTGATGCTGCACCTGTTGATGTGCCAAGTGCTGCTTCTGTTGTGACAGGTTTAAATATCATTTACACTTCCTCCACTTTACAACCTTTAGATTTATATACTTTAACATAATCACCTAATCCTTCTCTATAAATAACTTTGCCATTAGGTTTTGTAATTTTATATTTCATAACTGATTCTACTTTTTTTACTTCTTTAACTTCTTTCTTTTTACTTGGCATCTATACATCTCCTGTTATGTTACCATTTTTATCAAAACTTACACCACCAAAAATGCCTATGTTATCTGCACCTTTGCCTGATTTATTTCTATGCACTCTATCAGTAACTTCTTGCATATAATCTAAATACTTAATTTTTTTACCTTTGTAATATGCTTGCTGACCTTTGTCTTTATCCTCAACAAGTTTTAGTTTGTTGTCAGGGTCAAGTTGTACCCCTAGATTCTTGTTGTTTAAATTTCCTATATCTTTTTTATTGTTTGACATATATAAGTAAGGGTGGCTTTTACACCACCCTTATGTATTGATTTATGATATTTCAGTATGTATTTCTACACCATGTAGGTCTACAAGTTCTGATACAGCATAGTAAGCATTTGCAACCATGATAGTCTTTGCACTCTTCTCTTCTCTTTCCTGAGCCATTTGCACAAAGTTACCACCACCTTGGTCAATATATCCACAACCAATAGCAGTAGATGAAAAGATTGCACCCTTCTTCTCTGTTGCATCACCACCATCAGGTACTGATGTTGAGGTGTAGATATTGATACCTGCTAAAGAAGTAACAAATCCTGCACCTAAAAACTGTTCACCAACACCACCTGTGCTGCCAATACCATTAAATGAAGCATTACTTTCATTTAATGTTGATGAGCCAAATTCATTTGACAAACCAAATGAGCCATACATTTGCTGTGGGTGTAGTACTGCATGATAAGGTCTTGGAGCATCATTTGCTTCTAGTGAAGCTAATGCATCCATAATATCAACAAATTTTAAACCATGTGTTGATGTGCCTTTACTTGTAGCAAACCCATCAAATAAAGCACATACATTTAGGTCAAATTCTTTTGCAATATCATTACCTAATTGAGTTCCTGCATTTACCATTAAAGCATCTTCGTTACCATATGCTGCTAAGTCACTAATTTCTGCTCTAATAGCATTTCTTAAGACTTCTAAGCTAACAGCAGTAGTTTCTATAGATGTTAAGTTAGCATCAGTTTCTTCTGCTCCTGAAGCCATATTCTTTACACCATAATTAGCATTAGTTACATCATGCTTTGTATATAGTGGGAATTTAACTGTGTTTGTACCTTGTGGTGCAGAAACCATTGTTATACATTGTGGTGTGACTGCTGCTTTATTAAGTTGCACTATCGCTGCTGCAATAGCTACACCTAATCCACCTGCACTTACACCAACATCACTTACGTTACTAGTTTGAGCCATTTTTTTTCTCCTAAAATTTAATTATAAAAGAAATTATTTACCCCACTTATAACCTTGCACATTTTCAGCTAAGTATTTTTCTGCACCTTTTGGGTCTTTTGAAGCAAATTCTACAATAGAATCATAGCCACCAAAATTACCTTGTGGTGCTTGACTTGCTGCTCTTGCATTGTTAGTGGGTAAACTACTTCCTTTGTTAAGTTTACTTACATACAACTCCAATTTTTCCAATGGTAAGCTTTCAGCTATAGATTTGTCTGAATCTTCAGTTATTTGCTCCATGAGAGTGTTTCTTTTATTAGTTTTATATTCACCCCATGCTTTAGAGTCAGCTTGTGCTGCTTCTAGTTTAACATTAGTTTCTTCAAGAAGTGTCTTGTACTCACCTTCTTTTTCTAGCTTTGCTTTGCGAGTTGCTTCTTGATTTGCTTTATGTTTGTCAAGTTGAGCCTGTAGTTCTTCTACTTGAGTCTTATAATCATTTTTCTGATTATTAACCTCATCAAATCTTGACTTAGGAATACCATCTGATACATTGTTTTTACTAGCTTCTGTGCTAGGTTGTTGTGCCTGATTTGCTTCAGTTTGAGTTGTGTTATCTTCTGACATTTTACCTCTTTTGTGAGTATTAGTTATTAAACTATCTTTATAATATAAATAAAAAACAATTACAACAAATATTTATTTTTAAAACAAAAAACCCCAAGCATTACACTCAGGGCTTTTCTTTGCTATTTTAGTAGGATTTATATTGTTATGTCTTGTGTTTTATCCATCAAATCGTCTGCATCTATTACTTTTTTAGCAAATACTCTTATTCTTGATTCTAACGAAACACTTGTTTTAGTTTCTTTTTCTAATACTTCAAGAAACCATTTTAAACTATTAATATGATGATTGCCCTTAATTCTTGTAGCCATTGAGGTACATATTAAATCCCAATGTGCTTTAGCAAATCCATTTTTTTCTTCTGATGTATCAATAGTTACCATAATGTGGGCAAATTTTACACCACTTCCACTTTTTTCTATTTTATCTAATTTTAATGTAGTTTTCATTTTAATCTCCTGTTTGTTTGTTTCCTTAACCTGTCATAAGTTCGCACTTTTAATTTTACGAAGCAAGCATTTTTATATTTTTTTTTGTTTTATTAAGGAGAAATAAATATAACTATTATCTTTTCTTACCAATAGTTATGGTGTGTTTGCCCTTAGGCATTATTCTTTTGAGTTCTTTGTTGAAGTTAGGCATTAGTTTTTTTATAACCTTTGGATTGATAGGGTGCTGCCTGCTAGTTAATATTCTGCCATTGTTTCTTAAATGCTGTAGCTTGTAACCATGAGATGACCAATTTATATATATAGAGTCTTTTTTTGCATCAAAGCTAGAATTAGTATCATTAGCTAGGTCACCTACTACATATGGTGCTGTTGAATTAGCATAGCTTGAGTTTTGCCTGCGAAGTTTGCCTGCTTTCTTTCTTTTCTCATATGCTTTTGAATATTTAGGAAAAGGTCTATCATCAGCCATTCTTGGATTTGACTTATCAAATGTAATCTTTCTGTATTCATTTACTGCAACCCCTTCAAACAATTCAAATGCTTCTCTATCAAATAATGGTGTAGGTATCTTAAATCTTTTGCCCTTCTCTGCCATTAGTTTTTGCTTTTATCTATTATTTTCTTTGCACCCTCAGGGTCATGTGCAAACTTATCTTGTACAGCAATCTCCCACTTGTGCCTACAGTTATAACCACCACCATTTATAAAGCTATCTCCCCAACCTCTTGACTCTATTTCATCTTTAGTTAATTCACCTGCTGACATATATTCTAGGCACTCAGGTCTTGTTTTCTCATCTAATGCACCTATATAAACATATTTTGTTTCCTGTGGCATCTTATCTACCATAACTTTAGTAACACTTCTGCTGTATTCGTTCATAGATGTATCAATTAAGGTTTTTAACTGTGTAGGACTTAATGCAGCTTGATTTTGTACTGCTTGCAATACTGTTGTTACAGGATTACCTGCTAGAATGCCATTTACAACCTCTTTTTTGATTATCTGTGCCATGTCATCAAGTTTATTTAAAAGTGAGCCTGTGCTGTAGTTTTTTAGTGCTGTGAGTGTTTCTTCAGATACTGCTGCAAAACCTTGAACAGTTTGTAACATAGTGCCATGTGAAGCATCATATATGTTTATTGCATTTGCAGATTTTGCTCTAATTATTTCTTTTACATTTAAGTCTTGTACAAATATTAAAAATTGTTCAGCAGTTTTTTGACCTTTTAGTTTGTATAGCTGCTCTATAGTTTCTTCCTGTACCTGTAACAAAATACTTGTAACAAGTTCAGAGTTTTGTTCTATAAAAAGTTGGTCTGACATTAAACCATCAACTCCCACTTAATACTTCTGTAACAGTTTTATTTTTTTGCCACATTTTGCATGACCAATATCTTGCTTTTGTTTTATCTTTAGCTGTCGCACAATTAAATCTTGAATCAAACTTTCTTCTATCTTTATCAGAAAATCTTTTAATCTTCATTTTTGGGTCACCAAACATTACCTTTTTAACTTTGTCACCATCTTGCACATATACCTTAAACTTCTTTCTGCCATACCCTGCTTCACCTTTTGTAATTCTTGATGGTTTATTAAGTCTAACTGATTTACCTTGATATTCTGCCATTACACAGGTCTAGTTAGTTGTGCTAGTAGTGTATTTTCTGCTTCTGTTTCTTCATCATCTTCTGCAATATCAGGATTGCTTCTTTCAAACAAGTAATCTTCTGCTGCATCTCTATCTATAAATCTGTCAGGGTCTTTTTGCATAAGTATATCAGCTTTGTCTATTAAGCCATTTGCTAGTTCCCACTCCCATTTATCTCTTTGCTCTTTATCTGACAATACTTCCATGCTCTCTTCATAGTCTACTTGCTCTAGGTCTCCTGCATCTTTGCCCATATCTACTGCTATTATTAAACTTTCTAATTCAAATAATTTTTTTTCTATATCTCTCCATTTAATAACATCAACTATTCTCTCATCTGTCAACTCTTGATTTCTTAGTTTTATTGCTACACCTGACTGTGCTGTTGTTCCCTCTACAAAGTTTATGTCTATGTGGTAGTTTTGTGCTAGCATTTTGTATGCTGTAGTAACTGCACTTGTAATAGATTCTACTGTGTTAGGAGGTGATACAAGATTCATAGTACCATCTGCACCTAAGAAAGTTATTTTATCTGCACCAACTTCTATATCATCTTTTTCTATCATGCTGCCATTTACATAAATATATCCAAATGACTGAAACATGATATTCGCATTCTTGTTTGTTTCTGCAACATTGATAAGCAAATTAGTTTGTATTAAATCTGTGCTTGCATCTGTATCTAGATAACTTGATTCAGGCTTACCATCTCTAAAGCACTCTACAAATGGTAATACACCATAAGGATTAATCATATCAGGATTCATTTCATCTGTATATATCTTACCATTATTGTCAAATGTATAAGTATTGTCTTTATCCCAATATACATGAAGTACAGGTGTATCATCTAAGACAGTATCTTTACTTGATATAGGGTATATAATAGCTTCAGGTTTTAGTGGGTCATCACCAAATATAGGCTCATAGTCAAATATAATATCGTACTCAATGTGCATTTCGTTATTGTCATTAAATCTCATGCAAGGTTTTATAAGTATTGCATCTAAAAGGTTACACATTTTTTCTGCTCTTTGTAGCTTAAAATCTTTGTTGTGAAACAGTAAAGGTGTCTGCTCATTAGTGTAGACTCTTTTAGGTGGTTTCATATATACTAAAGAAATTCTATCAATTATTCTTTTAGTTACATTAATATTTGCAGCAGGAACTTTCTGAAATAGAGTTGTATCAAAATAATCCATTGTATAAGGTAATGACCTGCCTTTATAATATTCCAAAGCATCTAACCTACTACCTCTCCATTGGTCTTTTCTTTTTTGTTCTGCACTATATTTTGCATTCAATACTAATTCTCTTGCACTTCTTATCATCTTTTAATACTCCCCAATGTTTGTTTTATAATTGGTTTTTCCCAATGAACTGCATATCCTAAAGCATCAGACATATGTGAAAGTTCCTTATTGCTCTTATCAATCTCTCTAGTTCCTTCTTTATTTACTACTTTTTCTAGGTCTTGTATAAGTGCTTTGCATTTTGTGTCTATTATGAGGTTTCCATCTAATGCTTTGTTGAGAGCATTAACTCTATCAGTAACAGGTGGATTCGACTTAAGGGCTTTAATCCTTACCCCACCTCTTCTAATAATCTCTATATCACTAAACATAGATGAACTTCCTCTTCTTATTCCTGTTGCATCAGGATATGCTATATATTCACTATTTGGGTACTTATGCTTAATTGTATTAACCATTCTTTCAGTTAATAAATCACCACTACCACCATGTGATAATGCTATACAATCAAACACTCTTATTTGGGGTCGTTGTTCGTATAATTGGAATAAAACTGCACATTCAGGGTCTGCATTAAAATCAATTCCATATCTAACAGGCTTCCCTCTGTCGTATTGGACTTCTCCCACATTGGAATCCCTGTTGAACTGATAGTATGTTTGCCCTTGCTGCAAGTTGACAAATTGTCCATCTCTGTATGCTTTGAGCAGTTTTTTATCATAGTTTTCTTCTAAAAGTTTTAAATAAGACTTTGGTAAATATACATTATCTTGAGTTTTTCCCCTAACTAAAAATTTATTATTATCTGCTTTTTCAACCATAAGTGTGTATGTGTATTTCATACCTTCAGGTGTTGTGCAAATATAAATCTCAGGATTTTCGCAATCTCTCATTCTACCAATAGCTTTATTAAATGCTAATTCACAGTATTTGTGTGTAGATATATCAAATTCATCAAAACCACAGTAAGAAAGAGATACACCAACAATAGATTGTGGCTTAACCATTTGGAATATCTTAATGTTGCCATAAACTGTTTTAATTGTGTGTTTTGATATATTGTAATCATATGCAATACCTTTGTTTTCTAATATATCTAAAAATGGTGGCACAAACACTTCTTCTGCTAATGAATAAGTAGGGTATATTATCCAACCATTACTAATACCTTCTTTGTTCTTTCTTGTTATATGATTTATGAATGTTTTATGTAAGAAACTATATGTTTTACCTGAACCAAAACCACCAACATAGGCATTAATTTGTTTTTTACTTTTTAGGAAATCCCATTGGTGTGGAAAGTAATCTTCTTTGTATATTCTTAAGTTAGATGCCATCAAATACTATTTCATCAATAGGCTTAACTTCTGTGAGTTCTTGTTTATCTGTTTGACCTAACACTTGTTTGCCTAACCAAATTAACATAGGTACATTACCTTTTTCTGCTGCTTTCCATTGTAGTTTTCTTAATCTTGTTTTTCCCTCATCTTGCCCTTTTGTCACAAATTGGGAATAACTCTTTTTTATTAAATCTTCACTACAACCAAAAAAATTAGCTATTTCTCTTACAGTACAACCATAAGATGCTAGTTTTTCTACTTCTAATTCGTTAATGTTATATTTTTTAGGTCTTGCCATAGTCGTATTATAATTATTGTAGTACCTTTCTTTCAACTAAAATATTATATTCCTTTGATTTTTCTTGTTTTACTTCTAAGTCTAACCACTTAGGTGCATCATCATGTATATATCTTTCAATAGCTAGTGCATCTATAAATTGTTTAAGTCCTGCAATTAGGTTGTCTATATCCATAAATCTTTTTACAGCACAAGTAATTTTTATACTACATTTTACACAAGTACCTTTAATTTGTTTTTTATTCATCTCATTTCTAATTAAAAACTGATATTCTCTTTTTAGGTTTTGTTTTTTTGACCAATGCCACTTATCTATTGCATTTCTAGAGTAAGGTCTGTGATTTATTTCTATTTTATCTTTCATTTAAAAAACTAAATATATGTTCTACTATAGGTAAAGTCCAACCATCACCTAATAAACTACCTGCATCTCTATAACTTAATATATCACACCAATCATCAGGAAATCCTTGCAGCCTACACATTTCTATTTTATTTACTAATCTATATTTATCATTATCTGTAATTAATGTAACCATTCCTTTTGGTCTATTAACTATATATTCTTGAAAATTTTCATATATTTTATCATCTTTTGTTGTATTTGCATTTATATAATGTTCCATTAGACAACAATGTTTATCTCTATCAGGTGTGCCACTTTGCAGTATATCTTGCAACATAATGTTTTTATCTTTAGGCTCAGGTATATCTGTAACAATATCTCCAAACATTCCATCAGGTGCAGTTTTTATGTTGCTCCAATAGTATCTATCTCTTAATTGAGCAGTTACTAATTTGCTATTTATTCTAACAGGGTACACACCTAATGCTCTTGACATAATACCTACATCTTTTTTAGGTGCAGAACCAACATTCTCTTGCAAAAACAATACTTTAGGATTTAGTTCTTTTATGTGGTTCAAAATATCTACAAACACAAAAAACAAATTACTTCTACACCCTTTTAATCCATCTCTTTTCTGATGTTGTCCTGCTGCACTTAAGTCTTGACAAGGACTACCACTTAGAACCATATCAATGCTTTTCCAATCTATATCCCATTTTTTCCAATTACTTACATCTCCTAGTTGTATTGTGTTAGGATAGTGATGTTGAGTCAGCTTTATAGCAGCAGGCTTTATTTCAGAAGAATAATACTTACCTACTTTTATACCTACATTATCAAGAGCAGTATGCCCTGTGGACATTCCATTAAATAAACTTAATACATTGATTACCATAACTTTGCAGCCTTTTTTCTTCTTTCTTTTTCTTTTCTTTCTGCTTTTCTCATTTCACTATAGCATACTTTGCATTTTTTACTCCTGTAGCCTGCATATATTCTATAAAATTCATTATGTAGTTTTTGCTTGCCACATTCTGTACATAATTGTAGTGAGTAACCCATAGGAGATTCAAACCCTATAAGAGTGTAGGGATTTGAAGTAGGTTAAGGTACAGGCTACTCACTTTTTTCTTCTAACTCTTCTTACTCTTCTAATTCTTGTGCTTGTTCTTTTTCTTTTTAAATAATATCTTGCCATTTACTTCCTCTCTGCTAAAAGTTTTGATTTACAACATCTACTGTCTTGCTTTACTTCAAACTTATCATAAAAATCTGATTTATTACATTTTTCACAATATGCTATGTAAAACTTGCCTGTAGTATCCATTTTAAATATAGTTGTTTCTTCTTTCTTATTAAAGTTATTTTTTGCCCACCTGTCTAGTCTTCTCTTAGTATCCCATGTTTTTTCAAGTTCAAATCTCATTTTAGTACCTGACTTATTAGACTCTGTCCAATATTTTTTAAAAGCAACTCTCATATCTTTGTCATATAACTCATGAAACTCAGATATACCATAGCAGAACCTTACATACCTATAGCCAATAGTTGTTGTATCTTTCTTCTTTTCTAATATTCTGAAAAACTCATAAGGGTCATTCATATCTATTGTATCAGTATTTTTTAACATTTCTTGTATCTCCTTTTCTTTGTATTTAACCTTAACCTTATCTATATCTTTGTTTTGTACACTTTCGCAAGTGTTTGAAACCCTTTGCAAACAGTTATATCTTGTTAGAATTTTTATTACAGAAGCATGAGCCTTGACATTAGGATTTAAATCACCATACTGAAATGTTGGGAAAGATTTTACCCACCACTTATCTTCTTTTATAACATCAATATGTTCTTTTAAATGCTTATCAATATCTTTTTGCTTTACTTCCATACCTATCTGAAACTCTGCAAGTTCTAAGTCTACATCATACATTCCTGCATGGTCACAGTTAGTTAGTAAATAAAAATAAAATAATTTCATTCTTGGTGGCATTGTTCTATACCACTTCTTCTTCCATAAATCAGTTTCAACAAATCGCTTTGCCATTGTAATCTCCTTATCTTAACCTTAACCTTGTTTTAATTTTATTAAATATTCTCTTAATTTCCTAAATGATTCTTTCCATAAGTTTATTTTGTATTTACTTTCAAATCTTTTTAAACCTAAAGAGTGTCTCTCAGTATGATGTATTCTACATAATGGCACACAACTATAATGCTTTACTGATGGTTTTTTTCTATTTCCACCCATACCTATAGCTTCTAAGTGGTCAGGGTCTACAGGGTGCATAAAACATATCAAGCAGTATTGTTTTTTTATGTAATCAATATACTGCAAAGAATCATCTTTCATATTTCTGTTCCAAAATTCCTTATTCTATCCATAGGCACTTTGTGAAACTTTTTATTGCTTTCAGGATAATAACCTATTTCTAAATCACCATGCTCAAATAGTTGCTGCACATAATAAAGTTCAACTAAAAATGATTCATTGTATTTAGGATTATGTATAAAAAACTTTAAGCCACCATCTTCTGCCAAGCTATCATATTGTGTATAATATTTTAAATCATACTCTTTTATTTTTACATGGTCACCTGTTGCTTTGTCTGCTACTTTACACTCAACAAAACTAAATTTACTTTCAATCATTATATAATCAGGTGATGCTTGAACTAGCTTTGGTATCTTAAAATACAAATCTCCCATTTCAAAACCTTCTTTATTTGAAATTCCATATTGCTTGTACCATATGTGGTTTGTTTTGCAAAACTTTTCAAATGCCAACTCACCAATATGACCATATGCTTTTCTTCTTTCAAGTGCTTGATTCATACCTATCTCCCCAAAACCCTAGACAATTTGTCTAAGGTTTTTTTTAGCTTTATAATTAAAATAACATTAACACTAATTGATATTAATAATAGTTCGTACATAATACCTCCTAGAATAGTTCATCAGAATCACTAGGACTATACTTTTGCAAAGTTTCAATCATCTCACTAGCTTCTGATTTTGTTGTCATTTTATCTACTTTTAGCTTCATATCTTCTTCACCAAGATATTCTTTTTCTTGGTTTAGTTTCATTATAAGCCACTTTTGTTTATCTGATGGCAAACCATTACCTGCTTTCTTTTGTAGTGTTTTAGTTATGTATCCATCTTTCTGTTTTTCTAAAGCACTTACAAGTTCATCTGCACTAGCATATTCTGTTCCTGCATAACCTGCTGCTGCTAATGCTCTACCTATTGCACTAGTTTCTCCACATTCTCCTGCTGAAGTTTCATTTATTTTACTAGAACCTACTTCTTCAAAAGCATGACCAACATAAGTTTCTTCATTTATTGTTATAGTAGCTTTAAATATAATAGTATTATCTTCAAACTTTAATAATTCAGTTATTATAGACTTTCTATCTTCCTTATGTTTTTCATGAAACTCTGCTACTCTTTCTGCAACTGTTTTATATTCTTTTCCATGTATATTTACAGGCATTTTACTATCTCCTTATCTTGTTGTTATTGGTTGTTGATTTATTATTATGTATGGATACTTAGGGTTGAAATCAAGCAACACTAATAACTCTCTACATAAATCTTTTGACATTTTCTTTTTACTATTTAAATATGCAGATAAATTACTAGGCTTTATACCTAGTTGTTCTGCAAAATATTTTTGCTTGTAAGGTGAGTAATACACTAATGCTTTTAATAACAAAGGTGTATGCTCATCTACTCTTATATACATTTCACTCATAGTGTTGCTCCCCATATTAAATAAATTATAAAGTATAACATAGTCACCATAAAGAACAATGGCATATATTGCTCTGCATAATCTTCAATCTTATCTAGTATTCTTTCTAGCATTTTACTCTCCTTTTAAAAAGATTTTATCTAACATTTCAAAACACTCTTCTTTAGCACTTTCGCAATCAAGGTCATCTCCAAAGTCAACTTCGACATTAGTTCCATTCTTTAAAAAGACTTTAATATAATAAGTGCCTTCTCTACTTGTGTCGCCATATCCAATTACTTCATCCTTTTTAAATCTATGACTAAAATCAACTTCAATGTATTTCATTTTACTTCTCCTTAATTAAATTCTGTGGCTCACTTTTGCTCTTCCACCCCTATAGGTTTTTCTGTAGTCAAGTGCCTTGTGTGAGCCAAACAAGTTTATATACCCTCTAATTTAATCTTATAATCATTAGCAACTTTTTTCATCAGTATTTTAGTATAATGTATTGTATCGCCTTCATCATCTAAATTAGCTGTTTGCCAAAAATATTCTAAAGCGTCTAATGCTTCTTCTTTACTTACTTTGTTTAATTGTTTTTTATTTTTCACTTTAATCTCCTTAACCTTGTTTATTTAAATTCTTTTTTTCCCACCACTCTAATCCACCTCTTTCTGCAAAGTGTTTTTTTAAAGTAGCAACAGAAACTCCCAATAAACTAAATCTTAACCCTCTATCAGCTAAAAACTGCCACATATCATACTTTCTAGGGCTTCTTTGCTTATTAGTTCTTTTAGCTATATGCCCTGCTCCAAATGTTCTTGGCAATTTATCTTGTTTTTTATTCTTCATTTTAATCTCCTTTGTTGTTTCCTTAACCTCCAATAAGTTATTACATTTGTATTATTAAAGTCAAGGAAAAAAGAAAACTTTTTTATATTTTTTTTATTTTATCGAGGGTAAGGCAGTATAATTATTTTATACTACCAAGTTTCTGTGATAACTAATGATGTGCTAAATAAGTTGTTAGCTACTTGTTTGAATTTAGGTTGATTAGTGATTCTGCATAATGCAAATTCTTTCTCATCTGCACTACTATCAGGTGTAAACATAAATGGCAGTTTACCATTAAATGTAAGTTTGAAAAAGGATGATAATGAGGTATCTAGTGTGTGTTCGTTTGAGTCTTGATTATATGTAAAAAATTTATCAGGATTGCTTGACTTGTTAAATAATTTATCATCAGACATAAAACTAAAGCCTACTTCCCATTGTCTTCTGCCCTTTGACCCACCTAGTTGATAATCTTCATTGTCAAGTTTTTGTAGTGTCCATGCAGGTAATCCATTACCCCAATTTGGTTGTCCTAAATGCTTTACATTTGATAAGGTATACCCACCTACTGTAGTTTGTGTGCTAATGCCCTCATATGATGTAGAAAGACTAGCTTGTACATCAAAAGCAAACTCAGGCTCAAACCATCTGCCAAAACTCAATGCACCTAAATTAACTGTTCTAGGCATTTGTGCTGCATAAGGTGCTAATGTGAATGTTATTTCAGATATATTATTATCATTGCCACAATCAGTAAAATTTACAATAGAATACCCATTGTACTCAGGTATGTTGCTATAAACATTAAAAAATTCATCACTAGTAAATATTGTTGTATTGCTTTTTACTGTAAACAATATATCTTTTATGTTGTGTCCTAAAATTGCTGCATATATACCTGACTCACTTGAAATTTGTGTTAAAAGCCTGTCTAATGATGGTGATTGTTTATTTATATTAAAAGTGTAAGGTTGTGCATAGGTTTCTACAAAACCACCTGTATTAGTAGTTAGTTGGGTTAGTTCATATTCTTGTGCATTAGTAGGGTCAAAGTTAAATAGTTCAGGATTGTCACTACCTTCATAATATCCTAATGTTTTTAGATATTGCATCATATCTACATAAAATCTTGGTTTTCCTAAACTTCTTTTTGCCATAACTATCTCCTAAATGCTTGATTTCTTTACTTTTCTACCAATTATTGTTTGTGTTTCTATTTCTTCAGGTTTTCTTGCATCAAAATTAAATGTACCATAGTTTTGATTCCATGTGTTTTGATTTAAATCTTGTACTTGTGCATGATGCAACTCTTTGTTCCAATTAACAAATTTGCAGGCATTTATTTTTAATTCACCTACATAGTCAAACAAATCTTCACTATAGTTTGATTTTGCCATACTAAATATTAAAATTTTATTTTCACCTATCTTTATAGTCCACCCTTGACCTAGCTTTTTTATACCCTTTATAGCACCTATAAAATCTATTTCTATAGCTGCTATTTCGCCATTTGTTTCTAAGGTTACACTACCTCTACCATATTTTAAAGTAGCTTTGTTAGCACTTGCAGCATTCTTTACAAAATTATTCATTAATTATCTCCAATACTATAGAAACTATATCTAAGACATCAACTAAGCCATCATTATTTATATCATATTTTTGAAATTCTGTTTCTGTCAACTCAATATTGTTAACAAGAAAATTAACAGCTTGTACAACATCTAGTACATTATATTCTGTTTGCACTTCTTCAGGTGTCTGTATAACAGGTTTTGGATATTGATAGCCTTTATAATTCAAAATACTATCACTCATATGATGTAACTGTGTAGCTTTTAAATTTACACCATTTACAGTTTTTTTTGTTTCTGTAATTATAAAAAGTGGTAGTATATATTGACCACATCTTATTGGCATATCATCAGGGTTATCAAATACATAAGTTTCATTATATACTTTTTTATTATGTATCATTTGGTCAAACTCAACTAAATCACCTATTTCTAATCCATAATATTTTAAAGGTAGTTTTAGTGTTACAATATTGTGCTGATTTTTATTCCATTCTAATAAATATTTTGCTAATCTATCTGCTGTGTTAGCATTTCTAATATAATCACTTTCATATACTAACATTGTGTTTAAGTGATTTATTTCATCATTATCTGATTCAATACCATAATAATTTTCACTTTCTATTGTAGCATTTACATAATTACCATATTTGCCTGACAAAAAATAGTTATTTGTATCTACTTGCATTTCATCTGTTGATGATAAATATCTGTCAACACCATAGTCTTTTTCATATTTTACTTCAACTTGTGTTTTAATATCTTCTAAAGGTGTTCTTGTAAATTTATAACTTAAAACATCATTTGCCTTAATTGTTGCAATACTTTCTGTGCTATCATATGTGTCTTGTATATTTACAAATTTTAATTTATCGCTAGATAATGTTGCAACCATTTGTGTTGATTTGCATATTTCTTGTATAAGTTTTTTACCTTCAATTTCTTCATGTACTGAAAAACCTAATTCATAATTTTGATGAACATTTCTTGATTGTATTTTTGAAGCTGTATCTATCTTGTTTTTATCAAATCCTAATTCTTCTGATAGTATATGATGAACTACATCAGATGGTTGTGTTATAATATTTTCAGAAGGGTCATATGCTTCTATAAATTCCTCTTGTGTGTCTAAAACTGATATTCTCAGATTATCACTATAAATATATTTTTGTGCTATTGGCAATAGATTAAATTGATAGCTAGCATCAAACAAATCATCACTATATATTGTGGTGTTTAAATTATTATACCTAACAAAAATAGCAAAAGTATCTTGTTGCCCTGCACTTACATTGTCTGCATTATATTCAATATTAAAATTTAATATCTCATTTTTACTTATAGTTGTTGCTATCTTATGTGAATTGTTTTGTGTGAATTTTAAATTACCATATTGTGCTACAACATCATTTTCTATAGTGCCATAAAATTGTTCTATTTCATTGCCTATTTCTTGATTAACACTATCTCTAGTATTTTTATCTAGCAAAAATAATTCTACACCACCTGCATAATCATTAGATTGTACATCTAACTGAAAAACTGCTGTACTAGCTTCATCTACACTTGTAGGTGTGCTTATATTTGCAAATGTTAGATTAAAGTCATAAATAGAATCTGTAAAGTGTACAGGAGCAAATAATGTAAAATTCTGTAAAGTATTGTTAGTTACAGGCTCAATCTTTATGTTGCCTAGTTTTAAAGTCGTGCTTATCAATATATTATAGCCATCAATGTCTGAAAACAAAATTGCATCATCTTCTGTATGGTCATAATTTAAAAAACCTGCATCTCCAAATATATTTGGCAAGATTTGAGTATAAATAGGTTGAATATTCCCAAAACCCTGACCTTGACTTGCATTTAGTGTAGTTGTCCAATTAGGTATATAAATCTCTACAATACATGAAACATCATAAGTTTCCCAATAAATGTTTGCAACTCTAACATCATTACCAACCCTCCAAGATGATTCATAACTCATTACAGCAACACTATTCATATATGTCATCAAATTTTTATCTCTATCTTTAACAGCACCTATTCCATTACCAAATGAAGCAAATTTATCACTATAATCAGGGTGAGCAGCTAATGTTCCAAAGAAATCATCATAATTAAAATTTTGTTGTCCAAAACCTAAACTCCACCTAAACTCATTATATACAATTTGTGAAGTATCACTACTTTCTACAACATTAAATAATTGTATACCCTCATTTGTTTCAGATAGCAAACCCTCTGTAGATTTAATTCTAAGTTTTATACTTGATGGTGATATAAAACCAACTGTTTCCCAAAATAGCATTAGTATTTAGTTTCCTTTTTTCTTTTTCTTTGTTGTTGTGTTTTTACTGCTTGTTGTTGTTTAACAGCTTGTTTTATTTTATCTGTTTTATTTGCAACATTTTGAACAACTCTTGTAATTTGTGCTATAGAAGGTTTTGTAGGAATTTTACTTCTAGGTTTTATAGGCTTATATACTGATGCTGCATCTTGTTGTACAGGTACTCTGCCAAATACTGTTTCTATTCTTTCTCCTGCTGTAAGTTGTGGTGTGCCTGTATATGTTCCTGCTATATCATCAACTCTACCATTTACATCTGCATATATATCATAATTTATAAAATCTTTTAATATAACATTTCTTACTAACTTCATATTTTTTATTTGAAGCCAATTTATTATTCCTTTTTGTTCTTGTGCTTGCCAACTGTCTCCAACAATAATTCTTTGTCCAATAACTACTTTATTATCAGTAGGTTTTTTTGTTTCTGTATAAGGTGAAATTGAGCCATAAAAGTCATAAGGTGGTAGGTATGCACCAAAATCAGTATTTATTGTAAATGGTGAGAATGGTATATTTTCTTCATTTATTTGATTGCTCATATTCCATAACTGTGAGCCTGTATCTGTATACTGAAAATACAAAACAGGTAACCCATCACTAACTCTTTGAACATTTGCAGAAAGGTTATATAATAGCCTAGCAGAGTGAAATATATCTTTTGTGTCACCATTTGTATTAGTAATTAAATTTTCTACTATATCACTACTACTAAAAAATTGTTTTGCTTCAAAATTTATTACAGATTCTCCATATATATTATCATACCCTGATACATGAGATGTATTGTTGCCATAGTACCAATGCTGAAATGGAAACTCTTGGCTGCTTTCTGATGAAAAATCTTTTACTAATAAATATGAATCTTCAAGTTTTGTTGTAGGTGTAATGCCTTCAGGTGTTTCATAGGAAACTATGTGTGTTTTACCTGATACTTCTGTTTGTCCTGCTGCTTTATAATCAAGCCTAAATCTTGAAGTATTGTAGTTCAAATCAGATATAACTTGAACTTCTACCATACCAAAAGCAGTTATAGGTGCTACTAAGCCATTTGTATCTTCTAAATTGTCATGCACATCTATTGACTTAGGAACTAGTATTTTATTGTAAAGTATTTGGTATTGATTGCCTGAAATAGCATTTCTAAATAATGTGTTGTCTTTTTGCTCATCAAAATGCAAAGTGTCTTCTGTAATCTCACCATAAGTATCATTATTAAATACATAAGGTTTCTTTATTTCTTGTATAGCAAAGAGGTCAGGACTTATTGCATAATCTCTGCTTCCATTTTGCACAGTTGTTGCATACAAATCATAATATACACAAGGTGCTTTATCAACAACACCATATACAAAAGGTACTCTTACATTTCTATATCTATCAGGAATATTAATATTGTCAGGCACAAACTTTGAAGGAAGTTTTGTATTCATAACATCTTGTGTTTCATCTTCTGCTTCAATACTCAAAGTATCTGCATTCTCTGTAATATTTTTTATATAACCACTATAAACCAACAGGCAGTCATTGATGTTTTGTGCAGACTGTGATTTAAGATAAAAAGTAATTTTTTTATTCATAACTGAAGGTGAAAACAGTTGCTCTGATAAAAAAGTATTTTGGTAATCGTAATTATAGACCTCAAAACTAACACTTGATATTTTGAGTTTTTTCTCTTGAAAATCTAATGCTTGGTTTATTGAGCCTGTGTTTTTTAATAAAGGTTTGTATTCATTGTCTAAAGTAATCTTACTAATAGATAAAAACACTCTGTCATCTATGTTTATAAGTGGTATAAGATAAGTATCTTTGCTTTGTATGTCTTGTTGGAATATTTGTGGTAAGTCTAACATTATCCTATGCCTATATCTCCACCTTTCCTAATTGCTTTTTTAATCATAGGTATTGCTTCAGATTCTATAAAATCTTGTGACATCACATTGCCTGTAAAAGTAATATTCATGCTATCGTTTCTGTTTGCACCTTCATTGTTTGTAGGCTCTATATCAACAAACTCTGCACCTGATTCACCTGCTAGGAATAATGTAGGCTCTGTAACTATGCCATCAAAACCTTCTGCTGCTGCAATAGACCTCACATTCTTTGCTATGCCTTGCCCTACCAATGATGAGCCTGCTGCTATAGCTAAACCACCAAAGAAACCTACTTCTTGAAATGCTTTCTTTATCATTGTAGAAATTGCACTTTGTATTTCTGCTGTTATATATGCTGCTGATGCCTGACTTACTGCTTCTGATGAACTTTTAGCAGATAAACCTATTGCTAAACCTGCTTGTGCTACTTGTTCACCTGATTTTTTAGAATTTACTATAATATCATTAAATCCCTGATTTAGATTGTTTAAAAAAGGATTGACCTGTTCAAATTCTTTTGTCTGTATTTCAATAGATTTTAGTTTTAGTTCATTATTTTTTTCATTTTCTGTTTTAAGTAATGTTTTTATTCCTGCTTGCTCTAAATCTACACCCTTTTGTTTTGATGCTATTCCAAATATTGTATTATCTAAAGAAATTAATTCTGTTTTTAATTTTATCTCTTCATTAAGTTGCTCTATTTCTTTTTCTTTTTCTTCTATTAAATCTCTTTCTGCTTTTGTTTGTGCTGATAATGCTCTGCTTCTGCTTCTACCTTGCAATGTTGATTCTTCTTCAAATTTTGCTGTTTTAAGTGCTTTTTCTTCTTCTACTACTATAAGTTCAGCTAGTGCTTCTTTTGCTCTTTCATTTAGTTCATCTACTGTTCTTCTGTCTTTTATTTGTTCGTTTACTTCATTTCTTCTTTCATTAGCTAATTGTTTTTCAAGTTGTAGCACAACATCTGTTGAAGCACCTAATTCTTTTAGTTCCCTTACTTGTGTTTCTAGTGTGCTTTCATTAAATTCTTTAAAAAAATCACCAACTGCTACTGCTGCATTACCAAAAAATAAAGCCATATCTATAACAAAAGGTGCAAGTGTTTCACCAATTTTTTCTGCCATGTCACCTATGCTATTGCTTGCTTGTTCTAAAGCACCTGCAAGTGTTTCTGTTTGTTCTGTTGCTTGCCCACCAAATACTTTTGCTAAATTACCTGTAAGTGAATTAAGCCTTTCTGTAGAGCCAACTGCACCCTCAACTTGTATACCATATCTAGACAAAGCATTTGTTGATGAGCCAAGTGTTTTAGATACAAGGTCTGCTGCTACTACTAATTCCATACCTTTAGCTGCTGCTAAATCTAAGGTAGCTGCTGTAGCTGCTTTTATAGCATCTTCTTCTTTTACAAATGAAGCTATAAGTGCCTGTGCTTCTATAATTGCTTCATCACCAAACATTGTAGATTTTTGTAAAGCTGTTGCTTGAAATAGTAATGCTTCTGATGTTTTGCCTAGTGCTGCTTCTAATTTTTTTTCTGCTAACTCTTGCTGTGCAAATAGATTTACTGAAGTTTTTAATCCACTAATGATACCTCTTGCACCAAAATATGCTGCACCTGCTGCTAAAGCAGACTTAGCTAAGTTGCTCATACCACTAGATACTTTATTTGCTCCTGTAGCTGCTTTGTTAGCACCATCTAGTTTTATTTTAATTCTTTCTGTAAATGTATTAGACATATTATTTTCCTTCTATACTTGCACTTTGTATTTCTTTTTTTATTAGTAAAAAATTATCAACTAATTCAGCAGGTGTTTCTTGTAAGCTAGGATAAGGTGGACACTTAAAAGCATCACAGAATATGTATTTTTTAATAAGGTTTTGACATTCTTGGTCGAACATTTTAACAGGGTCTGCAAAGAAAAAAAGTTGATTGTATAATGCTTCACCTATATCATATCCTTTTTCTATTGCTTCATTGTAACATTCCATTAATAGACCATATATTTGTTCTTTATTTGTTATTGTAACTGATTCTTGTGTTACAGGATTAAAAGCAGAGTAAGGAAACTCTTTAGTATGTTGTGTAGATGGTTTTTTTACTGCAAACCATACATTCAAAATCAAAGTTATTTCTTCAATTTTTTTTTATTCACAACCTCATAACATCTATTTGCTATTGCTATAATTTCTGTGTCAGTAAAATCATTTATTTGTTCATCAGTTAGTGTTGTAGCTATTCTTACTAAGTTTACCCAATCACCAAAAACAATATTTGATATACCACCACTTTTTGTTATGATGTTATTAAAGTCAATCCTTTCATCTAAGTTTAAATCTTTAACCTCAAATGTCAATTCCTTAACATTCTCACCCTTTATTTTAGCATTTTTAGACATTTTAAATCTCCATTTAGTATGCTAATATACTAAAGTAAACTAAGTTTACCAAGCTGATTGAGATTCTCCTACAAACTGCTCTAATTTAAATGCTTCTGTAGAACTGTTTTGCACACACTCAAAAGATAAATTATGAAATATTCCATTTTCACTTATGTCTTGTGCAGGGTCTCCTGTATATTGTATTTCAGCTAAAATATTCATTTCACCTAAAGCACTAACAGTTCCATCTCCCCATTTAAGTGCCAAAGACATAGTGTCACCATCTAGGAAATCTTGTATAACATTATTACCACTTCCATAGTCAAACTCATCATCATACTTAAGTGAAATGTTGCCTGTTATAGCATACTCAGGAAGTGCATAGGCTTCTGCATTACCATTGCCATCAAAACCAATTCTATTTACACCATTTGATATGTTAAAATTAAATGATTTTAGAACTAAGTTTTGTGTAGCATTACCTTCTACATCTAGTGTTTTTGTTGTTAGTCCACCTATATGATAGTATGATGTGTCAGGTGCTACCCAACTACCATCAAATGTTTGCTCCATTACACTAGTAGTTGCACCAACTTTTGAAAAACCACTAAAGTAATTACCACTCATAGAAACAAACCCACCATTTGTGCCAAAATCAGCAGATATTGACAGGTCTGATGCAACTGCACCACATATTTTTATACCTTCAGCAGCAGCAGGATAATAAGCTATATTCACACTATGTGGTATATTGTTGCTTTCTGTGCTACCAACAGATGTTGCATTACTGCTTCCATCAAACTCTGTTGTGTGTACTTCACTTCCTCCACTACCTGACTCACTATGCTCTTGCCCTACTAAACATAAATGCTGTGACAATAGTTTTGGTGTTGCAATCATATCAAATGGCATTGTTACAGTACCACCTTTTTGACTTATAATTGTATCAGCAGCATTTTTTACACTACCTCTACCTGATAATAATCTTGATTCCCTAGTAATGTTAAATACAGGTTTTTGAACTTGAACCATGTTAAGCTGTCTGTATGCAGTACTATCATTACTTGCTTGGTCTATACCTTGACCAAAACCATTACCTGCACCATCTTCAGCTTTTATGCCTGCTATTACACTACTTATAGGAAGAACTCTAGCATCTGCCATTATTTATTCTCCTTGCTTTTTTTGTTACTTATTTTATCTACAATGTTTATAGCTAGTAAACTCTCAGCTACTTTTTTACTTACATCAACAACTTTACCTTTCTGTAATGACTTTCTAATAGAAACATCACATGGAATAGCCTGTGGCTCTAAATTGCTAAATTTTTGATTTGCTTTTATTTTCATATTTCTCCTATGCTACATTTGCAATATGCTGACAACTAAAGTCATACTCTACAACATAAAATCCTTCTTCTTCTATATCTGCATCAAATTCAGAATTATTCATTTTACAATCAAATGCAGTAGTTGAATCTGATAATGTCATAGTTAAATTGTCATGTATAAGTGCTTCTAGCCTGCTACAGTTGTTCATAACATGGTCTAAAAAATTATGACTTTCTCTCCTGTCGCTAAACACATATTGTATAGTTATACTAAATTCTCTTTGCTCCATATGTGAAGCATACTCAACTAAACTAGAGCCATTAGGTATCAATCTTATTGACTCATTTGCTTTCACTAAAGGTTGTTCAGATGTAGTTTTTTGTACAGGTATTGGCATTTCTGACTTAATATTTTCCATAACCTTATCAAGTATATTATTAAAATTATTTGTGTATGTAATAGCCATTAATATCTTTTACCTTTTCTGCTTAAATTTATAGTTCCTGTGCTAGCATTACTAATTTTTCTTGCTTCTGATACTACAGGTATTTCCCATTGGTCATCTGCTGTCATACTACTACCTTGATACCTGACTGCTAAACCACCTAGTCCTGACCAAAGGTCAAGGCTTCCTGTAACTATATTATCTGTTGTTTCTTGACCAAAGAGTTTATCATTACCATAATATTCAACCTTGCATTTTGCTACACCATAAGCACCACCTGTTGTGCAAGTTATTCTTAATACATCATAAGGCTCACCTATATACTCACCTGCTGTTTCAACAAGCTGCATAGTTCCTGCTTGTGTGATTTTTCTGATAGAGCCTTGAGAATCTTTGTTATCTACCTCAAATGAAAGTTTGTATTCTCCTTTGTTAAGTCTGTCTGTAATGCCTGTTCCTTCAACATTTGTAACTAAATTGTAGTAATAGTCAGCTTGCTCACTCATTGGGTCTTTACTTCTAATCATATTACTTGCACAAATATAACAGGTAGCTTTAATTATTATAGCATCATATTCAACTGTTAAACCACTAGATGCAGTTTCAGAAATCTGTGTATTTTTAGGTAAGGGTGTTGGGTATCTTGAATCAAGCAAGTTGTTAAGTTCCATGCTTGAGTTTACAAGTTGTTGATTTAAAAAATCTGTAAAATCTACACCTGCTTCAAACACTAAATTATTTATTGTTGTAGATGTGTATGTGTCATTATAATATTCAAGTTTATTTTCTGTTGCTGTATATAACCATTCACCATTTGCATTAGGTGTATCACCATCACTATTAGATGCAGCTTGCTCATCACCATTTATAAAAAATTTATCTACAAATCCACAATCATGGAATGTGTGCAAATTTGAGCCTGTAGATGGATTAAATAGTTGTTTTTTACTATCAAAATCACCTGCTTGGTTAAAATAGTTACTTAAATCTGATATACTTGCATATTTAAAGCTAGTAACTGCCATTATTTACCTCTTTTTTATATTTTTAATACTTGGGTAAGGGTGGAGCAAAAACTTGAACAACAACCCCAATATTATCATTTCAAATATCTGCTCCATTTTTTACCCTAAACTTATTATTCTTATTTGTGTGTCTGATTTTTGATTACAACTTCTAGCACCCATTGTTAGTATGCCTGAACTTGCACCACCTGAAAAACCTGCTTTTGTATTGGCACTTACAACAAACTCTGCATTAGGGTAAGCATTTAAATTAATCTCACCTGTTTCATAGTTTAATGTTCCTGTACCACCTGCACCTGATAAATTACCCATACCATCATCAAGTAAGAAAGCATTACTGTTTTTCTTAGTTGCAAATGTTACAGGGTCTTGTAAAGTATCATCAGGTAATTTTCCTGCAACTGCCTTTTCTAAAACACCTACAGCAGGTATAATTCCAACCCCAAGTGGCGTAGTTCCTGAACTAGGTGCAGCTATAAGTATTGCACCTGTAGATAATCTTGAGCCACTTGTAATTCTCACATCACCATCTATAATTGCTATGGTTGCTTTCTTGCCTTTTAAATTTGTGCCTGCTGTAAACTTATCATTTATAGCTGATTGTATCTTACCTATTACATTACCAAAGGTAACATCACTTGAATCTGTTGTAAAGCTAATATCATCTGAACTTCCACCATCTATTGTCAAGGCAAAGGCATAGGCAGTTGATACTGCTAGTCCTGTCTTTGTGCTAGGTGTAATACCTGCTAGTCCAAATTCTTGATAGCCACTTTCATAAAATTTTATTGCTACTGAGCCTGCTACTAATCCATCTACAACAGCATCAGATGTTCTGCCATTTCCAAAAAAGTTCATAGCTTTAAATCTACCACTAGCATTTGTTTTAACTACTGTAGCACTCCCATTACCACCACCATTATAAGATGTATCATCAAAGTCATGGTGCATATTAAAGAATGGAAATCTAACTGCAACATCATCTGCGTGAGTTGCTGCTGTAGAGCCAAATAAACCTCTTTCTATTGTCAATGTACTGTTAGCTAAGTCTGCACCTGTTCCTACTGCTGTTACTTTGCAAATCTCATTTTCTAGCCTAATTAAATCACCTACTTTAAAAAATTTACTATGCCCATCTTCAAGGTTGAGTGTAGTATGAGTAGCATCTGAACCCATAGTTGCTGCAGTTGCATGGTCAACATCTGCACCACTATCTACATACTCATTAGAATCAGGTACTGCATTATCAACTTCTACACCTAGACCACAACCTGCATTTGTAGATGCACCTAGAAGTCTATTATTTGGCAAATATATACATTCTTTTGCAGGAACTAAAAACATAAGAAAATGACTACCTGCTGACACACTATCTGCTGAATCAGTAGCATTATCAACAGTAAATTCTGATGTTTGTACACCAATTTCACAAGCAACATTACCTGTATTCTCTATTAAAATACCTTTTGGAAAATCCATAGTGTCACTAGCTATAGTATCAGAGTAAGCTATAAGTTGTATAGGTCTAGTATTGTTATCTACTCTCATTATTTTATCAAATATTACTTCATAATTACCTGTGATGGTTTTTATATAGTCACCCTTGTCTGTTGTCAATCTAATTTCTTTAGTATATTGTGCCATTTTATCTCCTTACTGATAATGATATTTTATTAATAATTGTGCTGATACATCTGTTGATGTTCCTATTTGTTCTACAGTAGCTATTATAATTTTATCTGCTGCTACATTAGCTTGGTCTATTGTTAGTGTTGTTGTAACTATTCTATCTCCATCAACAGCTACTACACTTCCTGTATGTGCTAATAATGTTCCATTTGATAAGTCACCTGCATCACTACCTGTTCCTGTTTGCATATCATACTGCATTACATGAAAATCAATATTTGAACCATCACCTGTTCCAAGAACTCTAACCTCATCTATTGTAATTGCTACAGGTACATAAAAAATGCTATTTAAGAGTTGCATTGATGTCTGCTCGTTATCTGCTAAGGTTAAAGATGTTGCAGGGTCAGTTCCTGTACCAAAACTTGTTCCTGAGTCAGATGTTGCTCCTGTTGCAGAAAGACCACTTGAACCTACATCCACCATCATAGATACATGATAACCATCAGGTATATCATAACTATAGATACAAAATCTTTGCACCTTTGTATTTACATAAGTCTGTGTTGCTCCTGCTTTGATTTGTGCATTTGTAGTATCAACCTTTAGTATATCTGCACCACTTGCATCTTCTACCATAAAAACATCTGTTTGGTTTGTAGCAGGTTTTATGTGTGCTTTATTTCCACCTAATGTAAGTGCAGTTGGATTTCCCTCACCATCTTTTACAACAGTACCATCAGCAGTTCTTCCACCTCCATTATTATCAACTTGTAGTATGTCTTTATATGAACTTGCTATTGTTTTGTTTGTTAATGCCATTTATTCTCCTGTATTACCTGTATCTAGCACTAAATTAGATTCAGATGAATCGCTTGCTAAAATTTCTAATACTTTATTGTTTCTTGTTGCTGTGCTATTATTAGCTTTTACATTATAATTGGCTGCAACCCAATCTATCCATAATTCTGTTGTGCTTGAACCTATTGAACTTGTTTCTAGTTCATTGCCAAAAGCAGTCAAGGTAAATGTATCTCCCACACTTACACTTGATAAATTTGTAAAATCAATACTAATTTTTTCATTGCCATCAACTGTTGATGTAGATGTCTGTATATCCTTAACTGCAATCATGCTGCCCACCACCACCTAAATAAAGGCTCATCTGCTGCATCTGTCATACCTGTTCCTGATGGAGAAGCTGCATGATATACTATTGTTAAATTTATGTTGCTCTCATCAGAAATAGTTACTTCAGGACTCCTAGTCCAAAACCATTTATCTCTCATATTTGACTGTGTTCCTGATGCTTCTGTATACATGAAACTTGTTCCTGCTGATTGTGCAATAGTAGTTGTGCTACTTCCTATAATAGTTCCATCACCTTCAAGAGATTTGCTATATGTGCTTGATACACCATCTGCTGCTCCTGTACCACTAGAACTTGTATTAGATAACCTTGATATTCTTGCATTTGCTGCACTATTTACATTTGATGCAAAACTTTGACTATCTGCTCCTATAATATCTGAATAATTTTCAAAACCTGCACTTGTTGTATTTAATCCTGTTACTGTTGCATATTGCCAATCTGTATAATCTGATACAACATTGAATGACCAACCATGATTCAAAGCACCATAATTACCTGTAGTTATTTGTACTGCTCCAATGCAAAAATCATTTAAAAAAGCTGTGCTAGCAGTTACTTTGATAGCAAAATATAATCGACCTGTTGGTCTTACTGCTCTAGCTGCATCAAAATCTTCAGTATGTACTTGATATGCACTTGTATCATCAGCACTTCCACCTGCAACTGTTGTTAGTGTAACAGGCATCCTTTGTCCTGCATTGCTTGGATAAAGTTCAAGAGGACTATGCCAATTATCATTAGCTTTGTGTTGATATTGTTCTTTCATATCCCAGACACCTCTTGATTGTGTGTTTGTTTGGGTTCTATATCTTTCTGTAGGGTGTATTATTCCTCCAATATATCTTGACATTAACTTATTTCCTCATAGCTTATAAAAGCTAGCAAATCACTATTTGCACTAGCTATACCTGTCAAAGAATCATTTTCTTCTAAATAAATGGTAGTATTCTTATCAAATGCAACTAAAACAGAATCAGCAGGCACACTTACTGTGCTAAAAATACTAAAAGCACTTCCACCTGCCTTAGCTACTCTTAAGGTAAAATCTGCTGCACTAGAGCCATCTATATTTGATACAATAAGACTAGATACTTTAAATACTTTGTTTGATGATGCTGAATTAGATAAAACAGTAGCACCACCTGTAGTTAATTCAATAAGTGCTGACTTTGCTGTTATTGTTGATATACTTGTTAAATTTGGTGCTGACATCTATTCTCCTTACCCAAAAATCATACTTGCTATTATAGGATTCAATCCTGCTCCTGCCAAAGATGTACCATTTGTTATTTGCACATCATTACCTGCATCATTTGTAAAGTATAAATTATTTGGTGTATCACTTTTTACCCAAACCTGACCATAAGCTGCTGTATCTGCTACAGCAGAAGCAGTTTCTTTTATTTTCAATGTACCATCTTGATTTACATTGCCAT
>VMHT01172885.1_pt1 | contig 30747 bp, 28 predicted proteins | sample 4693611 | NCBI WGS metagenome assembly VMHT01 (sample SAMN12280063, study PRJNA550983) | marine metagenome | isolation source: seawater sampled from same location over 5 years 0.02-0.2 micron viral filtrate | place: USA: collected off the coast of southern California halfway between the port... ... | reverse complement strand
ATAAAGAGGTTTAGTGCGTCAATTAATAATACTCTTCTATTCTTCATACTCCAACTCGATGCCTAAGTCTTTGAGGATTTTTTCAAGTTCCTCGTTTAACTTGTCTTCATCGTCGGAGTTAACGTAGTTGTGTTCTTCGAGAGCGGTTATGTAGTAAAGAGCTTCTTCGATTAAATCTTTCTTCTCTTCTAACTTCTCTCTAAGGCTTGCAAGATCTTCCATAGTGGGTCCTCCTTTATCTTTTAGAACATAACTATGTTTGATTTTTGCTTTTTACCTCCGATGATTGAGTTACTTTATCAGAGTGAGAGGGGAAAGTCAAGAACTTTTAGTGGTGGTGGGTGTATTTTTTCTTTTTGTATTTCTTATACTTTTTATACTTCTTGTGCTTTTTCTTGTACTTCTTTTTGAAATACTTCTTCTTGTACTTCTTCTTGTACTTCTTATACTTTTTCTTGTGGTGGGTGTGCCCCTTGTACTTGTAGAAGTGGCTGTGGTAATCGTTGCTATGGGTATGCCAGTAGTGGTCATAGTATTCATAGACAACATAGTACGAGGGGTATGCGATGTGATACTCTTCGTACTCATAGTGCGGGTTGTGAGATTTAGTAGTGGGGTGGGCGAAAGCGCAGCCCGAGAAGACTGATAAGAATAAAGATAGGGTGATGATTCTTTGCATGATTAAAACCTCCGTTCTCTTATTAGACGGAGACTATATTCATTTATTCATCTTTTTCTTCATAAAAGTCTTCGGCTTTGCCTAGACGCTTGTCGAACTTCTGGATTACTTCCTCGTCCATAACATCGTAGACGCGCTGTTTGAATACTGGGTCGGTCATCTTCTCGTCCCACTTGGATGGTTGGAACTTTACAACTTTGCCGTCACCCATCTCCAAGGAATACCAAGCACCAGCACTAGTCATATAGTTTGAGCCCTTGATAGCCTCGAATAAACTTTGGTCGTCTTGGACGCCGATGTCGTCGGTGCCCCATAGAATCTTAAAGTTACATTGCCGACCTTGAGTTCCGAACCTGCTCTTCTCCAACTTGACCTTGACCTCAGAGCCAATACGGAAACCGCTGTCGTCAAGGACGAAAGAAGCCTTAGCCTTTCTACCTGTAAGCCAGACACGCAAAGAATATGCGTAGATCATAGCCTTGCCGCCGGGAGTGACGTAGGGGGTAGTCATCGCCTCGCTTGGGCTTCTGGTAATGTTGCTCTTCAATTGATTGAGCACCAAGAAGGTTGATTGGCTGTTAGCAATCGGTACAGTCAACTTGGACATACCCTTAGCTAAAATCCTTGCCTTTACTGCCATGGAAGACTGTGGATTAAAGTCACCTTCCACGTCGGAAATAGCAGGTGTAAGAGCAAGAGAATCCCAGATGAAAAGCATACGATTTTCATTGTTAGCCAAAAGATCCTCGATAGTTTCAAGCACAAACTCAACAGACTGAGCTTGAACATAAAGGATGGTTTCAACATCACACCCTGCCCTCTCCAAGAAAGTTGGATCAATCGCAGACTCTGAGTCGAAATAGATTACATCAATACCCATCTTCTGAGCATTTGCAGCGACCTGAGCAGCCATATAAGACTTACCAGTTGCTTCCAGACCTGCGATCTCAGTTACTTTACCAACTGGAATACCAGCCAGTTTCCCTTTGCAAATAATAGAATCTAGCCATCTAGACCCTGTTGGAATCCAATCATTAACCTCAGTTGGATTCTCTTCATTGAGGTTGTGTGCCACGGTCATCCCTGCGCGTTTATTAATCAACTTACGCATGTCAGCCATAGACAACTTGCCTGCCTTAGCCATAGTTTCTCCTTATAAAAAAGTAGGGGGGCTTGCGCCCCCCCCTAGGTTATCCTGCCAGTTCTTTGAGGGCAGCCTCTACATCGTTGGAGGGCTCTGCTTTCCCCCCATACTTTGAAGTCTCGACCGAGACCGATTCTGCATCTACCTCAGAATTGAGGAACTCATCAAGAATGTTTTGCACATCCTGAGTAGACTTCCGCTCGAAAAGTGTGTCCAAGTCTGGAACAGTGGTCACAATCTCCTGACATGCTTCATCGCCATCTTCACATAATGGGGAGGATTTACGTCGTGGCTGCACCTTCGTTTGAGGATACATCATGCCGGGAGCCTTTCCATAAGCAAGAACAAGGTCTGTTCCTTCGCTTGGGTCAGTAATGTCACCGTAGTCTGGATTGAGTACCAGACTGAGAAGGGTTTCGTATACGGTCTTTCCGTATCCCCACACCTTAACACCTTCGGCTTCTTGTCCGCGAACGAGGACAGGAGAGAAGAAGCGCTGGCGAGCAAAGAGGCTTTTTGCCTGTGTTACACTTTCGTTAGACCCTTCGTTGAAGAGTTTCGTAGCGAAGTTACACACAGGACAGTCGTCCCCAAAGTTGCGCTTCGGACAAAGGAAACCAGAATTGTTTCCTAGGTTGTAGTGAAAGTGATGCTCCTTGAAAGGATCCTCGTCTGGTGATGGCAGGATACGGATAACATTTTCCCCGTCCTGTGGTCGCCAGAAGTCAGATTTCTTTCCACCCTTACCTTGAGCAGCACTAAGTTTCTGTTTCATTTTATCAAGATTAATACCCATTTTTTCTCCTTTTAAAAATTATACACACATTATAAAACAACTAATATTCAAAGTCAAGAACTTTTTTCATTTTGTATCTCTGATGTACTCTCAATGAAATAAGCGTATTTGTCTGAGTATTGGGTAGAAAATACGCCATAGGATACTTTTACGTCCTTTTCTTGCGGTGTATCTTTTACTTGGCTCATTATCTTACTCATCAAAGTCTTATCAGTTTTTAGTTCCGTTTCAGGAATGGCATAATAATAGCGCTTTTCCTTTGTATTGTCAAGAGAAAAAAACGGGCTCTCTTCGCCTGTTTCTGGATTTAAGATGCCGAAAGTTGAAATGCGGCAGATGTTTTTTGGATTAGATAGAGTTCCAACGACTGGCTCGGTGTGGTTGAAAATGTTTATCATATGGATTGTCGCAACGATGACTTCGTTTAAACTATCGTAATAGCCCATAATCGGCGCTCCACCTAAGATTTTGTCTACCTGTTGGTTATCAATCGCGTAAAACTGTTTGAAAACACCAGATCTGGCGTATTGTTGCAGGGCACCGAAGACTAAATTAGTTTGTAGTCTTCTGGTATCTGATAGTGTAGCTACATCTGGGTGGATATAGAGGATACTTATGTCACCCTTGCTATGCAATTGCTCCAGCACACGCAGAGCAGCACCAGAAATAATACTAGATCCTGCCACAATAAAAAGTATATCACCCTCAACATCCCGCAGAGCTTTCCCAATCAAGGGGAAATTCTTTTCATATTCCTCGGGGTGGTCATACTTCGGTACGCGGATGGTTGACCCTTCCTCATGGTCGATTGTGATTACTTTGTATTGCGGGTGTTTTGAAAAGGCTTTCGTTAGCTTGTAACCAACGGAGCCAAGCCCTACTAATATATCCATAAGCTCCTCATCTCTCCAAAGTTTCTTCCGCCGGATACATTGGTCAAGAATTTGCCAAACCTAGTATCTTGAAATTCCCAGTAAACCTCATTGATGAAGTCTCCATCCTCGTCTGAGTAGTCCAAGACGATACTGTCATGGATGATAAAAGCTATCTTAGTCTTCTTTCCTTCGAGTATTTTTGATATGATTGTTGCCTTCTCCAATATCAGATCACTACAGGTGCTCTGCAAGAGATAGTTCAATGCGTGATACCTATCGCTCTCTATTTCTCTTTTGTAGTTAGTTTTTATGGACTTACCATTCCAATACTTGTTTACAAGTGCATCTCTGTCATAGAGTCTAGAAAGACGCTCGTCGCTTGAATTAGGATTATAAAGCCAAGAAAAAATCTTCTTCTTTGCTTCTTCTCTGGTTAAGTTTCCATTGAATAATTTGTGAGAGTTGAAATCATGCACATCACGACGAGGCTGATCAATGTTTAAAAGACCCAACATCACTCTCAATTCTGCTGCATTATAATCCAATTCAACAAACCATTGATTATCTGGCTTGATAATCTTTCTGAACTTCTTATCCATTGTCAGGATTGGAAATGAATACTTCTCCGTGGTCAGTCGACCAGTCTTGGTTCCGAAAGGATTATAGTTTATGTGATGTTCTAGTGAGTTGATTTTCTTATAGAAGTCTTTTGTTCTGGTGTCTGCTAATTCATTATTGAGAACAGACAAGTCGATGTTTAGCTTCTGCTGCTTTATGTCTGTGGTGACCTTGGTAATGCTTAGGAGCGTATCATAGTTTTCTGGCTTCTCGTAATTTGCAAAGACGTGATCTGTAATTTTGTTTTTTAGCAAGCAGTATTCTTTAACAAAGCCCTCTGGAACAAGGTCGAAAAAGCAATGGTCGTTTAGCGATACCTTAGAGATTGCAAAGGATTTATAGAACGCTTTTAGCTTTTTCCAGATGCGGTCGTAGTCTTCTTTGAGTTCTGGTGGGCAGACTTTGCCAAGGTCTTCCCCATGACAATATATGTTAGCATACTCTATTTCCCGATCTTTTAGAAAGGAAGCATACTTCCAAGTGCGTGAACCGTCTTCTGGGATTTCTTTGAGTATCTCCCCATCGACGTAGACGCCTACGCACTTCTCTTTCTCATCTAAAGCTTGGAATAACAATATAAACCTATTAGTAGTGTTGTTTCAAATATAATTGAATATACCCTAAAGCTTCAGCGCTGTCAATAGTAAAATACAAATTTTCTATCTTTTTCATATTGGCTCTGATCTTTGCCTCTGGTAGATCGATTTTCATCTCTTTGAGTCTTATCATGAAGTATAACTTGAGAAAAGTCAACATTTCATATTCTTCATTATAATCAGCCTCGCCAATCGGTATTCTTCCAATGGTAATCTTTCTGGTTCGACGAGGACCACAAGGTACCTGCCTGTAGGCATAAGGAAGTGTTGTTACATATTTGTTGTAATAATCATAGATTAGGTTTTTTAATCGAATTACATCCAGTCCAGACACCTCATTGAAATATGAATCGAACATTCTGTCCCTTGAGAATGGCACTGGAGTTGCGCTGACCTTTAAGTCGTGTGTGTGCTTTTGAACTCCTAGGGCAACTCCGTCTAGGTAATCCCAGCCCTGCGCTTCTTGTACAACAAAGTTGATTATTTGATGCCTATGATTATCCTTGCCGGGATTAAATGGGTTTTCAATCACTGTAGTGAAGCCGTTACCGTACTCGTCTATCTCATATTCGTGAATGTGTGTGCCTTTAGCAGTTGTCAATATTGAATTGTTAGTAGAAGGGCCAACCCACTCTTTTGTCGACTCATTTGTTTCTCCATTTCTGATAACTGACAAGAGGTTCTTTAAGCCCTCTTCTGCATATGCGATCATCTTTGGAGAGCCTAGGTTAGCCACTAGGCGGTAAGGCAAGTTCTTATCTACCAAGAATCCAAACTTGGCTGCTGTCATAGCATATGTTTTGAAGTTGACATTGTTGACATACTTCCTGAACAGATCATAACCATCGGATCTATTCTCCGAGCCTATCTCAATACACAAACCAGAAGACCTAGGTCCTATGAACCCATACTGTATCAAGCCTTCGGTTGTAAATGGTATCGTGTCTATAATATTTCCGATATAAAAGTTAAAGAATAACTCCATAAAGTCTTCAATGTTCGTAATTTGTGCATGCCTATTCTGATCTTTCAGGACCTTTGTAGCAAAAGCATTGTAATTTTTTTCATCTAGACTGGCTTGGATCTCTCCGTAATCTTTCCAAGCAGCAGCTATACTAACTCTTTTTTTAAAGACTCCTTCATCGTCTGCGAGCTTACTTCGCAGATTCAAGTTCATATATAACTCGAAGTCACGAAAGGCGTTGGCGACAAAATTAAGAACAAAAACATTTGTGTTATTGTCATCCTTGATTTGTTTTAAGTATGCGGGATCTGGTACAATGAAGTTCTTTCTTTGGTCCATCAGACCATAATATCTATCCCTCTTGGTCCAGAAGTCTATTGGCTCTGGCTGTCCGCTGCCCTTTGGATACAACTTTTCAAACTTTTTCCTCTCTTCAAAAAATTCACTTGGAGACAGGCTATTGTTTAGATAAGGATTTTCTTTGTACTTCTTATAATTGCTCACGGTTCAAGATCCTCTTTTCCGGCTAGGCTTTGATCTGTGCTTTGGTTAGGGTTCTCAGGGATGATAGCGAGTATCTCGTCAGTGCTTATTTTTTGTCCGGGAGACCTTACTACATTCGTGGTTGGGTTGGTAGTGAGACCAGACTGCCAAGCAGCTTCAATTTTTGTCTCCCACTCTCCTCCCGAGTCGTATGTACTTGACACGCCTGTTATTAGATAGTACCCTCCAAGACCTAATTCAGCCGAAATATTGCGACCATTCTCCCCCATCACACCAACTGCTGGCTTTATGGCAATTATCTTGCCGGGAGCGAAAAGATTATTTCCATCCATTGTCACGTTAGCGTTGAATACGTTCCACAGTTCAAGATTTCTGTCATCCCCCTCTTGATTCATATATCTATCGACCATCATCTCCCGCTGACCGGGTTGCTTTACTTTTTGGAATTGAATTGCCCTAGTTATATCTGTTCTGCCGTTTATTGGAGACCTCGGGTTGTCGCTATTGGAACCTCCGAAGTTAAAATGATAGACACCATTTGCATAATCCTCGTCAGTGCTTTGCCCTATGCCAGACAGGACTTTATTCTGAGCGCCATGAACCAACATATAACTCCAGACCTTGTTGGATATTGCAACTTCAGTTGCGCCCTTCATTGTTTTATAATAACTTGGTGCCAGTGCTTGAGAAAAAGCTTCAACAGTTTGTGGATTGGATAAATTAATTCGTCCTTTAATGCCTGATCCTGCCTGCGTAGCGGTCTTAACTGCTTCAACTGGGGACTGAGAGGATAGGCTGTCAACATATCCAAAGTCTAGCCTATTGGTTGAGAGTAACTGAGTTGTCTTTGCTGACACTGTGTGTTGTGTAGCTACACCTCCGACAGCTTTGTTCAAAGCGGGTACAGCTAGTTGATTAACTACTCCGTTTAGAAAGTCCATAAATTGTAACTTTGTTATTCCCTTATCAACAATTGTGGCGGCAAAGAACTGTGAAAAATATTCTAAACTTACCGGAATGTCTGCGAAATTAACTGAAGTTGGGAATCTAAAAGAGCCGAATGCAGATGGTAGATTGCTCATTGGATTGAAACTGTCTATGTAGGAAAAGTTACCCAACATCACTCCAAATTTGTCGTCACGCATTTTTTTGTGCAAATCACCTAAGTCCATAACAGCATCAATTAAATCTCCAAGAAACACAAAGTGTACCTGATATTTATCTCGGGTCTTCCCTGCTGTTGCGGCTCCTAGCTTTTTGTTTAGCCCTTCAGCAATCACTATCTTTGCTTTCTCTTCCGCTGTCTTATCTTCTTCCGTCTTTAAGACAGTAGCTATGGCTATTTCAAGCTGCGTTTCAAGCCCGCTTATGTCAATAGATGACTTTTTCATCTTCTTGGAAGCGTTCAAAGATCTCTGATTTGCCAGAAACAAGGCTGCGCTCTCAGCACTATCATCTTTTCCTAGTTCTTCATAGGCTTGCTTCACATATTTTAGATACTCTTTGGAGTACATTATTAACTTTGATCTTTCTATCTCTATATGGTATATCTTTTTCTTCTTATGGATCTGCTCCATAACCCTAGCATACCGTTGAACTTTATTACTATATTGTATTCTTAGTCTTTCTTGGGCTACCTCTTCTTCGATGTCGCTTAAGGTTTCGTCTAGGGCTGCGATTGATTGTTTTGTCTCCCTTATATCCGACTTCAAGTCGTCTGTTCCGCGAATTCTACTATTTATATCGGCTGCCTCGTCTGAAGCGAGCCATTTTATTCTTGCAAAGCTTCCGGGTTCAGTCCCCCCATACCGTCTTCTTTGTTTTAAAGCAGCATCCGTTATCTCGTTTCTGGCAATAATCTCTCTTTCTATGGATTCTATTTTGGATTTCAATGTCGCTTTTGCACTTATTCTTGCAGCCTTCTTCTCACTTAGCGGGGATGATTTAATCTTTGAATCTACCTCGGCCTTTGTTATAATATTTTTAAAATTTGCAAATATGTCATAATCAAGGGTTTCTGATTGGCGCTCCATAAAAGAGAAGTAACTAAGTGTTAGCTCCATCTCTCCATTTTCTAATATGTTAAGGTCATAATCCTGCATCTCCAACAACAAGCTAATGTTGTTTACCTCTACGGCTGCATTGGCAACATCGCTGATAAAATCAGTTGACAAATCCCTACTAGCCAGTCCTTCAATAACATTTTTAGAAGGAGGGGTATAGCCTATATCAAGCCTCAAAGAGTATGTTTCATACTGGTCTCCAGAAACTATTCTCGATATGGGTCTTCTGCCGTTGGCTCTTCTAATTAAATCCACATATTGAAATGTTTGATCTGGTTCTAGCGAGTCTTTCATAATGTCTATTGTTGGAAAGTCATGACCAATGACTGAGGGGTCAGAAAACTTCAATTGTATTTGAACTTCAACCAACCTTCCTGAGCCGAAAGCAGTCTGGTCTTTTAGATCCCAATTTATATTCATCAAGCCCACACTCTTGTAAGCTGCGTCAAGCACTCCGGGGGTTAAGATATTATTTTTTAACTCCTCACCGAGCAAAGGGATGCGGAGAACCTTTTCAGCTTTGCCGCTGTTATTTCTGACAATCTTATAAAGCTTGAAGTATGGATTCAAGGTGCTCCTCAGTGCTGGAATTCCTCCGAAGTCGACGTACTCTCTTGCTCTAGATCCCTTAGAATAGATCTTTGACACAGTCAGAGATGGGTCTTTATCCTCCACCAAGGTCAGGTTAGAAAAGCCTTGAGGATTTATCTTTTTAGCTTTGGCTGCATACGTTGGAAGGTTGTTGAGCAAGATATTTTGACCTGCTTCAATAAAGTCCACCTTTGCATCTGCTGAAGATAATAGCTGATTTGCTTTTTCTAATATTTTATCTCTTTTTGCCATTACTTTACCTAACGTTATAGTAGTCTAATAATCTTTCTAGTGGATATGGTATAAAAATAACATCACCATATTCTAAATCAGCTTCTGTTGGTTTTAAATTAAAAAAAGCAATTGCCCACCAGTACGATGAATCTCCATAGAATTCACTTGCTAGCTTGTAGTAATGATCGCCCGTCTTCCAAATATGCTTTGTGACTTTGAGTTTGGCAATCTGCTCTGGCGTAGGATAAGACAAGCGCCCAGTGGCATACTGATTGATGGACTTGACTCCCCTCTTCTCAAATACAGACCCGTAGCTTGAGAGGCTGTTTTTAAATTTAAGTCTATCTTCGTATCTATCCGCCATTGTTAACTTCCTCCTCCCGGTTGGAGCACATCGCTAGTCCCCTCGCTACCTTGCACACCTGTACTGACCTGCGCTTCTTTCTGTTCTTTTTCGCTGGTGCCGTTCCCCCCTGTTGGCACGGGGACGGTATCTTCGGCAGTAGGATTAACATTTGGATCCCGCTCCTGAATACCGTAGGGGAAGGCAGCAAATTCCTCATTTCCATTTTGGTAGTCTTGCTGATCATATCCCAAGCTGTCCGTATGCAGGACTTCAAAACTAAGATTGATAGTTATATTCTTGGGGTATGCGTTGCCTGCATTGTCAAAAAATACAGCATCCTGTAAGTCATGATCCAAGCTAACCTCCTTCAAGTACCCGTTGAGTGGACCGCCTGCGCCGTTTGATATCAGATTCATTAGCTTAAGCTTAACGAATGGTCTAATCATTTGTCCATCACCATTGTAAGCAGGATAAGTAAAAGAAACTAGCTTTGCAGCCTGTGCCATATTTCTCTGTGCTGCTTTGTTACTCTCTGCAATCAACATTAAGCCAGTGCTGATTGATCTGATAGTGTTTGAATAAGAAGCAATGTTGTCCATCTTTCCGATTGCCATTGTTTCTGACCAATTGGACTTGAAGCTATCCGAAAAGCTGGTTATGACTCCAGAGTTGAAATCAACAAAAGCAGTTGGTGTCACTCCAAAATACTCCACACTTAGTAGCTTGCCACTGTAATAGCCAGTAAATGACCTACCGTAAGAGGGCTTAAGGTCATTATTTTTGTTTTGATCAAGAAATTTAACCACTTACAGATCCTCCTTTAGGTTATTGCCAACTTTCTATCAACCACCGCAACAACAGCTTGCCCCATCTTTCTCTTGTCTAACTCGACAGTAACATTGATGTCCTTATCGGATGGTCGCGCTAGCACTTCTGCTACTTTTTCTAGTGCGACTATAAGTCTTTCAGGTACTTGACCTCCGCCCATAGCGCCCATTACATCTGCAACTGGTCCACCGGGCTTTGCTGCTATAAGTTGATCTTGCCTATTGATTGGGGTGATCTTGGTGCTCTGTCCGTCGTTCTGGATGACAGCATCATTAACAGGCTCGGCTATTGAAAAACCTTGGTTGTCGGCTGCGGCACTGAAGTCCATTCCTGAGCCTGCACTAGATCCGCCCATGGTCGCGCCTTCATAAGTTCCATACGCTCCAGCGATAGCTACCCCAACAGCGGTAGCAGCCATTGCATATGCACCCAAGGCTGCGGGTGCGAATAGACCTGCTGCTGCTGCTGTTTTGGCTGCCCCGAGCAAGAAATAAGCTGCAATTGCCCCGCCGAGTCCAACTACGAGAGATGCGGTAATTTTCGCAGCCTTCTCAGACATCCCCATATATTTTGTAAGGAAACCGGAGCCCATCTCTATAGCCTGTGATGCGGCACTAAAACCCATCGAAAGACCGCCGACTACGACTGATAAAGCGCCGATTCCTCCTTTTAATTTGTCTACGGCGGAAAGGTTGGTGCTAGTAATATCTGTGTTGTCTGACAAAACTTCACTAAGATTTTCTAATTCTGGGGCGGCTGCTTCGGCTGCTTCCCCGATATCTCCTATCGCGCTAGCCTGCTCTTCGGTAGGTCCTCCCGGATAACTTGATGCCGCCTCTGCCATGGCTGAAAGTCCAGCGGCTGCTGGTCCTGTGTTTAGGGCTATCTGCTGAATTGCTGCTGCTGCTTCCTTTATCGTTTCGGTCAATTTCTTTGCTGCTTTTCTAGCTTGAATCTTTGCGTATATAAAAGCAGCAAAAGAACCTGCGGCTACGACAGCCAATATAGGACCCAAAATTTTTATATTATTAGCAAGAAATTGAATCCCGGTGGAGAGACCACTTATCAAAGGCTCGAATATTGTAACTAGACCCTGAAGACCTGCCATTAGTTTATCTATTGCTGGAACTGCATCTTTAACAATATCGTCGATTGTTCTCGTCTCTTTGTTGAATTCTTCTTGGCTGCTAACTGTTCCATCGAAAACAGCACCTAGAGATTGAACCTCGATCCCAAACTGCTTTGCCAAGAACTGCTGCTCTCTGAAGTTTAGTTCATTGAAAGATTTGCCTGCGGCTGCGAACCCCTTCTGGAGTTCTTTAACCTGAGCGAATGGACCTTCGGCTGCTGCCATAACAACATCGAACGTATTAACGAAGGATCCACCCAAGGTCAAGTTAAGAGAGGCAATTTTGCCAGCAGCTTCATCAAATTCATCAAAGCCTTCTCCAATAGAAAAGAGTGTGTTCCCTAGCTCACCAATATCAAGACCGAGCCTTTTGGCTTCCATGGCTGTTTGGCGGAAGATCTCTGGTCCTCTCTTACCGAAAAGAGCTAGCCTAGGCTGCAATTGTTGAAATGCCGAGTTGTAATCGTTGAATGGGATCCCCAATGCATCAGCAGTTGTTATGAAGCTTTCAATTTCTTTCTCGCTTTGTCCAACGCTCATACCAATAGTGGCCGTTAGAAATTTGAAATTGTCTGCTGTTGTGGTCCCAGAGACACCCAGCTTTTGCATTTTTGCCGTTAGTTCCCCAACGCTTTTTTGCTGCGTATCACTTAAAGTTGTAAAGTCAACAAAGTCCTGTTGCAACGCATTAAAGGCACTCCCAACCTCGCTCATAGAAATTCCCATCTCTTGTAGATTTTGTTGAGAATTCAAAAGCGTAGTGCTAACATCTCGCCCACCACCAGCAATCCCGGCAAAGCTAGATGTCAACTTATCTGTTTCGACTGTCAGAAGAATTACATCTTCAACAAAACTAGCTGCAAGATTTGAAAAAGAAAATAATTCTAGAGCAGTGGACTTCATACCCTCAAGCATCCCCGAGATGCCATCTGCCCCATCACCAAGACTATTTACTAGTCTAGCTGTCGCTGATTGTTGCTTGTTTGTAATACCCAAAAGACCAACTGCATTGGAAAAAATCTTGTTTCCAGCATCAATGCCTCTAATTTTTTCTGCATTGGTTTTTTGTGTCAAAGTGAACTGAGCTTCAAGGCTAGCTAAAATCAGATCGTTTATCTTTTTTTGTTCGCCGTCAGCGCCAAGAGATCGCTCTTTGGCCTTAAGTATTTCTTCAATGGTAGCTACTTGGCTTCTATAGTTGTCTAGGGTGATTCGACCTCTAGCCTTCTCTTCCTCTAGGGATTTTAGTAGTGTCTTTCTAGAGTTATTTATTTGTTCAGTAGTTTCATATTCTTGCTTAATTAAATCTAGAAACTCTTGAGATTGGCGTTGCTGGGCGTCATAAACATTTATTAATTCTTGCGCCTTAGACAGTTCTTCCCCTTTAAGCCTAGTCATTTTGGCTTGAAACTCAACTTGCTTTTCTAGGGCTAGATTGGTCTTTTCAACCAAATCCTCTAGTTCAGCTTGCTGTTGTGGGGTTTTCTCATCTGCCATTTAGGTTTATTCCTACTTGAAAGGCCACTTTATTCCAGTTTCTCTTTCAAAGTTTGCAACTGCTCTTTCTAACTTGTGCCTATTGTTTAGTGTTTTTGGGTCCGTTAAACCAAACTTTTCAAAAGACTGCAAGTATCTCTTCTCGTTACCTAATGCGCGAGCAAAGCTAGTAACTTGCGAACTTGTCCCCTTTAGTCTGAGCGGTACGGAGTCATTGCCAAACAAAGCACCTAGGACAAATTTCATTTGAAATCCCAAGGCGCTAAGATATGATTCATCCATTGTTTCTGGATTTAAATCAATTTCAACTGGCACTAGTTCTTTTGAGTCGTTATCTTTCATGGTACAGTCCTCCGTTATAAATAGTTGTTACTAATAAAAAAATAGACCAAAAACACTTTGGTCTCTGGTCTATCTACTTCTCTTTCTTGCTTTCTCGTATTCTCTCTTTTCTTGATCAAATTGCTTCTGCAACCTTCTTAGGAACCATCTCCTAATTTGGATAGGGAGATTGTAGGATTCAAAAAGACTCCAGCCGCCATGATACTTTAGAGAAAATAACTCTTCGTAAACGCCTTCAATATAATCATTGCTTAGGCCAAAAAAAGTCAGTGGTAAACGGTACCTCCAATACTTGCTCATATCCACAGTTACTGCATTCAAAATGCTGGGCAAGTTCAACGTTTGGTAACGAATTTTTATACTCGGTTCTAAGATATCTAGAATCAATAGCTGGCATATTGTCAATGAATTCTGAGACAGGTACTGCGTTTGAATCCATAGTTACGCTATTGACATACATTTTCATCTGGTCTGTCAACCCTAGTGGGGCAAGCTTGTGCTTCTTTCTGGTTGAGTTAGAAGATACCAACTTTGCTTCGTCACGACCAGTCAAGGGTCTAACTTCAACAACTGCCCCAGTTTTTGGGAGGGTTATAAGGAAGGTTCCGCTTTCTGTCGTATCATTCGATGCATCGTTATAGACGGTAGCTTCATCTAAATCAAACTCTTTTTCCTCCACATTTCCGCAAGATGGACAAGCCACCTTCGCTTCGTAGTCTGCACCGTATCCTGAGATTCTTGTGGCGATCACAATTGCGTTCTTGTCGCCAACCAAAAGATCTGCTATCTTAATTGATTTATCAACAATAACACTCTCTAGAAGCTTATCAATTGCAACACCCTTTTTCAGAAAAGATTGATTGACAAGGATGTCTTCATCTTTTGCAGTCATGTGCCTGATTTCGATTTCAGATTTATTGTGGAGGGCGTGACCCTCGGAATAGAATTTGCCCTTTGAAGGCAAGTCAACTAGCTCAGTTGGTGTAACATATGACATTGCAGACTGTTGAGCCATCTGTTGCATTTCTTGTGGGGGTAATGGTTGGTCGGGAGCTAGGGGGCTACCGAATCGATCTTCATTGTTTCTGCTCATTTATACCTCGTATATTAATTGGAGTCTATTGTAAGTATATAATAAGTTAGAAAAAATGTTAATCTTTTTTATTTGACTATGATGGCTGTGGAGTTGTTGTGCCTTCCTTAGATAATTTGTTTAATCCAGTGCCGAGAAGATCTTGATACATTGCAAAGTCATACTTAACAGTAATGTCAATCCCCATCAAGTCATCTGCTGTATAATCAAACTCGCCCAAGCTGGCTTGAGAGATCCAAGGGTTTCTGAGTGTCCACTTGTCCACAGCACTCCCTCCCGCATTCAACGCCGAAATTTCGAATGCATCAATGATGGATGTCTCTTTGGCAATCGTATTGCTGTTGGTTGTGCTTGGGAACCTATAACCTGAGTTATAAAGCATAGCCATAAGAATATCAGTTGAGTCTGTGGCTAGGGGCTCTACCAAGGAGAAGGAAACATCTTCCCAGTTAACTCTTCCCGGAAACTTAAAAGTGTGGTTAAGGTATGAGTGAGATGTGTCTGTGATTGAAAAGCTAGGTCTAGTTACTTTAGTAATTACCCACTCCTCAAAACTGCTGCCAGCCATTGCGACCCTAAGCTTAAACCTATACTTTCTTTTTGCTTCTGAAGCTTTTGATGCCCAAAATCCGGGGCTTGCTGTCTTTGAGGTTGTTGCCATTATATTATATTTCCTTTATAAAAGTTTTTACATTAATAAATAGTTGCTTTCTATTTTTTAATCTTCAAATCCTGCACCAGAGTTTGTAATTACAAAATCAATCGCAAAGAACTCTACAACTTTAGTTGGCTTCAAGAAAATCTTTGCATAGATGATGTTTTGATCAATCAAATCTGGCGTCGTTGTTGTTTCGTCAAGCTGGACTCTGAATCCATCAAGTCCGAACTGATTCTGGACCCCTGCTAAGAATGGCTCAACTTGAGATGTAAAGTTGGACCAAGTATCGCTAACGTTAGGCTCGAACAATAAGGTTGATGCAATTCTAGAAATTTCCTTCTTTACAAAGATCATCAATCTTCTCACGTTAATCCTATCCAATGCTGATGGAGTTGCTTGCAATGTCTTCTGTCCGAAGATTACAATTCCCTCGTTTGGAAGAGAGGCGATTGGGTTAATGTTCACATCGTAAAGATCATCTCTTTCCTTTGAAGTAAGCTTGCTTCTCACCATCGTCACAGGAATACCTGCTGCGCCTTGCGATAATCCACCTCTAGTGAATCCTGCTGGTGCGAACCATGGTGCTGCAACTTTCTCTGAGAAAGAGAGGGCTCCGAATGCCGCAACTGATGGTGGTGCCCATACTCCACGTCCACTAATTGTGTCTGTGATTCTAACCCAAGGATAGTATGTCGCTGCGTAACTAGAGTTGAGATTTCTCTGTTGCATATTGTTTACAACATCGCTAACGTGTGTTGCAGAAATTCTGCTCTGCTCGCTTTGGTAATCTTCAGATGCAGGTGTGTATCCACCTCTTGGATCGATGATAGCCAAGGTATCTCCGCGACCCTCAACAGTCTCAATCATATGAGTTGTAAGACCTTCGTTAACAATACCGGGAGCAGTAAGGATGTTTCCATCGATAAACTCAGGGTCGGAATACATATCAATTGCCTTCTTTACAGAGTAGAACATGGAGTATCCCGTATCAGTCGCACCTTCAGGGAGTGCTCTGGAGTGATTGAAGGGCTCTTTTTCTTTAATATTGAATCCATCAAACCCTCCATAAAGAGGAGATGTGAATCTATCATATCCTTTATCAAGCACATTCTTGTATGAGCCGGAAGTAGCCGTGATTGAAACTCCGCTTGCTCTTGAGCCTGATGCGTAATAAGCTGGCTTGTCTGAACTCGCATCCATTCTAAGGTCATCCAATGTGAAGTACCAAGAAGTCTCTGTTGTGTTGGCGACGTTGCCAAACCCTGCTGCTCCACCTGCCCCCTTTGGCAAGCTGTAGAGCACATCCAAGTTACTCGCGTCAAAGATCACAGAGCCGGTAGCTCTAGTGAACTGTGCTCCAAAGTAAGCTTCTGTTGGATCCGACAAGTTATCTTCGGCAGAGCTAGATCTAAGGGGAATCATAGGGAATATAACAGACCCTGTGAATGCAGGTGTTTTGGCATCCACTCCTAATTGCACTTTGTTTATAGTTGATCCAGTTGTAGCCAAGAAACAGGATCCTGTACCATAAGCCAAGAAGTCAACTGGGGATGCAGCGCTTACAAATAGGTTGTCATCATCTTGAGTTTTTAATTCAAAATCTTTCAATTTTGTTGGTCCATACACACCGAATGGAAGAAGCTCTGGGTTGATCTGTGCAGATTCAACTGCCGAAGCAACCTCTACACGAACAATCTTGGATACGTTTGGATAAGATCCATACTCAACCAATCTCTTCTTGTTTGTGTCCCACTCGACATACATATCACCAATTTGCTTTCCAATGTAGTTTGGGGAATTAGAGTCGAGTGTAAGATTTGTGTATCTCTCGACATATCTCTTAACTCCATCGGTATCCTTGATATCTCTAATTGCTAAAGTGAAAGTACCATAGGGAGTGCTGTCGTTTCTGGAATATCTGATGTCTTCGATTGAAATCTTGAATTGTCTTTGTTCAGAATCTCCAGTGCTTAATGTGTGAAGTTTGAAAAGCTTTTGTGCAACATTGGATGAAGCAGCTTCTGGGTTGTAAGCAGGGATCAACTGGTTGCCTGTGACTGTAGCGGCGTTGCCATCGTTCCCACCACCCGCTGTGTTTCTCAAGTCTTGTGAGAAAAACCACCCAGTTTGTGCAGCGTTCGTTGCGAATTTGTGATCTCCACCATCGCCCATTGTTCCGCCGCCTAGCTGGAGGATAACTCCATAACATGCCTGACTGGCTGTGATGAATTGTGCTACGTGTCTCTCGTAAGACTGCCCCAAGAAGAAAGTCGAAGTTGAATCATTGCCTGTGTCAATTAAGTTGCTGTTTGTTTTTGTTGCGTTTGTATTAAACACTTTTCTAATAAAGTTATTAGAGGATCGATTAAAATTAAAGACAGCCTCTTTGAGAACACCAGTGGTACCAAGAGAGGCCTCTTTGTTTGCTTTTGTATCGTAAATTCTAAGCTTAAAGTTTTGATTCACGTCTAAAGAATCAATAAGAGCCGAAGAGCCTGAAAATGTTGTCACAATGGAACTATTGCCTGCTCTAGGAGATCCAACAAGTGCCGGGGCCCCTGTTGTAGTGTAGAATGTGGCTGCCAAAACTCCGTCAACAGCCTCGTGCGAAGCCGCTACCTCATTGTTGGGAGCGAGTGCATCAGACGCAGAATTAAACAAGAATAAGCCATATGCACCACCACCAGCGGCAGCTTGAGTGCTGGTGCCTCTTTCTTCCGCTGTCCAACCGGCAGTTGCTGTGTTGTCTGATGTGTCAGCATCTGGGTGCTGATCACCAAGGAGGCGGATGAATGTCAATGCTGAATTGTTTTTAAGCCAAGCTTGAGCAGCGTAGGCAGCAAATGTTGGAGCGGTTGGCACACCGGATCTCCAAATATCGCTAGCTTCCTCGCCTGCAACTGGGTTTCCAAAAATTGTAATAAATTCAGAAAAAGAACTAACTTTAACTGGTCTGTATGCTGGACCTCTCCTAGATCTACCAATAACTACAGGACCAATAGGTGCTGCTATTGCTGGTCTTTGAGAGTTGTCAATCTCTTCAATAAAAACTCCGGGTGACACAAACTTATAATCTCTTGCTGACATTATCGAATTCTCCTTTAATCGGCTTAACTACCATGACGGTATTATTTCTTAAATAAATAGTGTTCGGTTCTTTCAAAGTCCAAAATTATTCTCTATACTTGCCATCCACTCCAAAGTTTCGCTTACTGTCTCCTCCCGGACCACCCGTGACGAGTGGATCGTTGAAAACTGCTTGCTCTCTGCCAATCCGTATTTGGACAGCGTTTTCTCTAACTGAATACTTGGGTGTCTCTTGATTGTCTCCTTCTCCTACTAGGTAACCTAAAACCTCTATAGATATGTCTGTCTCATACCTACGTTCTTCGCCTTCCATACTGGCGATATTGTTATTGCTTTCAAAGCTTGAATTGATAAATGCCTCGTATGAATGACCATCGCGCTCTACAAAAAAGCTATTAACAATTCCTGTTCTCGTTACGAAAGGTTGCACCAACTCATTCATCTGCTGTTGGTATTCAGTTCTTATCTTTATTCTATAATTGACAGAAACATAAACCAATGCAGGAATAGAAATCGTCTCATAAACCACTTTCTCTGTTGGGGTTCTCACAAACTTTGGAGCCACTCTATCATTGTATCTTATGTTAGCAGTTGCATTTGCAAAGTTAGAAGTCTTGTTCTGCTTTATTCTTCTGGCGATTACGATAGATCCGCCTTTTTCTGGCTGGGTCGGTATTGGGAACATACCCCCTGAGAAAGCACCCTTTCTGCCTAAATTCTTTTCAAGACCAATTCTTTCTATAGTTATTGCGGGAAGGATGATGAGACCTTCGTTGTCTCTGTATTCCTTGTCATCCTTTATTTGAAAAGACCTTTCAGCAGACGACCAGACAACCGGAACTTTCTTCCTTCCCTCATTGGTTATTGTCTTTAAGTTGAACTTAGAGTCCATATAATCATAGAGAGCATAATCAATTGTCTCTAGAGTCGAAGGAGCGAACTCTAGATCTTGATCAAGTATAGTGTCCTTTTTTTCTTCTGGTATTCCTGTGTAATTCGACATGCCTAATCCTATAGGGCGTTAAACGTCCCTTTTCTCGCTCTCCTACAAGTTGCTGCAATCTCATACTTGTACTCTACTTGACCAAATAATTCTTTTGGTTCGTTGAGAGTCACAATCTCGTAGTGAAATTTTCCGTATAATATAAAATCACCCTCACGAACAAACAAGTTTTGATCTTCCGTTAACCTTCGCTTGTGAAAGTAAATATTGATGTTTGATCTTTTATCAACACCAAAGGTTGTATTTGTTGATTCTTGACCTTCCCATCCGATTAAAGCATAAACTCGAACAGGGGGCAAGAACGTCTTGTCTATAGCTTCGCCGTAAAGAGAATGAAAGCTAGTTTTTTCCAGACTTATGGGATAGTAAAGCACAGTTTGACCAATGACGCGCTCGATTACCTCGTCATTAATCTGCTTGACTAAATTGCGCTCTTTCTCCCCAGTAAATAAGGGAGGAGGTGGAGCATCAGGTTGTGACCATTTGTTGTCTGCCATTTATTTTATCCTACAAATAGTGAAGGCGGAACGTTTCTAAGTATGTTCTGCGCCGAATCACTTATGCTGCTATCTTGTTCTGCTAGTTTTGGATAGGTTGTTTCGTCTAGCACTGTCTTGAGTTCATCTCTAAGTGCAATCTGCTCTGCCTTTGCCTCTGTGACGAGGGCTGGTCCATTCAAGGTTACACTCTCATTTGGTATTGGTATGGTGGCAAACTTGCTTCTGACTAGCCCTAGCATTTCCTTAGATAGGGAAAGGGCGAATCTTCTAATCCACTGCTTACCAATAGAGTTAATTCTGTCGTATGGTATGTTCTCAAATGGCAGTGTGTTTAAGTTGTTGACACCCTCTACACCGTCATCCAATCCCGCTGTGCTTACCCAAGGATCTTCCTCTACGGTGAACTCCACCCAGTAATTTCTCGGACCTCCAGTGTGTGGTCTGGGGAACAATCTCAAATTGTTGTTCTTAATTTCATAAGAAAAGTGTGATGTTCTGGTATAGATCGAGTCTTCAAATGCCATGGCTTGTGCTTTGTTTTGCCAAGTTGGAATAAGTTCGAATGTTGAATCATCTGAGTATTGACCATAATAAGACAGGTTCCCAACTGTATTCAAGCCACCATAGTAGCCATAGAACCTCCACATTGCCATAGGCGTCTTGTAATAAACTTTCCTGACCGTGATTCTCTTGTCCCCATCTGCTCCAAGCTTTTGGTAGAAAGGACTATCGGCATCTGTTGTTGAGGTTGTGCTTATAATGTTCTGCAAGTCATAATCCTGCTGACCTTGTATCGCCGCGAATGAAGCAGAATAAATTGGAATGCTTCCTCCAATCCCCGCTTCAGTTGATATAGATTTGCCAACTGTTTTTGCATATTGGAAATCAAACTTTGGATATCTTAAGGCAATGTTTGACCCGCTCAGTGAGTGAGACCCGGACATTTGCCCATCACTATCAAAAGATCCCGTGGTTGACCCAAGAACACTCCCAAGCACGTTCTTTGCTTGGTGTATATTAACAAGGTAAGAATATTCCAAGCAAGCTTCTTCATAAGCAGCATAGACTTGGTGCTCCGTGATTTCAATATCTAAAACATCGCCACCTAGCTTTCGGTATGCATAAGCTACTTGATCTACAGCACCAGTTAAAAAGCCTGCGATTGCATGATGAGAGGAAGCCTTATCGACATACACTCCATATGGAAGCGGGTTATCTGTGGCGTTAACATTGTCTATATTTCCAGTTACGGGCAATCTAGAAACGCTAGTTGTGCTTGATGGTGTTAAAGTTGGGTAAGCCATTCATTAAATCTCCTAGACACAAGTGTATCATAGTAATTAGTTATTGGGCAAGGTTAAAGCAGTATAGAAATAAAAAAGCCCCGCCAAATTAATGACGAGGCTCTTTGTTTGTCTAGATCTTACTGGGATTATCCAAGAAGGTCGCGACAGATAACAAGACCATACATATCTGGTCTAACCATCTTCTTGGCGTAGCGTGTCATGACACCCTTACGAGGTACAAAGTCCTCGACACCGAAGATAGTTGGAGTTACTTGGAGTGGGACATATGGAGCGTATACATATCCGCTTTCGAGGAATGATCCACCTTTACGTCCAACAAGAATAACGTTACGTGGGAAGTAAGGATCCACATATACGTCAAACTTCTTACTCAAAGATCCAACATTGACTGCTCCAACAGAGCCGTTACCATAATCGTTTCCAATGCTTGCGCGGAAGCCAGCAGTGAACTCAAGAATGTTAGCAACTTCTGGTGAACAAACAACAAAGTTTGCTCCGCCGCGAAGTGTCTTTCTGTGGATTTGAGCAGAAACATCGTTGATGGTTTCAGCTAAAGTCTCGTACCATTCAGAAACAGTACCAGTGAAGTCAGCACCCATCAAGGACTCGTTGTCCAATCCGCCACCAATCTGAGCACCTGTGTCGCGAGTAAGGAATCTACCCGGACGACGTGACCAGTATTGAGTTCCAGCAGTAGCACCCTTGATAAGGTCCTCAAGAATCTCACGGTCAATCTCAAGAGCAATTTGCTCAGAGAGAATGCTTGTAAGCTCAACTTCTGCATCAAGGTTGTGGTAAGCGCTGAGATCTTGTCCCAATTCTGGAGTCCACTTAGCCTTAAGCTTCTTTGTCTGAGCAGTAACCGCAACGGAATCAACTTTGATGTTGATTTCTGGGATGTCAGCTTCGTTCTCAAGTCCCCAAGTTGGATCACCAACAACGGAACCAAGTGCTCCACCTTGTTGGAAATCATCAGTAATTGGGAAAGTCAAGTCGAGAGGCTGTGCGCCTTCGATGTCTGCAACCCAAGCCGCAATACCTGCGTGGAATTCATTAAGACTAGCTCCAGTGGATGTAGCAGATCCAGTGAATTCAAATACCAATTTGATGTCTAAGTTAGTGTTAGAAGCATCATAAAGGTTACCAGTAGATCCAGAATGCACTGCTGTTTGACGACGAATTTGTCTTACATAAAGACGTTCTCTTTCTTGGTCAGTACCGTTCTTAGCTCCAATTGCAACAAGGTTTTTCATGTCCAATTGAGAGAGATCGGCTGTACCAGCGATTGCAGCAACGCAGACAACAGAGCCAGAAAGGTCTGGGTCGAATCCAAGTGCTTTATCAAGTTCAAAGTCTCCTGAACTCGCGGTACCGTGCAACGAAAGTGCAGAAACTGAGTTATTCTCATCGGAACCAGTTGGGCTAGAGTAGCCGTTGTTCAAGCTGTATGGTCCTTGCTCAAGACCGTCCTTAGTAAGGTCTACACCACCAGTCAACTGGCTACCAACAACGTTCGCACCGTAGAGTGAGCTATCGGCAGGATATCCCGGCTTTGCTGGGCTTGGGCGACTTCCGTCAACTGTAAAGTCGAGGAAGAAAATGAGTCCCGATGGGAGGCTCATTGGCTGAACGCTTACAAGATCGTTAGCGATCAAGTTTCCGAATACACGGCGAACGATTGGAAATGCAACTGCTGCGAAGCCTTCGACATCACCACCAGCCATTGTGCTGGCTTCACGCAACAACTCTTTAGCTTGGTTTTCAAGCAAACGAGCCATGGCGTCTTTTGTTTGGTCACTGTTAAGTCCCTCAAGAAGTCCGGTGTTTTCCCACTTGTTAAGTAGAGCGGCACCTTCTTTCTGGAGATCACGATTAACAATACCTTCTGTTAATTTATCTAAAACTGACATTTTATTGTCTCCTTATAAAGTTAGTTTAAACCTGCTAATCTTTGCATCCTATCGATGCGAGGATCAGTTGGTTGTTTAGCCTCTTTAGTTTGTGGTAACAAAGTAGATTTCCTACTAACCGCCTCGCTAAGTGTTTTTGGGGACTCTTTCTTAGTTCCGCTCACCGTGCTTTGAAGGGTTTCAAAGATTACCTTAGCTTCTTCTACAGACTTGGCATTTGAAATAGCTTCGACAAGTTTTGCTTTTTGTCGCCCATTCAACGAGTCGCTAATCAATGCTTCGTTTGTGTAAAGTAGCTTTGCGTTCTGAACTGAGGTTTTGTTCAAAGCGTCTTTTAACTTGAGAACTACGTCCTCAATGTGTTTGGTGTTAGACTGTAGTGTCTGGAGTTTCTCTTGAAGCTCTTTCTTTTCTGCTTCAAGGGTCTCGACAGATTCTCTAAGTTTTCCGATTTCAACAGGGATTACGTCTTCTCCCTCTGCCTCTTCGTCGATATGTGCATCAAGGGCTTTTGCCTCTTCGTGAGCTTCTTGCTTCTGAGAGTCTGGCATGCCAAGGTTTCCAGATTTTACTGGCTGGAAGTCAAGGGTTAGCTTTTCTGCTAGCTCCTCTACTTGCTCTTCGTCTAAATTAATTTCTTCATCTTCAAACAAGCTGGTTAAATCGATTTCATCGCTTTCTTGAAGTTCTTCCTTTTCCTCACCTTCGAGTTCTTCTTCGGCAAATTCGTGACGGTCGACCATTTCTTCCGCCTCTTCCTCTCCGCCCAACTCTTGATCAATCATTTGTTCAAGCTCTTGAAAATCAAGTTCGATAACTTCTTCGCCGCCAGTCATTGGGGCGTCTGTTACATCGGAGGCTGCCATTGGGATGTTAGCCACCATGTCTTCTTCTTTGATTACCTCTTCCTGATTAAGCATAGTGTCGACTGCTTCTCTAATTTCTTGTGAGTATTTCTCTACAATAGAGGACTCTGCGCTCTTAATTGCAGCTTCTTTGAGTGCCTTAGCATCGACAATCGCTTGCTCTAACATTGATGACATTGTATAATCTCCTAGTATTTGGTCGCAAATAGACGTTTTGCGTCGTAGTAAATAGTTCTTTAAAAACGAAAAATACAAAAAAATAACAACTTAGTTTATGAAATCGCCAAGTTACCTTCTTCGTCCCAAGAAAGATTAGCTTTGTCTTGTAGGAAACTCTCTATAGACATTAGATAAAAGTCCATCTCATTGGGTTGCATCTTCTTTGTTTTCAATTGATTGTAGCACCATTGGATAACGGTGTTAATGACAAAAGCCTTTGGGGCGAACACTACATTGCCTTCGATACGATAACTGGGATCGTTCTCTTCTAAGTATCGAATGATGTCTGTTCTGTTTTTGATTTTCATAATAAGAAAGGTGAGGGCAGAGACCCGTAGATCCCTGCCCTCGGTTTTCAAAAAGGTTTACTTCTTGAGAGCTTTTTTCAAGTCATTGATCTGAACTTGTTGAGCCTTTACAGCCTCAACGAGAACGGAAGTAAGTCTTGAGTAGTCAACTCCCTGTACTCCATCTTCTGCTACGTGAACAGCTTTTGGAAGAACAGCCTGAACGTCTTGAGCGATGAAACCGAAGTCTCTTTCACCGGAATCATTCCAAGTGAACTCAACACCTTCAAGGGACATAACAGTATCAAGGGCAGTGTTGCTCATAGAAGCAACGTCAGTCTTGAGGCTTTCGTCCGAGTAAGTAACGAATGCAGCAGCACGAACTTTGTTGACATTGGCAGAGCCATTAGCAACATCAATAGCGTAACCAGCAGCAGTATTACCCATTTCAAGGACCTGTGCAGAACCGTTGTGGATCTTTACTCTGTCTTCACCACCGTCCCACTCGAAGCGAGCACCAGCAGTGTCACCATAGAATTTTACATCCTTGTTCATGGATCCATCAGACTTGTTTACAGTAAGATCAGTAGCGAACTGTGCTCCAGCAGCAGCAGAGAAGCTGATACCAGATCCACCGCCGAAACCGCCAAGAGTGCTCATACCAGCAGATCCATCAAAGGTAATGGCAGCATTGTTTCCACTGTCAGCAATTGCATTAGCGCCAGCCTTGATTGGTCCAGCAAAAGCAACTGTGTCATCGGACTGAGTACCGAACTGAACATTTCCACCAAGGTCAACATTGAAGTTCAACTTAGTAGCCTCGATTGCAGCAGAAGCGTTAACATCAGCGTTTACAACAGCGCCATCAGCGATCATTGCAGATGTAATACCACTTGCTTTAACTCTCAATGCGTCAGAGTCGATTTCAAGAGAACTGTCATCAACACCAACAGCAAGAACACCAGAAGCGGCAGAAAGTCCGTTACCAGCAAGCTCAGTAGCAACATCATCATGGACCATTCCAGTCTGAACTGCATTAGCAGCAATAGTTAAGGCACCACCAGCAGCGATTGTAGCATCACCAGAAACGTTTCCGAAGATTGAATCTTCAAGATTGGAGAAGGTGATCTTCTTGAGTGTTCCGTCATCAGAGAAGAGCAATTCATCTGCCTGAGCAGCAGCAGCACTTCCAAGAGCAGATTGTCCAGAAATAACGTTATCGTTAAGCATTCCACTTTCAACAGCGTCAGCAGCGATTGTTAAAGCACCACCGTCAGCAACAGTAGCGTCACCGGAAACTTGTCCGTAGTAGTGATCACGAAGACTATCAAGTCCAACTTTCTTCAATGTTCCACCGTCAGAGATCATCAACTCGTCAGCAGAAGCGATGTCTGCGTGAGCTAATTCTGTTTGACCAGAAATAACATTGTCGTTAAGCATTGAGCCTTCAACAGCGTCAGCAGCGATTGTTAAAGCACCACCAGCAGCTACAGTAGCATCACCGGAAACATTTCCGAAGATTGCATCTTCAAGGTTAGAGAAAGTGATTTTCTTTTCAGTTCCAGCATCAGAGAACAAGAAGTGGTCTCCTTGAGCAACGCCAGTTCCACCAAGAGCATCAAGCTCATCAATGTCAAGAGAAAGACTAGAAATGCTGTTTCTTCCACCAGAGAAAGTAAGACCAGCCCCAGCAAGTGATCCAGAAAGACCAACCTTATCAAGAGCAAGAACAACAGAACCAGAAGCTTGAACAGCGAATACACCAGAAGAGGCAGCAAGTCCGTCACCAGCCATTGCAGTTGCAAGGTCAGCGATGCTTTCTTTCTTTGATCCATCGTCAGTTGCATCAAGGATAGCAATGCTATCAGCAGCAACGTCTACAGCAGCAGCAGACAACTCGTCAAGGTCAAGGGACATAACACCAGAAGCAGCAGCAAGTCCGTTTCCAGCAAGCTCAGTAGCAACATCGTCGTGAACCATTCCAGTCTGAACTGCATTAGCAGCGATTGTAAGAGCACCACCGTCAGCGATAGTCGCGTCACCGGAAACTTGTCCGTAGTAGTGATCACGAAGGCTGTCAAGACCAACCTTCTTAAGAGTTCCACCATCGGAAATCATCAACTCATCAGCGGAAGCAATGTCTGCGTGAGCCAACTCGGTCTGACCAGAGATGACGTTATCGTTAAGCATTGAGCCTTCAACAGCATCAGCAGCGATTGTTAAAGCGCCACCAGCAGCGACAGTAGCGTCACCGGAAACGTCAGCGAATACAGCGTCACGAACGACACTGAAATCAACTTTCTTCATTGTTCCGCCATCACTGATAGCGAATTCGTCGTCGTCAGCAAGGTCGCCAGTCATAGCACTTGCCATGTCAGCAACGTTAAGTGCGAAAACACCAGAAGAAGCAACAAGACCGTCACCAGCCATTGCAGTTGCAAGGTCAGCAATGCTTTCTTTCTTAGATCCGTTATCATCAGCGTCGATGATAGCGATGCTATCAGCGCCAACGGCAACAGCAGCAGCAGAAAGCTCGTTGAGGTCCATTGAGAAAGTAATTGTTTGTCCAGAAGCAGTGGTGTCAAGACCAGTACCGCCAGCAATTGTTAAAGTTTGACTATTTGAAACAGTTCCAGTTCCGCTGTCTCCAGCGATGTCAAGAACAGAGTCAAGGTCGATAAGGGACGATTGTCCCTCGTTTTGTAAGTAAAGTTTTGAAGCGCCAACAGCACCAGAAGCAAAGAGATAAACTCCTCCGTTCGGGGCAGCAGCGTCAGCAGATCCAGAGTTATTCTGGAATGATGCAAACTTACCATACTGAGAAGTAGTAAAAGCAGCCATATGTAAATCCTCCTATAGATTTATTAAATTTTTATATTAAATTAAAGAAAAAGCGCCAGAAGGCGCTCTTAAGCACAAACTTTGTGCTCATATATAAATAGTTTTGAGGATCAGATTTAGGCGAGGTAGGTGTGAATTTTTCTTTGATTTTGCCCTAATTGCTTAAAAGCAAACAAGAAAAATATTAATTTTGACCATCACCATATGTGGACACGTTTATTCCAGAGCCCGTAAGTGCATACATATCAGAAGCTGGTACTCCAGTAAGTTCTGCTGCGACTCCAAAAATACCGCCTGCGAAGTTTCCGCCCCCTCCGGCATAATCGTTGGTTGGGAATGGGCTAATGTAAAGCTCTTTGCATTTAATATTCAGCTCAATAGATCCAGTTTGGCACCCAACAATAGCAAAGTGAACCCCGGTAATTGTTGCTGGTGCGGTGGCTTTAGGCGAAAAGTAAACAGCGAGATCTGCGTCGTTAGAAAAATTGTAAATCGTAACCTTTCTTGTGACAGTTGGAAACTCGACTTTGTATTCTTTTGAATTAACATAGTTTTTGGAGGTTTCCGCAGCTATAGCTGATCCGGTTAAGTAAGGCTTTCCTGCTACTTGATATGCTGCTGAATTTCCTAATCCACTTGCTCTTGGGCTGTATGTCGACATTTTATTTTCTCCTAGTCTTTATATTTAGCATCGTAATCTCTTTGGAGCTTTTTAATTACTCTATTTCGCTCTTTTTTCTTACGACGACGTTTGTCTGTTGGTTTCTCGAAGTACATATGTTTTTCTCGCCATTCGTCTTGAATGCCTTCTTTTTTAACCTTCTTGATAAATCTCTTGATCATTCTCTCGGGAGACTCATTCTTTCTTGGCTCAACTTCTACATGAACTGGTTTAGCTTTCTTTCCCATTTTATACCTACTTTAGTAACTGTTCCCAAGCGCTAGAGGCTCCCAACAGGCTCGAAATATCGACGCCGGAATCGCCGGGGTCAACACCTTCAAGAGCTGAAGAGGGTGTAGCGGCTCCTTGTGGATTGCCGCCTTTCTTCATCGGCGTAGTTCCTTCAAAAATGTCCACTCCCCCAAAGGAAGACTTGCCGATAGCATCAAGCATCTTTTGTTTTGATTCTGCCAGCTTTTGGCGCTGTTTCTCAACGGCTTCTTGGCTAGCCTGCTGTGTAAAAGATTGCTGAGTTGCAACTGGAGTTTGTTCCGTCTGGATTGTGCCAACTGCTTTTACGACCTCGGAAATAACGCTTTTGAGTACGCCCTCTTCTACGAGAACCTCCTTGACGCTTTCTTTAATCATTTGTTTAAACTCACTCTTCTTCATTTTAATCCTTTACAATATCGTTTAATAATCTGTTGATCTTATCGGCTTTTGTCCACATATTTGGCTCTTTATTCTCTTTCATCATAAAAGCACCAGTTGTGGATGGTTCAGAAACCATATCAAAGCAAATCAACTGAAAGTCATCATTAACTCTGGCTGCGCCATTGTTTTCATCAACAGTGCCCAAGCCACGAGAAGAGATGCCTACCTGACACCCACCTTCAACTAGTGCTCTAAGGGTTTTGCCTGCTGGTGTGTCTAGGACTTTAATCTTTCCCATGACATCTTTACCCTCGAACCACACCTCTGTGACTAGATGGGAGGCATTAGCGAGATTAACGATAGACGATTCCGGGTGGTCTAGTTCGCCCAGTGCTCTCTTTTCCTTGACAAGTTTCTTGTAATTGTCTACTTCTCTCTCTAAAACTCGCATAGGATAAACTCTGCCATTTCCGTTTTGTGCTTCTGCCCTCTGCATCACACCTGAAAGAATTAGCCCACCATTTGCGACGTAACGCTTTTCGTCTTCCGTTAGAAGATCCTGACATGTTCCACCTTCACATAGTTGATAAAATTCTGTTAATAACATCTTACTCATAATAATAATCCTTTGACGGGCATCACCCGTGCGAGCTAGGAGCCTCTACAGCAGCGTCTGACTGGTTGTAACATCCATTTCGCATTCATAAGAACCTCCTTTACTCGTGAATATTGTTAATCTTTATACCACTATCGCTAATAACAACGTTTAAAGCATACGATGTAGCCGAGGCTACGCAACTCAAAATCAGTAAATTAGCGATATTATACTCAAAATTAAATAGTTCTGTTAAGCCATTTATGCCGAACAAAAATGCGCCGACCCAAAAACCCGTACACATTGGGCAGTGGATAAGTGCCCCAAACCAATCAGATTTTTCCATAATCCAATGGCGTTGGGTCTCAAAAATTGTTCCGTAAACTAAGATCTGGGTCATACCCCAAGAGGCGAGAATAAAATATAAAAGATCCATTTAATACCTATACATTCCTGCTAGTCCATAATAGTAGCCCGGATAACCCGGACTTAGTGTTCCCTTCTTTTCTTCTTGGGGAACTTCACCGAGTTCGGTGCTGTCTTCTTTGTCGGGATGGAGGAGCCTTTCATCTTCTACATCATCAACATACTCAAACGATTTTATGTACCCTTGCTCTTCTTGCATGAAGTTTGCAATGTTAAAGAGCACTATCTCAGTTAGATTATCAGCGCTACCATCTGTTGGGTAAGCGCCCTCCAGTGCTCCAAATACATTAGATCCCTTTACGCTCTCAGGCAACACGACGCCCTTTCTGAAAAGAAAATCAAATAATCTGTTCTGGCTTTTGTATACCAACTCACCAAAGTCCTTCTTTGTGTAAGCAGTGATCTTGCCTTGCTTCTCGTCTAAAACAATATCCATATCAATGTGATTAAAAACCATAATCTGACCAGACAGAGAACGCTTTATATCAAGATTCTTGATTTCGCTCTCCATCACGTCTAATGGTAACTGATTTTTAATGCTTATTTTAATACTCATTTTAGTTTTTTATTTCCCTAGCCAACTCTTGAATCTTCAAGATCTTTTTTAAGTCTCCGTCTTCTAAAGGCTTTTGGCTGAAAGTCTCTAAAAGCCCCAATACTTGATCAGCCTTTTCAGTCATTTCATCATCTTCTACAAATTCGCTAGTATCTTTGGCGGTAGATAGCTCTTCTTTAAGTCTTCCAATCTCTGTGTTCAAGTAGATCTGAAACTCTAAGTCCTCACCAACACCAGAGGCAATAAATCTGGAGAGTAATGTCTTCTGCTCTTCTAGGAGACCAGTGTATTCGTTGTTGAATCTCTCAACGAAAGATTTAAACACAAGGTTGTCGATGTGCTTGAGTTCTTTCTTTTCTACCCCTTGTGTGCCCTCGACCATCAACTGAAGGGCTTCTTCTTCCAAAAGAACCCTTTGTTTAGCTGAGAGGTCTAGATTGTTAAACACTTGGTGAAGTGTAGCCAAGTTTTTGTAGTTTGGAACAAAAGTTGTGAATACATCTTTGGAAAGCTCTTTATTGATCTTGGAGATCATTTGGCTTTGCTCTGCAAAGATTTGTTTTTTATTAAGCACTGAGTATTCAATCTTGGACTCGGAGAGAATCTTCTCTGCGATAGTTACTTTAGTGTCCTTGGTCTCCAAGATATTTTTGTAAATCCTCACTTCCCTACCCATAGTGGTATTTGTGTTAAAGTGTTCTTTTACAATACTCAAAATAGTTTCTCTTCTATCTTGGTCTTTTTCAACAGTAGCCTTTGTTAGTTCTCTAACGAGGGCTTCGTAAAGAAAAATAGTATTTCTTTTCTTGTTGTGCTTAATTTTCGCTGACATCTTTCTTGGTCTCCAGTTCCGTAATCAATGCTTTTACTTCGTTGTT
>VMHT01189611.1_pt1 | contig 30752 bp, 64 predicted proteins | sample 4693611 | NCBI WGS metagenome assembly VMHT01 (sample SAMN12280063, study PRJNA550983) | marine metagenome | isolation source: seawater sampled from same location over 5 years 0.02-0.2 micron viral filtrate | place: USA: collected off the coast of southern California halfway between the port... ... | reverse complement strand
ACCGCTGATTGGCAAAAATCGACTGGCGCAAATGTCTATCGTGATTCAAGGAAAAAAATAAATGGCTAGTATCGATCAATTAAAGTCTCTTATATCTTCTAAGGGTGGAGTAGCTAGAAGCAATCTATTCAGAGTATTTTTACCAAACGGTGGAAGCGATATGAATATATTATGCCGTGAGGTGAGTTTGCCTAGTAGACAGACTTTATCTAGAGAAAGAGTTTATGGGCTGCAGCGCCGTAAAGTTGCCTATGGATTTGCACAAGAAGATGTATCAATGACTTTTATGCTTTTAAATAATTATGGCGCAAAAGAATACTTTGAAGACTGGAAACAAAAAGTAGTAAATCAAAATACGTTTGAGATAAACTATCATAAAGATTATGTAGAAAGTGTGACAATACAACAATTAGATAAGAATGAAAAACCGGTGTACGAATGCACTTTGTTAGAAGCTTATCCCACAACTATGAATACTATCCAATTAAATAATGAACAAGATGGATTGGTTGAGATCAATGTCCAACTAAGTTATACTAATTGGACTAGCAATTTTTTTAAATAATAGGATGAATTGAAATGGCATTACCCAAGTTAAATAATACACCAAAATATGAAATTATTATACCGTCAGATGGAAACAAAACAACATATCGACCTTTTTTAGTAAAAGAAGAAAAAATATTAATGATAGCTATGGAGTCTGAAGACAAGAACCATATGTTATCATCTATTATGGATACATTAGAAGCGTGCGTTGATGATATCAATAGAGAAACATTAACATCATTTGATATTGAATATCTCTTTACGAAAATAAGAACTAAATCAGTAGGCGAAAGTGCCACGGTTCAATACAAATGTAAGTCATGTGGACACATGCATCCATTAAAAATAAATTTAGATCATGTAAAATTGACTGAGTCAAAAAATAAAAGTAGTAAAATCGATCTGGGAAACAGTATTTTTTTAGAAATGAAATATCCGTATTATAAAGATATTATTACTCAAAGAGAGGATGCTTCACCCACTGAACAAATGTTTTCAATGTTACGAATTTGTATGAATAAAATTTATACTGATGACGAAATTATTAATCTAAATGAAAGTAAACCTTCTGAAATTGATGAATTCATTGAATCGATGAACTCTAAGCAGCTACAGCAACTAACAGAGTTTGTAGAATCAATGCCTAAACTTCAATTTAAGTCAAAGTTTAATTGTGAATCATGTGACACTGAAAATGAAGCGGTGGTGGAGGGTTTTGAAAATTTTTTCGGCTAAATCTATCTCATAATGACCTGGAAAATTATTTTACAACAAATTTTGAGATGATACATGAATATAATTATTCCTTGAATGAGATAGATAGTTTAATGCCTTGGGAAAAAGAAATTTACGTCAGTATGTTAGCTGAAAGGCTAAAAGAAAAAAAAGAAGCTATGGAAAAAAATAGACAGTAGGTAATATGGCACAATTAGAAGACGTTATAGCACAATTAAAAGATAATGATCGCAGTCAACAAGCGACTACGAAACTATTAAAAGATTTTATTGTCAAACAACAAAGAGATAGACCTGATCGTTTAGAGGATAGAATAGAATCTAAAATGGGAAGTGCACCTCCAGGTGGAAATAATTTAGGTGCTTTTGCACAAGTAAGAAAGGATACTCAAACTTTGGGTGTTCCTACACTTGCCCCATTAGCTATAGCCTTCGGTGCTTGGATGATGGATCTTGATCATTATTTAAGAGCATTACGCCCAGATGTTTTATTGAAACCTGTAACTAAGTTTTTTAATCTAACACGAGGAGCATTTAATAGATTTATATCTATAGCAGATGATCTTAAAAAAATTAGACTACCAACTATTCTAATTGAATTTCCTAAAGTACAATTTATTGATACTGCTGGTAAAGCAATTACAAACTTTATCGATATAGCATTTAAGACTCCAGCAGTAAGATTTTTAGGGCTTGTTGACGGTTTTATCGATATAGCGTTTAAGACACCTACAATAAGATTTGTAAATGCAGCAGGAGCTGCAATAAAAAATCTAGATGCCTTGGTTCCTACTCCAGTGCTAAGTTTCTTTTCTAGAATAACAGGAATGTTTGATAGTATAAAAATATTTGATAGCACATTGCCTAAAGTTATGTCAGTACCTGATGGGGTTAAATCATTCTTTACTAAAACATCAGACTTTTTTAAAAGCATTAAAACCTTTTTTACGAGTATTGAAGCTGCGATAGACCTTAGTCCTTTTTTAGATCCTATTAAAAGAGCTCTTGGTTTTGTTGGTGCGGGTCCTGGTGGCAGTATTAGCGCCGGGCTTGTAGGGATGTTCGATAAACTCAAAGGATTCTTTGGAATTATAGGAAAACCGGTTGCTTTTGTCACAAAAATTTTAGCTGGGCCTTTTGTTCAAGGGTTTATAAGCTTACTCGATTTTATGAAAGGCTTTAGAGATGCATTCGGTGAAACAGAAGACGAGTTTGGTAATAAACTCACTTTTGCTCAAAGGACAATAGCCGGATTAGAAGGTGGAGTTCTTGGTGTTGTAACAGGTATTGTTAAAGCTTTAGAAACTTTATTTTTAGATCTACCAGGTTGGTTGTTAACCCAGCTAGGATTCGAAAAGGTCGGCAAATATCTAAAAGAACTAAATATATCTGAAATGGTGGATCCCATCTGGAAGTGGGTAAAAAGTGTACCACAAATGCTTGTTGATTTATTACCATCTGGCCAACAAATCAAAAGCTTTATTATTAATCAGATAGCCAAATTGCCTGGTGGTACTACTATACTAGAAGCTATGGGAGCAGATGTAAGCTATATAAAGTTAGCTAAGGCAACTGAAGCATATAATGAAAGCGCGCCAAGGTTATTAAATAATATTGCAAATCTTGAAACTAACCTGGCCGCTGCCAGGTTAATTCTTAATAATGAGAATAGCAGTGCTTATGATCGCGCCCAAGCTGAGCAAACAATCGGGTATGGATCTGAAAATCTATTATTAAATTCAAAACTGTTAAGGGAATTGCAATCAGCTGTAGCAGACGCACAGGCCGTTGTATCAACACAAATCCAGCAAGATAATTCTCAAAATAATACAAATGCGTTTGCGTTATCAGGCGGAAGTGCACTCGATGATCAACAATCTCTTAGAAATGGTATGCTTCCACAATAAAAAAAGAGCCCCCGAAGGGGCTCTCTTATTTAGTCTTCTGCAGCTAACTTAGCAAAATAACTCATTGTATCATCCTCATCCATTGAGGACTCAGCGGTTGGTACAGGATCTGGTGCTGCCTGAACCGGTTGAGCAGCTTCTTGCTGAGCTCGACGTGCACTAAAATCAGGAATCTCATCATCTAGTTCCACTTCTTGCTTTACTGTACGAGGCGCTGGTTCACCAAGGACATTTGCAAGCTTAGCCTTTAGTTCATCATAGCTCTTGTATTGAGCAGGATCACTAAATTCATTGATCGGATGCATTTGATCATACACCTTTTCAAGCTTAGACTCATCTCCATCATATAGAGAAGAAGGTGACCGGAACTCGGCCTTATCGTAATTGCGATAACCTTCTACTTGGCGGATCTTTAATACAAAATCTGCACCTTCCCAAAAATCAAATGGATTGACAGGCTTCTCATCAGGAAATTGTGGCTGCATAACATCCATAATTTTATCAAAGATTTTCTTGCCAAACTGATACATAAAGACTTTGCCTTCTGTCTCAGGATTTGATGGATCTGATACTACTAAAGCATTAACTACGTAATGTAAACGGCGTTTACGCTCACGAGCAATCTCTTTATCTGACTCAATACCAGAATTCCAAAGACGACCGTTCATTTCTGATACGGGATCTTGTTGACCAATAGATGACAATGATTTCTCAATGTACCATTGGCCTGTTGGCCCTTTAAAACCATGGTCCCAATAACGAACCCATGGAATATCTTGACCTTCTTGTTGGGGAAGGAAACGAAGCACGGCATATCCATTGCCTGCTTTATCGACTGTAGGTTTCCACATACGTGGATCTCCACCTTGTCGTTGTTTGGCACCACCGCCGGTATCTTGTGCGGCTTGAACCAATTTAGTAAAATCTGTACGATTACGTTTTAGATTTGCGAATGACATTGTATTTTTCTCCGTATTGCAATGTGTGACTGTAATATTCTATCATATATTAGTCGATAGGTAAACTGTTTTGTTTAGGCAAAAAATTTAAATTCATAGCTTCTGCCTCCAACTTTGTTTTAATAATTGGAGAAATAAACTTACGTATCTCCTCCAATTCTACATTATGTATATCACTTAAATGAATGATTGCATCCATGTAAGATGATTTATGAGACCTCACGGTCTTCTCAATTAATTTAGCGAACTCGCTTTTTGTTAGAAATTGTTTTTCTGGCTCGATCGTAATCCTCCTTCGCCTCTTCATTAGTAACTTCTCTCCCAATGTCAGGATAATAAACACCTGGAGAACGCTTAGGTGTGCCATCTGCATGATATGCCATGACTACACAAGTGTATTTTGAACGACTCTGACGCTCGGCGCCATAACGCACATCACGATATACACCATCCTGCAAGTACTTTTGCAGGTTTAGAATATAAGTTTCTGTATCGTAAAATAGTTTACGTGGTCCCGGCTCCTTGCCATCTTTTGCACTACGTAAGCCACTTAGAAGTAGCTTCTGATCTTTGATCCATGCTTTAACTTTATCAGGATGCAACGGATGATCATCAGGCATGTTCCGAAGTGATTCATGTATTGACAGATTTTTAGCAGGTCCACGTGCTGCACGGGCTTTCGCCATGCGTTCTACCAAAGCGGCTTTTTGCTCTTCAGTAAATTCACGCTTCTTACGTGCCTTTTTAAGTGGTTTGATTTTAGAAGCTTTAGATATTTCTTCACGCATTTGATTACGTTTACTAGCCATGATTCCTCCAACATAACATAATACTATTCTATCACAGTTTTAAGGTAATGTACACCTTTTTGTTTGCAATAAAATCAATCACTTACAATTTTTTTTATTTTTCGTCGATTTCTAAAAGCTCGATCTCACCATTTTTATCTTTTTTCCAACGGATTAAATTTAAATCCATTAAAGATTGTATAGTAGTTTCGATGATTTCTTCACGTTCATTTTGGCTGTATGTTTTGCCAATCATGAAAGCACATACGCTGAGCGAAACCACGAATGGCCAAAAAATATACGGATCTGGCATCTAATTCCCCATCTAAAATGCTATTTATACGCAAGTAAAAGAAATAATACTGTCTAGACGAAATGAACGCCATTCTTGTATCTTTGTATCGATTACACGAATAGCTTGTTCACTATACATTTTATTTTCTTTATTAGAATTTTCATCAAGAGACCATTCAGGCATCATATCTTTTTGAAGTGTGCACTTCATATCACGCTCAGAACCATCAGCCTTTTTAAAAATTACACGGCATTCACTAGAACGTAATTGCTCTAGTACATATTCACGAGTTAAACTTTCAGTCATTATAATTAGCCTTTACTTTATATGTTAAATCAGGATTTAAATTTTGATTACCTTTTAATTCTTTCACGCCAAGTGTGTGCATAAAAGTAGGATCAGCCATTAGTATGTCAATGACCTTTTCCCAATCTTGAATTTTACCTTCTAGATATTGAACTCTACGGTCAAGATGCGCAACTTGATAATCTGACATATTATCTCCTCATTGAGGCAGCATCAATAGCTGCTTGTTTATTATCTTTACGAACAGGCATTAAATTAGATTTATGTGTGACTACAATGCCAGCAATCTCGTTGCCTGTGTAACGCTTACGTTCTTTTGCTGTACCATTGCCAGCTACTTGATCACTAGTCATACTAGGACCGCAATTTAAGTTAGGTAAGTCATAACGATAATCAGTGTCACCGCTAGACTTACCTATACCAAGCTTTTCTAAAAACTTGTTATGTTCGGCTTCCGCCTTCAATAATTTATTCGATTTTCGTTTCGCCTTACGGCGTTTCCCTACACCATGGACTTGAACTCCTCTAATCATATGCATACTCAATCTGTATACCTCCTATCAACTGCAGATGCATCCCATACATACTTGTACATTTTGGGATCACCTATTATAACAACATCACTATCACCAACTTCACTATAGACACGAGCGTCCATATATTTGTGATAGTAAGCAGGACCACCGAATACCCTGCGAGCTGCCTCATAACGAGCCTCGCTCATACCAACATAGTGTATAGTTCTCATAATAAACTCCTTTCCTCAACGCCCCCAGTATCTCCAGTCTCGTTGCACGGCCTTATTGACATTGCCGCTCTAATTTGACTGAAACTAGCATCTCACGTTTTCACGACACTGATATTTCACAGGCGAATTATTCTCGCGAGATGTTGCTTTTAGATGGCCTGTCCTCTGCACAGACGTTGAGGAAAAGAGTCTTTAGACTCAATCCCAATCGTTATCGAATTTTGTTGTATAGTGAAGTGTTTCACCATAATATTCTTGAGCGTATTTAGAAGCATCTGTCCACTGATAGATATTTGACTCTGTAGGAATATCAATATCTTTTTTCTTGTTTTTACGTGTAACAGGCTTTGCCTTAGAAATAACAGAAGCTGATGTTTTGCGAACTTTAGCCATTTTTTTCTTACGCTCGGCGATTTCTTTGATAAGAGCCAAACGGTCCGCTTTTTGTGATGCTGTCATAGTCATAATATAATCTCCTCATTTGATGTAACCATACTACCATATTACGAATGGAATGTACACAGTTAATTTCGTTTTTTCGCATTTTTGTTTGCAATGAAATCAATAACTTAGAATTTTTTAAAAATTTAATTTGAATATGATTTTTTAAAAATAGCAGAAGTTTTAGATTGTGATTGAAGATAATATTGTTTTTTAAAAGGATTGATATTATTATTTTTAGTAGGACAAATTGTAATTTTATTATTTTTAAGATATTTTTCGATTATTTTTTGATTTTGATTTTGAAGTTTTTGACGAGAATTAGAATTAAGAGACATGTTTTTTTCCTTAGTTAACATATATCTTTCTAACATATTTTAAACTAAATGTACACCTTTTTGTTTTCAATGAAATCAATCACTTAGAATTTTTTTCAAAAACGTATGCACCCTCCGACAATTTAAACGATTTCATAAGCTTTAAATACATTTCAGGAGTCAACGTTATGACTTCAAATGCACCATACTTTTCATTCCACTGCCTAATATGACAGTAGTCTTCATAAAGAAGAGCTGAAACATCCTCCAGCTCTCCACTATCATCCATTACAGTAATGTATGTTTCGTCCATATCAAATTCAACTGTTATCATACTGATTTTTTTCTCATTCGCCGGAGTTTACCAAACAACCTTAAAGTTCGATCTTCTATCATATTTTTACGAGCTCGACGTCTGATTCGAGCATATATTGATTTAGAAATTCTATCTGCTTTTCGTTTGTCTTTAGTCATGCTACCTCCTTGAACCATTCCGGTACGTTGCGTTTAGACCAAACCATTTTGAAACGATCTTGTTTGGTCTGATAGTATTCTCTGTATGACCGAACAGGATCATCAGGATGCATACATTGCGGCTCATGCTGCATGGCCAACTTAAATTTTGTATACAAATTAGTCCATGGTATATGTGAAGGCGGTCTTTGGAGAATTCCTTGTAATTTGGTTTGAGTTGAATGCACTTTACCATAGCGATACTGATATTCTTCGCATAGGGCAATAAAGTGTTTGTAGTGCCATTCATAATTGGCATTTGATTCCATAGTCCATAGCGTACAAGGATGACTATGGTGTACTGCTTTATACAGCAATTCTTCTTTTTCAGGAATATTATGATACCAGTAATTAAGCATTCGCTTGCCAGATTTACTAAGTCTTTTTTCGCAAAATCCGTCTAGCATCCGATGTGCAGTAGATAGCATCTGAGCTGACTCTACAATCATCTTGACTACATGTTTATCACATTGTAGCTGTGCCGCGATTACTGGGTGTTTGTCTAATATAAAAATATTCATGATAACTCCTTTATAGGGATTATTATATCACGTATTCTTTTTATTGTACATAACAAAATGGCGCTCACACGCAAGCTTTGTTTGTTTTTCGTTCCAATCAAACTTTTTTGATATTGCTTTCAAGAGATCCTTTTTCGAAGTATCTGATCCATTCCATGCTGATATCATGTTCCATATTATCTTGTCTATTTCTATCCAATTCATTTTCACGTTCCTCTCGTAACATTCTTAAAATATAATTATGATAACGTTCTTGCATTCTAATATCTCCTGAATAATTATTTATAAATAAATCATACCACATATTAAAGGAGGGTATTATGGATATGATCAAAACTTGGGCCATGGCCCGTATGAAAGAAAGAACATCTTTAGACGGAGCTTTAATGGCTGCACTAGGTTTACTTGTTGCACTCGGCGGTCCTATGACTGACATCGCCGCGTGGGTTGCTGTAGCTTATGGTGCGTGGACACTTTGGAAAGCCGAGTAAATGGCTGATGATATGAAAAATATTAATCCTGATGATTTAACACCTGAAGGCAAAATGGAATTGCAATTGAGGGTTCTTGGTAACGAAATGATAGGCATCAAAATGATTGTCGATGATATGAAAATGAAATGGGTCTTTATTGGCTTATTAGCAATTTTAGTAATGACTTGGGCAGCTGCCGAATTTTCTAATGATATCATGGGAAATTGGGGTGCATCTGATGAGACTTATATTATAGAAGAGTCATAAGAAATGGCTGAAAAAAACGCATTCGGAGTGGAGATGAAAACCATGGCAGATAAAAAAGAAGAGAACACAAAGGTTCTCCAAGAAGGATCACTATACGCGTATTTAGATGCTGATGGTGATGGTATTATTACTGATGAAGAAATGGCACGAGCAAAAGAAATTGCTGAGTTTGACCATAAACGTAAAATGCAAGACAATGAAGACGCTAAAGAAGACCAGATTAGATCTATGGCCTGGTTTGCACTTTGGGGCATGCTTCTTTATCCTGTGCTCATCTTAATTACTAGCGTTTTAAATGTACCAGAAGCAGCTGAACTTATTGGAAATATTGCACCTACATATTTTGTAGCAATTGCTGGTCTAGTAGCGGCATTCTTTGGTGCTCAGGCTTATTCAAAAGGTAAAACTTCTGACAAAAAATAACTATCCGTTATAAATTGCCTGAAGGTGATCTTCAAATTCTTCAACTTTGGCCAGCCTGTTTGGCCAAAGTATATAGTCCTTTTCAGGATTTTTCTTAAGATTATTTAGTAGAGGTACTACAGCATTATAAAGGCTGTCAAGTTTATCTTGAGTAGTACTCGCTTTTGTTTCTACTTCCTTTGCTGTTGCTCCAAGAGCCTGAACTGCTTCGAGCTCAGATTCGTCTACAGCCGTAAAGCCAAAATCAAATATGTCTGACATAGTTACCTCTATCCGTGTTCATAAATTGCTTTAGATCTTGGAACACTCTTTTTTAATTCTTGTTGGCGTTTCCAATAAGCATTTCTTTCATTAGTACTGGCGCTACGAGCCTCATGCTCTTTATATTTTTTAATATAATGTGCTAGCTCAACACTATTCATTTTCTTTTATTCATTTTTTCAGTAGCCGCTTGAACAACAGACGGATCAATAACACCTTCCTGCATCAATCGCTGGCGATTTGCTAAATGCGCTAATTCTACATCAGCTTTATTTTGTCCATAATATGGAACTGCATGGCCCTCAGCCATAAGAATTTCAGTTACTCTTTTTTTCATATAGTTGTTATTTTCGTCTTTACACTCAACTATAAAATCGCCTAAGATACGACCGAATTTGCCTTTCATATCTTCACCGCTTTTATTGACTTCAGTCTTTAATGTTACATCGCCTTTAAGTAATTCTTTTAGTCTAGCCTTTGCAGCTTCGCCAAAAATATCTTCTACCTTATCAGATGTTCTAGACTCTGGTGTATCAATTCCCATTACACGGACGCGTTCGTCAGTCAATACAACTCCGAATCCTAAATCGATGTCGACATCAACTGTATCGCCATCTACGACTTTTAATATTTTGCATCTATATTCGTACATAGTTAACCTATTTTCTTGTTATAGTTAACTATATTTATAATTATTGAGTTGGTTTTTCTTTTAATAACTTCACTTCATCCTCAAGTGCTTTTAATCTGCGCTCATGACGTTCATCATGTACTTCAGATCTAGCACTGAAAGCCGAATGCTTAGCTGCTAAAGAAATAAAATTATCCGATTGCTTTTTAGTTAATTCCTCTAAATTAACTTCCATCTGAACCATTTGAATCTGAAGATCAGTTAAATCGGTTTTAATTTCTTTAACCTCTGAACTTATTCCCATACTTACTAATAATAAGAATACTGCTATTTCCATTTAATTCTCCTTTATTTTCGAGGGAGAGCCTTTCTGCAGTGGCTCTCCCCTTATCTGCATTTACGTATGCAGCAACCGACTGGGTTTCCATTCGGTACCAGTGCCTATACCGACCTAGGTTAGAGGGCCACTTCCTTACCTAGGCTTTTGTTGGGTACATTTGCAACATTGCAGGCTTTCCCCATGCGCCTATCTGGCCGTAACCAGAATTCTATTTTGGTCAGGGTAGTTGGACTTGAACCAACGACCTCTGCATTCCAAGTGCAGCACTCTACCATGCTGAGCTATACCCTGTATTGGCGAACACGGAAGGACTCGAACCCTCGACCTAGTGCTTAGAAGGCACTTGCTCTAATCCAGCTGAGCTACGTGTCCAGTAATTCTACTGGTCCGGAGCTGTATGATGAAAACAAACTTCACCATTTCCGTCTTTAATAGAAACATGATTAGGCAAAGGTTCTCTACAACCTTCATCGATCAGTTCCCAGGTATAACCATTTTCATGATTCTTATTTGCCACTTCAAAAAATTCTTTATTATCTTGCATAAAGAATATTAAAATTAAAAATTCCATTATTATCTCCTATACACCAAAGCTTTCACCACAGCCGCAATTAGCTGTAGCATTAGGATTGACCACTTTTAGAAATGATCCGCCTAGTTCTTTTACATAATCTATAGTACATCCAAACACAAACATTTCCGCCATTGGATCTAACCATAAATTTTCAATAGTAGGATCATTATTAGTTACGCCCCACTCATACTGAAACCCAGCGCATCCACCGCCTTTGACGGCAAGTGATACATTGGGCGCGCCAACTTCTTTCAGATACTGTCTAGCAGCCTCTGTGACTTCAATCAAGACGTGCCACCGTCTTTGATATCAGGCTCATTCATAGAATGACCTAGCAGTTCCGTTAGACTATCTGATTCAAAATGTATGTTTAACATTTCAATACGATCAGCTGCAGCAGCCATTTTATCAAGTTCTTCTTGAATAGCTTCTACAATATCGCTGTGTTCACCAATACCAACACTCTGATGCATATACACCAAGATGTTTGTTTTAGCACGTTCTAGCTCGCCTTCAGCATGCATACGTGCTGCTTTGACTAATTGTTCTCTCATTTTTCTTCCTTATTTATGGAATTGTAGGACATAACGTTTTCCATCAAGATAGAAACGAATTGTCGAATGGCTATAAACATCTACTCTTTTATTTTCAAACATTTTTCGCTTGTTGCATTGTCTTTCTATTTGATATCCTACAATAACGCTTTTTGACTTATTAGCATTATCATTAGCAATTAAACCGCCAATGACAGCACCCGCAGCTGCACCACTATCTTTGCCAGATGCAGTACCACCTATTAATCCACCGATAATCATACCACCAAGCAGATCTGAAGCTGATGCTCCACCGCCACCTGTGTTTCCATATATTGGAACCTCTACATCACGACATTGAGTTGTATAGACCTCGACAGGTTTGTGAACAGATTTTACATGGTCATAAACAACAACATCTCTAACTCTTTCTTTTGAGATAGCTGGTGTTGCAGCAACTACTAAAGCTGCCATTAATAAATTTTTCATGCTATTACCATTCCTTCCTATCATCTTCGTTTTCATAACCGTATTTATAAGCCTCAATTTCACCAACAGTCATGTTGTCTTTTTCTACTCTTTCTGACTGCATAGAATCACCAACATAGTAATGAGGATCATAATCACGCTGATAATATGCATCTGCAGAACCACGGTCCTGAGGTGAACCGTGACGGGGCAGCTCGTCAGTTACGATTTTATCGTCCATATATGGATTAGCTACAATTTGCATTTTATCTATCATCCATATTAAAAAACGAGATGTGAGGCTCATAGATTTTCTTGGCATCTGCCCAACCTATTTTTAACCCGATAATTGCTCCTATTGCTCCAGAGCAAATAATGATTCCGATTATTGATAGTAGTTCATTGTCAATCATTGTACGATCTCCATTCCAGTAAAACCTTCTTGTGTCCAGCCACGAGCGTCAGCATGCGCGCCTATGATATTATCATAATGACTATTAGGCCACAAGCCTGTTTTTAAACCATATGCTTTCATATCAGACTGCACCATAATAGATTGATCACCTTGAACTGGTGATGCCTCGATGCGATTAATTTCTTCTTCAGCAATATCAAAGCCATTACGAGTTTCTTGGATCCAGGGTTGCATTATGCTACTTCCTCCATGTTATAAACTAAATTAGCGGCTGACATTTCAGGTTTAAATCCAATTGCAACAAAACCATAGTTAGCCACAACCATTACATTACCTTCTACATCAACGATGATATCACCGACTGAAAGTGAAGACATACGTGAGAAACGTGTAATCGCTGACTCAGGGCCAATGTTACCGATTTCAAAGCAATGCTCAGGAGTTTCAGCACGAATGTCAGAAACATGAGTATAAAGGCCATCTGTAAGAGCTTTATCAGCAAAACCGCCAATGTTCTCACCGCTAAAATCAAAGCTCATCTCAGTTTTAGCTTCACGCTTAGCATTAGTTTCACCGGCATTGATAGCTTCGATGTCTGCATCTGAGTATTGAATTTGCCATACTGTAAAAATCATGTTCTTTTCTCCATTTGATATAACCATACTACACTATAATGAAGGCATTGTACACAGTTAATTGCGGTTCAAGCGCATTTTCTTTTCATTTGTTTTCAATGGCTTAGGTGATCTTTCATTTTTTGTTTTTGTCCAGCCACTTAAGTTTCCATTTGTAGTTAAATCATCACAAGGATCATCTGCACTATCTGCCATTTTTACCTCTTAAATCCTCTACAACATATTTTATTCTTGAAGGGTATTCGCCCATATATGTTCCAGCTCTGAGCATATCTAAAGTAATAAAGTCTTTATGCATATGTTCAATATCATCCCAAAATTCTAATCCCAGTTTTCCTAAGCGATCAAATATTTGATCGGAAAGTATAGGTCGGTCTTCTTCATAGTATGCGTATGCTGCCATAAGATACCATGGGATAATCATGTTTTTATTATCATCAATTAAATCTAAGCAATCTTTATCAAAAAGTTCATCGGCCATAGTAGGCCTCCGTTAGTTGTTTCTCTAATGCATGCGCTTCTATTTCGTGTGGCCTTTCATCATATGGTAGTGTATAATCCATCTCCTCATTATGAAGATACTGTTTTACATGAACTAATTCATGCAATAACGTTGTTATAATTTCAATTGTGGGAAGGGTTTTGTCAAAGCGAATCGTGAAGTCACGATCGTCTTCATACATGCAGTCGCCATATACTCCTTTATTGCGCATTGCAATAATATTTATATTAATATGCTTATAACGAGGAAATAAATTTTTCCTGCCAAATTCAATGACTTCGCATACTAACTCTTGGAGTTTATGGGACTTTACATTTTCAAATTCTACTAACATCATGAATAGATTCTACACTATTCACAGCGGTTTGTACACTAGTTTTTTGTTCGAACCTCAACATTTTCTGGTAGTGTTATTTTTAAATTTGCATGCTTATGATATAGAATAAACTGACGATCAGAAAACTCATTGAATATACCGAGCCATATAGGCCTCCAATTATTAATCAACCGGTTATTGTTGTTTTGACCTCTATCAGAATTTAATACTAAATCTGTAAAGCTTCTTACAGTAAAATCAAATATAGAGTCAAAGCCATATAAATGGATCTCTTCAGCTTTTAGTCTAGCTGCTGTGTAATGTGTCACAAAATGACCACAATTAAAATTTGTGTACATATTGCCATGATTGTCATTAGCATTTACTTTTGTATACGGCGGCAGAAGCGTATAAAATTCTTTTATCTTTGTGGCGTATCTCATGTAAAAATTAGGATTTTTATCACAATAAACTTTAGGTCTATAGCCGCAGACCCATTGACTAGGAAGTTCAACACTACCTTCATCTATAGCTTTACACATTTTAAAATCTACAACACCAGTAGCATAAACATTATTAATTTCAAAAGGTGGCAAATTGCAAGTCATCTTGATACCTTTTACCGGTTTATACATTGATGCCATATCACCATTGCCAATTATATGCGCAACTCTAGTCATTAATATTTCCTCTATAGTACGGCTTCATTAATCATTTTTCTTTTAATTTCTTCATTTCCGAGATGACCAGTCCAATGCATAATACTAATTTTAGACGGTGTAGACTCATCTACTAAATCTAATCTTAATGTATTATATTTTCTGGGAAGATCACTAATATGTATCATTCTTTTCATATCGCCTTTAACCAATTCATGTAAGACTTGTTGATCTCCTTCGATAGGTCTATATGATACAGCATTTGCCCATTCTTTTAATATATTAGGAACTCCAGTAAATGCCACTACACCACTATTATGCCACTTTTCACCACGCCGTTTACTCCAAGGTACATCTTCAGCCATAGTTAGTTTATTAGGCTCTACATAATTAAATAAATCTGATAGATCTTCTCGCACTTCACAATCAGTATCTAACCAACAAACATTAGTTGCAATTCTAGCTGCCGTCATCATAGCAAAAGGTTTTTTAAACCATCCTTTATCAGATGAATGTATTTTCTCAAATAGTTTTGGATTTGGATTTGACATTCCAAAATCATAAATTTTTAAAGCTGCGTCTGGATTATGCTTTTTAAAATTCTTTATAAACCATGGTAATTGCCATTCTGTATTGGAGTCACAACCAGTAATAAAAAGATTAGAGAATTTTGTAGTCGCCATGATAATTATGCTTTGCTAAGCATCCTTCTGTTTTTTGTATAGTCGTAAAGGTGTCTCGTGCTTCTACGGGCCATGGATAATACTCTTGTAGCCATGGAAATGTATCTATATTTAGAAAAACATCAGTTGGACGTGCATGCACTCTTGCTTGATCAATTAGCTTTTGAGCTCCTGATGGATTAACTCTATATGCATGAGCACCAGGAAAGTATCTTTTAGAAGTAAGAGGATTAGTAGATAACATACTAGGAGTATTAAATTTTCCGTATGATGGTCTTCCTAAGTTAATACATCCGTTAAAATTAATTACTGGTAGAAGATCTACAATTACTGCATCATGTTCAAAAATAGTTATTTCTTCTTGTATGTCTACACAATGTTTCCATAGCGACCAGTGGGAATGAAAGGCTGCCATACAATTATCAATTCTAGAATATTTTTCTTTAAATCCTTCTTCTTTTATACCAGCATTAAACAATAAAGAAGGCAATAATTCATTAGGAGTAGTAGCTTCCCATTGGTTTATAATAACATCAAATTTAGCACCAGACTCAATGCATCTTTCAGCGGCCTTAACAGATTCAAGTAATTGTGACATAGTTATAACATAATTCTTCATAGCGTAGTTGTACTCTTCAAGTTTTGTATATGTGTATAGAATGTGCGGGTAACACCCAACTTTAGAACTAATTGTCTGCACATAATTGCATCGTTAGGCCATAAACCAAATTCGTGCACTAAATTTATAAGTCTCGCAGCTCCAGCTGGTGTTACTATATATGCAGAATTTCCAGCTAGACCTTGAGGTATTTGTTGCTTATCTATCCATGGAATAAACTGATATTCGTTAGGATTATTAATAATACTTTGATAATATTCTCTAGATTTTCTTGTGCAACCTAAAGGGTTATTAATTCCTAAAATATTAAATTTAGTTGACTTTACATCAATATTTACTTTTTTAATAAAATAAGCATCATGCTCTAATATTAAATATGGTTCCTCGCCAGTAGCGCACTCAGACCAAAGAATATAATGACTTAACGCACAGCCAATTCTAGCTCCTGGAGTTTGAGTCTGATATGCTGATTTGATAAGTCCTGATGCAAAATCTGTAACACTTCCTGACCATGGATAGTTCCATTTTAGTCCATATTTTAACATGTTATCCTTTACTTGAGTAGGAGTAACAGCATTAAACTTTTCGATTGTAAAATCATTCTTGACTGATTCACTACTTTCGATTAATCTAGAGTAACCAAAGTTTGATACCTTATCATTTGCGATTACTATTGCATTAGCTTTCATGATACTCTTTCTAGTAAAGTATATCCTTCTGCGACTTCATTGCGTTCAATCACTTTAAAGGGATACTGATTACAAAACGTAACTAGAGTTTCATATAAAGAACTATTTTTACGCCCATTAATAATGCTAGTGTCATGAGCCAAAATATATTTTTTAATATTTACTTGGTGTGTCATAAGTTCTTTTGACATATGAATAGGGTGATGATAGCTATCAATCAAAAGAAAATCCACTGGACCACCAGAAGATTTTAGGTGTGTCGAATCTTGTTCGTTTTCTTTTAAAATAATTTTATGTTTTAGACACCACTCTTCTGCAATAGGCTGTAAAAATTTTCTGTATCTTGACATGTCATTATCAACTAATACAATTTTCTTAGGCTTTGTAAGTAGGGCTGCAGAGGCAGTACCACCTTGGTGCGTGCCGAGTTCCATATAAGAATCGCAATCTTTCATTCTTTCTTTAATGACTTCATGATGATCACAATAATGTTTACCATGTGCTTCAGTCTGCTGCCGTACAATTTCTGTATGAAACTCTTTTAAAGTTTTTACATGGCCTAGTTCAGAATTTATCATTTTATACCTCGTATTTTATAGCGTCAATGCACATATCTTCTAATGATTTATTTTGTTTAAAGTATTTAGATTTAGTAGGAACAGTTGATATAGCAATATCACCATCTCTGCGTGGGCCTTCAACTACTTCAAAATTAACTCTTGAAACATTGGCCATGGCATCTATAACTTCTCTTACCGAATGCCCATCAGGAGAACCTAAACAATCAATCTCATTTGTAGGTTCATTCTCAGTTATTCTCATCAGAGAATCGACTATATCTTTGACATGCGTATAGTTTCTAACACACGTACCGTCTCTTGTTTCAAAGTCAGTTCCATGAATATACAGCTTATCAAATTTACCATTAACTACAGCTGCGGCTCTTCTGATAAGATGACTAAACTCATCATCATATTTTGCCATACCATCATTGCCACTTACATTATAAAATCTTACAATGCTACAATTAGTTTTAAACTGTTTTGCTATTAACTCACCTGCATGCTTTGATCCTGCATATGGATTGCTTTGTGGCTCGAAAGCACTACCGGTTGAACAATACACGAAATGATCACATGGTGCACCATCAATCACATTCTTAGTTCCTATGGCATTAGTCATATAATAGTTATAAGGATCTTTTACTGAGTTAGGAACTTTTGTTTGTGCAGCAATATGAATTACTTTATCATATGTATCACTATTATTCAGTAGTTTATTTCGAATATCCCAAGGATAAAATTTATCACAGTATTTAAAAATATCATTCTGTTTAGTATTAAAATCTGCAGCTGTAACTTTATGCCCAGCTTCTGCAGCGGTTTTTACAAAATGGGCGCCAATATAACCTGTAGCACCTGTGACAAATAGTTTCATGATCTATCCTTCATTCGGCCAGTTTTTATTTACTGGTAGATCCCACTCACTTATTGGACTATTTGTGATTTGCCATAAAGCTTCTTCTGGCCAATCGTCAGCTGTGCGAAACATAATATGTACTAACTTTGCATTGTCTGGTCTGTTATCACCAATTTTGGCCGTAGGGTGAGATCCTACTTTGTGCATATAACAATTCCATTCGTTAGGCATACGCATTAACTTAAAGTTTGGTAGATGAATAAATGCTGAAAAGTAATCTTGAAAGAGTTTATAGAACCTAGGAAATTGATTCATTTTATCTACATATTCCTGGAATGACGGCCATTCCTTTTTCATCTTTTGTAATCCAGCTTTTGATATTACTACTACACCAGTATTGAATACTTCTGGTCTGCCTTTTTTATCGTAAGAATATTTTATGCCCCAAGTGTTTTCACATCCTTTTGCCCATATTTTATCTACTTCACTCGTAATGCCACCAGAATTATAAATTGTTCTAAAGAAAGGTTGCTTAGGTTCTGTACAGATACCAGCATCTTCTCCATTTAACATGAACAAATTGTCTGTAAGACCTTCTGTTGGAAAGACATCTATGTCAACTAGTGCAACATTATCATATGCATCAAAAGAATTATCCACTAAAGGATTTGCTGGTTCGTAGTAAATCGGGACATTAACAGTCTTGCTGGCAATTTCAATATTATGATCAAATCTGTATTCAGCTCCGATACGATCTGCATATGCCTTCATAAGTTTAGTAGAAGCCATAACACCAGGCTTCATAGGACCTTTCCAATACTGATATATTATATTCTTCATTTTGTGCTTTCTCTGAATTTCGTTACTGTTTGTAAGGACGAGTTAATAGCTTGATGCATATCAATATACACGTACATTCCACATCTTCCAATAAATGTCATATTAGTTCTGTGCGATTGCTTGTCTGCATACTTCTTATATATGATTCTATTCTTACCATCAATATCTTTTACCGGGTAATACCGCTCATAATCATTATCTTTATAGTCACAAGGTTCTTCAGTTGTTAAAGTAGTCATATTAGTATTAATACCATGATAAGGATAGTTCTTCCACTCTGTAATTCTAGTATTAGGACCATCATGAGTAAAGTTTACAGTAGCAACTGGCAATATTTTATTTAGTGGTAGGTGTGTATGATGGAACTTTAGTGACCTATATGGAAGCTCACCATATTCGTAATTATAATATACATCTATAGCCATAGAATTAAAAACATGATCAAACATATCTTCCATTCTTTTATTAAATTCTGTATCTAAATAAACAACTATATTCTTGTGATCTAATATATTGTCAAATAATTTTGTATAACCTTTTACAGGCATTAACTGATAATGATCATCCGGAAAGTATAATTCATTATTATCGTCACGAATGGGTATTCTTTTTGTAATGCTATTATCTAATTCTTCTAGTTCCATACCCCACATCTTTTTAGTGTAAGGTCTGTAGAAGGTGTCTATAATATTCTCTTTACCAACAATATCCTTTGTTTCTCTATTAACAGGTAACGTAACATATTGTCCATTAGCGAGTTGTGCTTTTACTTTATGTTTGTATTCACCAAACTCACCAAACTTAGTTATCCAATCAAATACTCGTTTATTGCTGGTATGAAAGATGTGTGGTCCATACTTATGGACTCTAATACCATGTTCATTAGTATAGTCATATGCATTACCAGCAATGTGATTTCTTTGATCTATAACACATATTTGATGACCATCCTCTGCCAACTCCCGAGCAACTGTAGCTCCAGCAAAACCAGCACCTACTACTAATATTTTCATAGTATGCCTTTATCGACCAATGCTTGATAGTTTTCTATTTTCTTACGTTTAGGACCCTGAGGTGTAATTTTAGTTCTTATGTGAATAAACCCTGCTTTCTCGGGATTAGGAAGAAAACTGCATTGACACCATTTTTTATGAAGATACGGTTCTGCTGGAGTAAACCCAGACTTAACTGCTAGGGTATGCATAATACCCTCATCTTCGTAATTATAAAGTTTATTATATGGATGCATCCAACCTTCATTACTGCCTAATTCAGATCTAAGCTTAACTCTCATCTTCTTTGATAATTTGTAAATAGCTCCACCCCAGTATGGATGCAAAAGGCTAGCGTGCATTGGATATGAAGCAGCTAGTCTATGGTGTAGCCTTTGCTGTACACTTTCATATAATCCAATGCCAGGTTCTTTAAATACATTCGTAGTCATACCTTTAGGAGCAAACATATCAATATCAAGCATTAACACGTCATCATATTTGTCAAACTCTTCATGAAGCATATGAACCTTTTGACAAGGTGATGTAAGATGCTTTCGAAAAGGTTTACCAGTGATTAGTTTATATTCAGCATTTACTAGCTTAGCATATTCTTGAATATTAGCAATAGATAATTTGTCAAGCTCTCTCAACTCTCCGTCAAAATGCTGTAGTATAATATTTACCATGGCTTCGAAGCTTCTACTACTGCAGAATGAAATGCTCTTACTGTGCCCGGGGTATCGATATTATTGAATGGCGCTAATCCACTTTTTTGATATTTGTATTCTTTGACGTTGGTATAGCCCAGTTCCTTTAAAGATTCAATGAGTTCTGTCTTACGCCATATATGCTTATGTTCGCCATTTTGCCACATAATACCTTCGGCGCATTGGTCTTGAATACGCATACGCCATGTATCTTTAGGAGCAAAGTTGTGTTTGACAACATAGAAGTTATAATAGTGTTGAACCCAAGAATGATTTTCTAAATCATTTTCTTGTCTTAACCATTCTACAAATTCCATAGGTGGCCAGATAGACCTGATAATTCCACCCGGTTTCATAATACGAAACATTTCTTTAAAATAGTTTATGCCTTCTTCTTTTGTAAGATGTTCAATAAAGTGTTCACTATAAACCCCATTATACGTATTATCTAAAATACCTTTCATAGGCAGATTTGTTAGATCATATTTTTCTACACCATTAGCTGGATCTGCAACATCCCTGACTGCATCCCAATTTAAATCGCGTTTGCGACTTGCTGCTATTTCTAAAAACTTCATGATATTCCTACCAACTTTGCTAGTTCTTCGATGTTCTCGCCTTCCATGGGCAACACCGTTTTATGAAAGAAATGTATAAAGTGTGCTTCATGTAGTTTATTATTAGGAACAGCATTATATAATCCGTTCCATTTCCATTCTAGATTTTTTGTGCGCATCTTCTCTTCTTTAACCCAAGTGTTCAGAAGAGTTTGGTCGGTTGACCATTTCCATGCACCCATGCCATCGATAAACGGTTTAAATCTAGGTCGTTTTAAAAACTGAGCTGGTGTTTCACCATTTAAGTATTTACCCATGGATTTATTCATTAGCATCATTCCCATATTATAGAATTCTGCACCCCGATTATTCCATTTCCAATCTACGTTTTTAATATTACTATATTGCATACGAGAGTAATTAGTGATTTTAGCAACATAACGATCGTTCAGAGGCATTTCTCTTTCAACAACTCCAGCAAAATCGTAATCGTCGTTTATTTCGTCAAAAATATCTGGAGCTGAATCTCTAATAAAGATATCACCGTCAATTAATGCTATTTTATCATATGATTTAAAATATGCAAATGCGTTTTCTTTCTCGTAAATAGGAAGAAAACCTCCATATTTCATGTATGATTCTTTTGATCTATTTGTTTGAAAAATATCTGGCTTAATCATAAGTATAGGTTGGCGCTGTACAATATAATCAGCACCAATTCTATCAGCATATTTTTTTACTGAAGCAGTACAAAAATCATATAATTTTTTACGTTTACCTGTGTAAACCTGGTAAATTAGTTTTTTCATTTTCATAACTTTCTATAATCTTTTTAGCAAGATTCATAGCTTCATAAAACCGTTTCCTGAAGCGATTTTTCTTAGCACCGTTCTCAACAAAATAATACAAACTATCTATATCACCATTATAGTTAGGCAAATCATATGTTTTTCTGAACGATACTATTTGCTCAAACTCAAACCTGAGTGTAAGCAATTCAGCCAGTGATGTATTCATATAGTTCGCTCCAGTTTTTCATTAAAGGAAATTCTTTATTGTCCATGTTATGACCATGTTCAATTAAAATACTTTCTAAACCCATACGATCTCCGAGCTCTGCATTTTCAACTTTATCTTCAATCCAATAATAACCTGTATCAAAATATTTATCTAATTCATCATCTTTATCAGCACCGGTATCGCAAAAGACAAAGTGTTCAAATGCCGTTTCGCCGAATAATTTTTTAGTATTTTGAATACGTAATTTCTGAGCTGAAGGATCTAAAGAAAGTGATGTTACCATATGAAAAACATAACCATGTTTTCTATGTAACAGGTCTACATAATACATAGCATCGCGTAGAGGAGGAAGAAAGCCTATTGCAGCTGACTCATTGAACTGACGAACTAGTCGCTTTTTTAAATCAGGGTGTAAACCATAACGATCACCCATATCATATTTAGCTTCACCTTTAGGAGCTAAAGTATGTCCTTGTTGATGCATCCAAACATTAAATGCATACTCCCAATTCATCAAAACCCCGTCACAATCAGTGACAATCACCTTATCTAAGTTACTCATTTTCATTCCTCATTCATTCATAATGTATTGTACCATATACAAAGTCGATTGTACACATTTATTTTTGTTTTTTTAGATAAGAATTCCAATAGACCCAAGACATCATGCAATGTTCAACATCACGCCGGAAAATGCGGTCTATTAACCACACTAAATTTATTTTCTTTTTACGTTTTAATTCGTATTGCCGCGCAGAAAAGGTTTGATTAGAGTGTCCGCCCAACAATACATTAAGCAGTACACTACTAGCTGTTATTATTCTTTTTAAGTAGTCAGATAACTTAAGCTTCCAAAGTTTGAATTTTTTCATTGTATATTTTTGCATTCATTTTTAATCTATTTTTCTTAGGAGATTTAATTTTAAAATCTTTTTCTTGTGAAATAGATTCTGTTTTATGTTTACCGCGTTTTTTATTACGAGAATCAAAACGAGAGTACTTAGCCATTAGATTTTTTCCTGTCCAAAGTTGCGAGTGTTTTCAATTTCAGTGATTAATTCATTATATCCACCAATATAATTTCCTCCCCAGTAGATTTGAGGAACAGTTCTTGGTGTACCCTTAAAGCGTTCTAGAAGTTCAGCTTTGTTACTTTCACCATCAAAGCGATCATCTAAAGATTTATAGCTATGATCTAATTCGTATTGAATACATGCTTCACGGGCTCTATCGCACCAGTTGCATGTAGAAGTTCCATATATTTCTATAAGTGACATTAATCTATCTCCAGCATTTCTTTTGTCATTATATAATCTCTTACCATACCTGATCTAACAATATCATCCCAACCAAATTGTACGATAGAAAAGTTTCTCATTTGTTCCATTATTTTCATAAATTTAAAAACACCTTCTTTTTCATCGTCAAATCTAAAATCAGTCTGGCGATAGTCACCACAAAAAATAATTTTAGAGTTTTTACCTACACGAGTAATAACAGAATCTAATTCATGAAAGTTTAAGTTTTGCATTTCATCAACAATAATCACCGAGTCATCAAATGTAGATCCTCTAATAAAAGATGTCGATTCAAATTGTATTATGTTCGAGCTTGTTAATTTACCCCAAGTTCCTTTATCATCAAATAGTTCAGTACAAATATTTTTGTATGGTATCGCATACATTAATTTTTTTTCTTCAGCTGTTCCAGGCAAAAAACCAATGTCGCGTGTTGGTACGGCTGAGCGAATAATAATAATTCTTCTATGAAAGGTATCTGAATCTAGAACATCTTCAAGAGCCATGTACATAGCTATGAAAGTTTTACCTGTACCAGCAGATCCTGTTAATACTAAATTATCATCTTCATCCCAAGCCTCAAACGCGACCTTTTGGTTTTCGGTGATTGGCTCGTATTCAATCATGTCTTCGAGCCGGACGGTCATACTATTATTTTTTGGCATTATTTTTTTATCGTGTTATAACCTGCGGAACCTGTTTTTACTCGGCTTAAAACATCTTTAAAACCATCAGGTACTTTTGAATGTAAATTACCAACGCCGCTCACGATTTGGGGTGCTGATGGAACTTGAATTATATTATCCATATTATCGAGAGTATCTTGCAACTCACTGTATGAACATATTATGTCCCATGTAATATTTTCTTTTGTATCTTTTAACGTATAGCTTGGCATTTTTTATCCTTTGAATTGGCCAGCTGGTCAGAACCAGCTGACCTAAACCTCCTATTGCACTAAAACCTTTTTCTCAGTTATATGATTAATTAAAAACTCTTTTTTCTGTTTTAATTTAGTAATTAAACTCCCATCCACTCTCTTTCTTTTTCTGAGTTTTTGAATGTAATTTTCTAATTCATTGACGTCTTGTTCAAGTCTTTCAAACTGAGCTGTCATGCAATCTCCTTTTATTTTTATTATATTGCACTATTAACGTTTTATTAAATCTGGATATGCCTCCTGTATAAGTTTTTTAGTGATACCTACGCCAAGCTGTTTCTTATCTTTCATTTTAAGAAGCAGCAAAGCATCTTTAGGATGAATCGATTCTAGCATGTCAATAAACATGCGTTCGCGTTTCAAATTATTAACTTGATCACCCTCAAGCCCTTTTACAAAATATTTGAAATGTTTGTGCTGTTTGAACAAGGATGACGGGCAGTTATGTTCTTCAGATGGTTCATACGGAGGATCACCTTCAGGTAAACTCCATTGAACTAAATCATCATAAGTGCCTCTTAATACATCTTTAAGAGCCCAAGAATTATTCTTCTGCAATATGCTAATTTTATTAGCTCTATTTTTTTCTTTCGTAACTCGTTCAATTACTTCGTACACATTAAGTGAGTTTGTCAAAGCCATTAAATAAAATCTCCAATATCATCTACCAAGCGACGGCAGCGTTTCTCAATTAAAAAAGGTAATACTTTTCCTTTATTAGACCACTTATCTTGTCCATTAAAGGTATTTATAATTTCTTCTTTTAGAGTTTTCGGTGTTGATTGCAAATCAATAAGAAGACGGTTGCGTTGTATATTCCTAAGAACCTCGGGCCCTTGGGAAGATGGATCTTCAATTAGTTGATCTACGACCTTTTGACGCAATGGCGTCTGTCTTATTTCATCTACAAACACGTTATCTCCAGATAGTACATTAGGCACACCATCAGAAGTATCACCTCTTAGGATCATTTCTAATAGCTGCTTCCGCGGATGTTCTACCTTTATATATTTCTTTAACATAGGCGAATATTGAGAAATATTATTAAATTTTTGTAATTGTGCGAAATCTTTATCAGCAGAAATGATCATAACATCTTCATGCTGACCAAACTCTTGTGTATTATACGCCAACACGCCAATAATATCATCTGCTTCACAACCATCAATCTTTAGGGTTTTGTATGGAAAGCTTTCTGTCAGTTCATCCCAAATGAGATTCACAATACGAAAGATTTCATTCCAATCCATCTTAGAAGTTTTACGATTCTTTTTCCTTGCAGCTTTATATTGAGGAAATTCTTTGTATCGCCAATTATTACCGGCGTCACCTGTAATTACTACTTCACCAAATTTATCTTTGAATTTAGCTCGGTACATTCTTATAGAATTTAGAATCATATGACGAATTAAATTTTCATCCGGATCTAATTTTTGCGTAACTATGTTAGTGATTGCGATACCGTTGTAGTCTATAATAATCATAATATATTCCTTTATGTTAGTTATTATTCTAACATATTTTCATCCGTTTGTACACCTAAAATATGGCGCCTATGTATTTTTCCGCCGATAAATGCATTATAGTATTCATCAGGTTTTAACAACACATCATCCTCTAGTTGATATTTCATTTCATAGTATGAGCATTCGCCCTTTGTTTTACACAATCTCAATATTTCTCTGTGATAATTATCTTCGCCTTTTTCTTCTATCAACAACTTTACTTCTTGGCTTGATCCAAAATAAGTTCTCCAGTCAGACTCTGCACGTGTACGTACTTTTCGTTTGCGTTTTTTTGTTTTGGGGAGAACTTTTGGTTTCCAAAAGAATTTTTTACCGATATATTTCATACCAGTATCTTTTTCAGTTATAACGTAAACGAACCCCTGATATTCCTCAGGGGTTTCGTTAAATTCTTCATTTTTGTAATGCCACATTATTCATCGATTTCTTCATAATCAGCAAGCTCTCCACACATTGGGCATAAAGTAGGTTTCTCATCCCCCTCTAATACAATTACTTTTAATACATGATCACAAATATCACACTCTGTCCAATATGTTTCTTCCATATTTTATTCCTTAAAATGTTATTTCGCATGCCCCGCCTTGACAAGCTGCAGCGCCCATCGTATCTATATCAGTAAAACGTTTCTCATTTAACTGCGCCACGAAATCAACACCTGTGAAGTTTTGCTGGATCTTTGTCCATTTATGTAGCAGGAATACATCTTTCAGACAATACTCTGCATCCTTTGGATCTCCCATGAAATAATTATCAGCGAATTTATTATAGCGCCTAATCCATTCTGCCCGAAGATCAGAGACTTCACCACGGTATTCTTCTGGCATTTGAGCAACTTGACACGCTTCCCAAAGATCGCGGAAACCTTGCTTACGTGTGTCGACAATAAGGCCAGATGCAAACAACGCAGCTTTACCATACTTAGACACAATTTGATTTTCACTTAATACTTCTGTCATTGGAGCTTGGGCAAAGTCTTTATCACCTGATCCGCTTAAAAATGAAATACCAGCAAAAGAGCCACGATTTTCAAATACATAATCTTCTACTTGACTCCACATGTGGGGTAGAACTGTAACAGTGTTTGACACATTATGACGTAGATCTGTATGAGCACACAGCTCTGGATTTGTACCTGCTTCTACCCAATTTTGTTGAACGAGTTTAACACGATCAAGAAGCTCTGTACCATATAGGTCTTCTTTATATAGAGATCCTTCTGGACTTACAATAGGAAAGCCGATACAATAATCAGTTCCATTATTAGACCATACTGATTCTTCAACCATATAGGGATTTGTTTTAGCAATTAACTGTGCAACCTCTGTTTCTTTATTCAATTGAATATGACGCAAATACATTGGTGCATGTTCCGCATGAATTCCTGAAGCAGTTTGAAGTAGTACAGAAGCATTCCCAGACGGTTTCACGCATGTTGTACGCGCCGCTGGGTTGATGTCTATTAGAGAAGCAACTAGAACATTAACTTCTCTTACTATATCAGCGCCTTTACGTTGAACATCAGAATCTAATAACACATCCGGATTATTCATCCAGCCTGTGACTGATACGCCTAACAACGCTTCTCTCTCAAAGATTTTTTTGCTTGTTTCGCTTAGATATTTAAAATCAGTATATCCTGCTTGGAGTGTTCCCAAGATTGCGCCAACACGGCATGCCTTATAAAATTCTTCTGGTGTTTTACATTTACCGCCATTGATTTCTGTAAGATTACATCCTTGCCATCCTGACTCACCATCAATTTGAGGATACATTCCGATTTCAACACATGGATTCGTAGTAAAATCTTTATCTTCTACAAAGTAGAATCCTGGCTCACCAAACTCTTTGATAGAACCCATAAAATTAGAGAAATCCTGTTTAGTAATTTCATCTCGTACAATTACAGCAGAGTTATTTGACCGGCCACGTTGAGGGTTATCAATAAACCAATTGCCAGTTTTTGCTTTTATCATTTCTTCATCATCAGGTGAGAATAAACAAATAGTAGCCGAACGTCGTACTCCACCTGCAAGTACCGCATCTGCTGCATGCATAGCAATATCGTATACTTCAATTGGCTTAAGCCGTTTGCGTCCACTTAGAACAATCCCTTGGAGCATATGTTCAATCTTATCAAGAGCACGACGTAATGGCTCAGGCCCTGGAGCTTTAAAACCACCTGAGATTTTAGCTCCTTTTGGACGCACTTGATTCAAATCAAAATACACTTTTCTTCCGGTAAAGTCTGGGTGGGTTCCACCGTTCCTAAAGAACGATGACATGAGCACTGCTAATGAGTCTGCCCAACCCTCAATAGAATCTTCGATCACATAACCTTTAGCTTGCTTTTTTCTTTCAGCAAGATCTGGTAATTTATCAATGTGATGTTTTTGTACAGAAAATCCTGCACCTGCTCCACAAAGCAAAATATAAAATAACTCACCAAAGAAAGCTGCTCGATCTGCATATGTAGATGTACAATTATACATCCGCATTTGGTGCTTCCAGAGCTGCTCTCCACCAAACTGTAACGCGCGCTGAGCACCCAAAGCATACTGAAGCTTATATAATGACTCTGCTTCATCTATAAGCAAAGATAGTTCTGGAGTCATCTTATCTTTATAATAATCACGGTGCATATTCATCACACGGGATACTGCTTCTTCCCATGTTTCGTATCTATTTAAAGTATCATCCCATCTACTATAACCTTCATAAAACTTTGTCTGTGACATTAAGTGGCGTGTGTTTACGTCTTGATTATTTGGGATTACTTTTAGCATGTGATTACCTCTGGTTTTAATGAGTAAAGAATTGCACGCGCAGAAAATCTACGCGCGGTAGTGTTCATATTGATTAGGTGGTATTATATATTACAATATGTAGATTGTAAATACAAAATATTGCAAAATAAAAAAAATATTTTTTAAATTAGGGGGTGTACAAACCGGCAGAACTGTGTATAATAAACTTACTGAGTTTCTGGAGTGGATGAGGTACCATTATCTGGTTTTTCAGGAGTTAGAGCTTCTTCATAATAAGCAATAATAGCCTGTTGATCCTTAACATAGCGTCTTAAATCTGCTATGCCGATCGCTAGATTCTCATAACCCTTAGGAGTGATAGTAAACAAAACTACATTGCCAGTTTTAGTATCAATCTCAGCTAGTTTTTCATCTAAGTTTTCTTCAGTAATAACGAACCAATCAACAGGAGGAAAGTCTACTGCTTTTGGTCTTTCTTGAACAGGAATATTTTGTTCTTGATATTTAGTTGTTACTACTACTTCCGGCTCCGCCGGTCTCCCCAGACACCCCGCCAGTATCATCGGGCTTATCAGAAGGAGGAGTAGTTTCGTCTTGGATCCGTCCAATAAGTTTGTTAACGGCGTTGTTAACTCTGTCTTCAAGTCCTTGTGCATTTGTTAATGCCTCCATAGTCAAATCGATCTTAGCAAACACACCTCTTAGTTTATCTAAGTGCTCTTGTGATTGTTGCAATCTTTTGGTTAAATCTTTATTTAGTTGTTCATTTTTCTTTTGATCGGCCGCCATTTTCTCAACAGTTGCCTGCAACGTTTCAGCTGCGGTTTTTAACTTAACGTTATTTTCTCGTAATGTACCTATAGTAGCTTCTGACCACAGATAATAATTATATCCACCGTATCCGACTCCACTTAAAAGTCCCATTATAATTATTATTAAATATAACTTAGCCATGGTCTTCCATATACTTTCTGAATCGCTTTAATAATACTGGATTCTTTTTTCTACGACGATCAGTAACATTATGTGCAGTAAATTTAGGCCCCATGTTCTTTGTATCTTGTGGTATACCTGCATCAGCTGTTGTCGTAACTTCTTCTTTCATATCTGGCAATCTTGTTTTAGCATGATTTTTACCAGAAACTGTGTCATGCCAATGCCAATCGTGGCCACCATAAGGATTCTTCTTTTTAATCTCAATCCTGTATTCACCAGTATGACGGTCATTATGATCGTAGTTCTTGCGAACACGCCATGTATTACCTTTATGAGTTGTTTCTATCTCTCCATCATTACCGGCACGTTTCCACTTTAGATTTTTCATAGTAGCAACTCTTCGACTGTTACAAAAATCTTTTTATTAGTTCTTTTATGTTTGGCTTCATACACATTTAAACCAAATACATCGTCTATAGGATAGCTGTTATCTTCTACTAATATCCAGTCCTTTGCATTCACAACGTCATCTAGCGTTTCATTAATAACTTTACACGCTTTTAGTCTATAAGATCCAGGTAAAAGTTTACCATCATCTAATACTAACCATTGCGATCCTTCAGACAATATATCAGTAATATCTATATCTAATAAACCAAGCCCATGCTTAATTTTATTATCTGATACGCTGTACTGATCTTTTAAAAGATATAATGCTGAAGCATAAGAACCTATTTTGCCACCTGGAATCAGCTTTTTAATATTAAAAACTAATCTATGAAAAGGAGTATAAACATCCTTCTCTTCAGATGTTTCAGCCTTACGAAGCTTTTTGCCTTTTTCATCTATTAAGCCGAGTTTATAAGCAGTAGTGTCCTCAAAATTTGTTGTTAACAATCTGAGGAAACGAAATGTATAAACCAGGTCACCAGTTTTTTTAAGAATTCCCATTAAACTTTCCTCAAGCGTTCAACAATATCCGGATCCATCGGAATGTTAGTATATTGATCATTGCGAATATATTTTAAAAATATTAAAAACGGTTTCACAATTGGCCAGTGTTCATCTTTTAGTTTTAAATCTAAAATATTTAAACTGGCTTCTATACCAAAAGAATTGAAGATCACAATTAAATGATTTAATATTAATCGTTCATTGATATGATCATTCACAATATATC
>VMHT01210390.1_pt1 | contig 30753 bp, 49 predicted proteins | sample 4693611 | NCBI WGS metagenome assembly VMHT01 (sample SAMN12280063, study PRJNA550983) | marine metagenome | isolation source: seawater sampled from same location over 5 years 0.02-0.2 micron viral filtrate | place: USA: collected off the coast of southern California halfway between the port... ... | reverse complement strand
TGTCAATTCTGACCCAATCCTCATCTAGCCAATCTTGCAATTTGCCCATTATTTACCCTTTCGTTTTCCGCCCTTGGATTTTTTAGCGTAATTAGGGTCCTTACAATATTTACTAGCGGCTAAGTTTGCATACGCGCTGGGGTATGTATCAAAAGTCCGTTGCGCCCACGCTTTTCCCTCTGGGCATATTTTACTTCCCTTACTTTTTTTGGAAGCGCCTTTAGATTTTCTCGAATATGCCATTATAAAAGCTTCCCTGCTATTGCGGTTGCTATAATCAAAAGAGCAATACCCCATAAGCGCATGTCAAGTTTATCAAGCTGCCTGTCAATCTTTTGATACCGCTCGTTGCATTCTGCTTCATGCTTTTCAAGGAGTTTTAAAACCTCTTCGACCTTCATATTACCACGCCTTACAGGACCAGTATCTGGCCGAAAATTTGTCTTTTGCCGTGTCACAATTGTGTCGTGCACGAAAGTTTTTACGTCTTCCCGGCTGGTCTTTCTTGATAGACATCTTAGGGTCCCCGAACCGAACCAATTTAACTTCAGAGCCTTTTTTTGCCAAAACGGCACTTTTCTTGGTTTTTCCGGGAGTGCGCTTGGGTTTATTAAATCCGGCAAAGGTTTCGCCCCGATATTTTATTCGGCCACTAGGTAGTCTTTCAACATCTTTTGTTGTAGCCATGGAACTTCCTAACTATAAAAAATAGTCATAGCGGTCACGTTTGTTGCTGTACCTACGTGAATATCGCTTGCAAACAAAACACCTTCATCCGGAATGTTTACTGAATGTGTTTCAGAAGCAGAAAAATCTATGTCTAAAACGGTTGCGCCGCCGCTTCCATCTGTCAAAGTTAAACGACCCGCACCGGCCGCGGTTAATACCTGTATCTGACGTAATCTGGCACGGCCTACTGAGGCCGCACCCGTTCCCGTCAGACGTTTTGTTTTTACGTCTGAATTAGCCATTCAAGCCTCCTTTAAGCAAGGTTATTATTCTGAGCGTACAGAATAGTAACACGAACTTCACCCGCGGAGGTTGCGGCGGAGTTTGTTACAGTCAGACGAATGTCCGCTGTGCCCGTGTCTTCCCATGCCAAAGCCGCCCCTGCTTGAGTAGTGGGATACTTACGACCCGCAGTAGTTCCAATAGCAAAGGTGTTTAAGATTGAAGTTGCACCGCCGACAGTATCTCCAACGCTCAAGTTGGTAGCTCCGCTTGCCGCGGTAATAACGTCGATCACACAATCAATGATTTGAGAATTTGCGGGAATAACAACATCTGTTACAGACGCCGCTAATGCACCACCCGATAAATCTGCTGCAAATGTCTGAGACATTACCACATTACCGGTGTTTTTGATGTTTGAACCAAGGGTTGTACCCGTAGTTTCTTTGATGGTTCCGGCTTTAATCGGACCAGAAAAAGTAGTTGTACCCATGTTATACTCCTGTCTTGGGTTAAGTCAGTCGCCCAATGCGACTGTCAGGGATAACTTTACTATACATTAAAAACTGCAAAAAGAAAGGGGCAACCGAAGTTGCCCCAGTCATCAGGGAGGAGGTAAATGAATTACCGTCCTCATTGTACCACAACTTACGCGCCGGGAGTACCAAAAACACAACGCCAGTCAGAAACTCCGAAGCTATAGCGTTCACGTGCTTTAAAGCGCATGTTGCCAGTGTCGAAGTCGCCTTCCATCGCTGTTTTGATTGGTGAACGGTTAAAGTATTTGAAACCGTTTGGCGCATCAGTTTTGATGAAGAACGCGTCTGTGTCTGTAAGGAAGTGGTTAACCACTGCACCTTCAGGCAACATACCCATTGATTTCATCGCGTTTGTGTCGTTGTCCGCTGTGCCCGGACGCAGATTAGAGTTAATAACTCGCTCTGCAATGAACTGAAGCTCTTTTGGAATGATAAGCTTCATGCCGCGTACAGCAATCTTCAGACCACGCTCATCAGTCAGACCCGCAATGTCAATCAGCATCTGTTCCAACGATGTTTCGTTAAGATCAGCCGCTGTTCCAAGCAAGTTTGTCTGATTACCCGATAGTGACGGGTGAGCCGCAGAACACAACGCTGCACCGTCACCAATTGCAGAAGCACCGGCTGTGAACGCGTTGTTCAAGATAGCCGCAGCTTTAATCTGCTTGGTTTGAGCCATGGAACGAGCCAAGGCTTTAGTGTAGCGTGATGCCAAACGATCATAAAGGTTGTCTTCAACAGCCTCTTCTGTGATCGAAAACGCAAGCGCGATAGTTTCGTGAGTATAACGAGCAGTGTAGGTTTCTTGTGCGTCGTCAAAGCTGATGCCTGTGCCTTCACCTTTAACTGGCGCTGTTCCAAAACCCCCGAGCATAACTTCCTCTTCGAATGCTCTATCTGAGCTTTCTTCTTCGAAGATTTCGCCATGTTCATTCTCGTATCGGTTATATTCGAGCCCGAACAAGGCATTAAGGCCGGGTTCCAGCTCTTTCGCTAATTGTGCGCGAGAGATAGCCATTATTTAAGCCCTCCTTATATGCCGGTGGAATCCGCGGTGGTTTGAGAATCAAACCGACGGGTTCCAGCGTTAAAGTGTGCGTTCAGACGAACGATAAGCGGAATACCGGCTGCGGTAAAATCGCTATTAGCTTCGTCGTCCATGATGCCTACAATGCGAAGCGGCAAAGTCGCCGTCGTATTTACAGACGATACACTCAAAGCAGAGTTTGACGAACCTGTGTCTGTCGAACCTGTACGAGCAGATGTACCAAGCGAAGCGTTCGCAAAGACAGTTGCAAGTGCAGTTGCACGATCAGTCAAAGAAGCGTCAGAAGCTACTTTAAAGAGTTGGTTCGGGTTATCAGCCACAAACGCCTTTACAGGGTGGTTTGTGTCAACGCTGACTGAGCCGGAACCGGGCCAGTAGTTAATGAAGACCGGTTTTTTCGAAACCGAATCAACGTATTCAACGCCCATCAGGACACCAAGTGCTTGCGTAGTACCACCAGAAGTAGCACCGGCTTGATCAATAACCCCTGCGGCCAAAGGCACACAGATAGCATATTGATAAATCGCATTAGTGTTGTTGGAAGCGATTTCGTACTGAGTTACCCCAGTTGAATTTGCACCACTACCAACAAGCCCGATAGGACGAAGACCATAGGCTGTTTCTTGATTAGCCATTAGATTTTTCTCCTATTGGGGTAGCCCTATTTCTTGGGGCCACCGAAGGTTACACGAGATTGACGATCAGCATTGCTGATCCTCATGGTTGAATGTGCATTCTCACGCATCATGTCGTGGTCAACAGCTTGCATCTGGTCGTGACTACGTTGATTAAAGTAATCAGTTCTTTCAGCCACTGTCTCTAACGGTATCCGTGCGAGAAGCAGTCCGCCTACTCCAAACACACCTTGATATTTACCTGATTCAACTACCGGGGCCTCAAAGTCCGGATATTCGTCCTTACGGACCAATTCCCAACCTTCGCGCATCTTGGCGCTAATGTTTTTCGTATCGTCAAAACCACGCGTTTCTGCGCGTATCCAACGATGCTTAAAACCATCCGGTGCAGGCGGTGCATCTAACATTGACGGGGGAGCCCAAGGCTTACGAACAGCCTGTTTCTCCCGAGTTTTGTTTGCGCGAGAAGTTCGATCTATGGTTTGTTCTGTCATGCTCTTACTCCTTCACGTATTTCGCATATTCTTCTAGCGGCACACCCAATTTCTTCGCGATAGCGACTTGGCTCGGGGTGAGTCGAACCTTTTTCCCACTGCGCCCAGAAACATTTCTTGAAGCTCCAGCAACCGTCTGAGCGGGTCGTTTGTTAGAGCTTTTTGCCGCGCCGCCAAACTTATCAGCTATGCGACGGTCAAGTTCATTATAGTATTCTTCGCCGTTCGGGTCAAACCCTTCATCTTCCACCAGCTTTTTGTGTATTCCAAAAGCTGCATACGTCATGGCTTCGTCTTGACCAAACCACGTGTTTTTCAAAGCCCATTGCTCTGCTTTAGGGTCGGGCTTTCGAGGCTGTTGAGCGGGCATTGGTTGTTGCGCTTGATATTGTGCCGCAGCCTGTTGTTGCTGCTTGTAACGCTCCTGTTGCGCTTTTGCCTGCGCTGCACGATCCGCTTGAATAGCCAAAGTCGTAACTTTGCGTTGCGCTTCGACCGTCGCCGCCGCATCACCCATTTCAATAGCCCGAGACAATTCAGACTCTGCTTGGCTCATTTGACTGGAAACACGGTTTTCATACTCTGACACATAATTCGTGTCCAAAGTATCCATACGGGTTTTAATCTTCTGGGCCTCTTGCTGCACATTCTGTGCATACCGCAAAGCTTCTTCGCGCTGCCTTTCGGCCTCGCGCATCTTCTTGGTTAACCGATTAATACGTTTCTGCGTGGCGTCTTCCGCCTTTTGAAACTGATCGTCCGAGTCGGACGCCTCTACCGTTTCTTCCGCCGACGTCGCTTCAACCTCTACTTCGGCGTCGTCGCCTTCAAGATCAAGCTCAACTTGTTGTTCTTCTGCCATTTCTTACCTCTTACAAATGATGAATGTCTTCTGGACTTAAAATTGTGGCTAAAATCTCATCGTCATTGAGAATCCTAACCTCTCCCCCATCAATCTGGAAACGCGACCCCGCATAACGGGCAAACATCACCCATTGCTTTTCCGCGCACCACGGTCCTGATGGAAATTTCTCGGTATCCTTGTATGCCAAGGGTCCGGTTTTAAGGACATAACCAACTTGGGTAGACACTTGACTACGCTCTTTAACTTCGTCGGGGATAAAAATACCTCCCGCCGTTTTAGCTTGTCCTTGATATGGGAGAATTAAAATGCGCCAACCCGTAGGTTCCGGCATCCGTTCCAGTAGACTTGATCCAATTGCATCTGGGTTAAGAACTGGTTTTTCTACATAAGCGTCCGCTAAATTGCTTTCGCTTTTATTTTCGTTTGACATTTCTGCCACAGCTTCTGCCGCCGCAGTCAGGTCAATCTTTGCGCTTTCAGTCATTAAATAGCTCCTGTTTCTCTAGCAGGCCCTTGAGTTCCTGTTCCACGTGATTTAGGGCCTCTAAGTTACCCATGAGCTCACGATAATGCTCCATAGACTTAACGTTTCCATTAACCATAAAGTCTTTACAGCCTTCACGACGTTCTCGTATTATACGAAAAAACGCTTCGGCCAGTGATATTTCGGTCATATATTCCTCGCAAGTGGTCTATTTAACCAATCTTAGCAAAAGGGTATAAGATTTACTAGGACAAAATATAACTTTATGCGAGATTATACCAGCCAACTGTAGATTTTCTTTGTTTTTTCTAGCCGGTCATCCAACCCGTGTGTTCCACCGTTTACCTTTCGGGTCACTTCAGTAATTACTTCGTCATTAACGCCTTTATCTGCAATCTTAAAAAGACCATTGCGTTTAAAAAACCAATATGCGCTTTCAAACGCATACTCTGTAGCTACAAGATCAGGGTCTTTCATTACGTCTGGCAACCTCATTTCAGATGCAAACTTTCGGTAGTTTGTACGGCCGGTGCATTGTAAAAATCCGCGGCCTCGGAATGCCCAGCCGTCATTGTCCTCAACATTTCCGAGAGCCCCACCTTTTGATCTGTGCTCATCCATGTAAACATAGTTAGCAATCTTTTGCGGGTTTCGAGCATACTTGGATGCATCCTCTTTACCTTCTCCAAAGTAACGACGAAACACACGGTTCAAAGCGTCCTCTGAATAGTTCAGGTTTTCTTCTGTATGTTTAAAGTATCCACTTTCGTGGGCTGACTGTCCTAGTAGGTGAGCCGCTCGTTCTGGGGATAACTCGTAATGCTTTGCGATTGCTCTTGCAGTATTGGGGCCAAAAGCTCCATCTGCGGTCACACCACAACGTTCCTGCAACGCCTTCATTGCTGCACTCATTTTTTCATCTCCAAGTATAAACGCCAGCAATTTACCAGCGTGTTAAGACTTACCGCGCTAAACAGCATTATCCACTGCCACATTTCCATTATTTTTTACCGAAGAATTTAGTGGCGGACCTCACGGCAAAGCTACTAGCTACGATTACACCTAACGTATAGCTGTACCACTGGGGCATTTGTTCCAAGGCTGCAAAGCCATCTGTCACGGCTTCCTTTGCCCATTCGAATGGCAAGAATGAAAGGATGAGAGGAATACTGAAAAGCAGAACCAAATATTCGTCCTTCCACGAATTTTGAGTTCCTTCCGCCATAAGGCGCTCCCACTCCGCCTCGCTCGTAGCGGCACTTTTCATTATGGTCGCTTTCGCTTCCGCCTCTACAAGTTTGAGGTTGGCGGCTGCGCTGGCTGCATCTGCTTTACCCTGCAACCAAGAAGAAGCAAGATTTCCAATAGGACCTATTAATGCTTGTAACATTATGCGCTCCTATCTGTTTTAGCTTCTTTGCCCAACCACAATGCAAACGAAGCTGAAAGCATCGCAGTAACGAGCGATACGAATGCGCTTTGCTGTGTTGTGGGATCGGGCAAAGTCATAAACCACAAACAAACTTTCCAAGTAAGAATAATTTGACAGAGGAAAGCTAGACGTGGCAGTATTTTCAACTGATCTATAGCATTAGCTGTAAGCTGAACCATATTACACCTCTATATTTAACTTCGTTCCTTGCGGCCTATCCGCCGCGGTCTTGCGCCCAAATCTATCATAACTTTCCATTAAGTCCAATCTTTGCTTCTGTAGCGCCTCTAAGTGCGCGTGATTGGCCCTATGAGATTTTTCCACCCTCTGCTCCACCAAATGCGTTTCTATGCGCTCACGGGCCCTCGTTTGGGCGTGTATGTCACTGCCCACGTCAAAGGGCATATTACCAACTCCAGTAAGACCGTCAGCCACAACCGCCCCTTTCTATAACCCATTCTGCAATTTTACGATGGTGTGTTATAATCACAATCTTGCCTCGCTCGTCGTACACTATCCATCGCAATCTACCTGTTTGCACCAGTCGCATTTACCATCGACCTTGGCCTTTACCGATTAACCAAAGTATAAAACCCATTACAGCAATACCAATCACTGCGGCTAATATGCCAACAACCCATTCAATAATCTGTCGCTTTAATTCTTCTTTTCGGTAAAGTTCGTCTTTGCGTTGCTTGCGCATCTTGGCTTCTATCGCCAACACTTCTTCCCACGCAGACGGGCCGTAATTCCAAGAAATAAAAGCCTTAATGTCTTTGCGCATAGTCTCCATCTTTTTTTTCTGCGCAAAAATTTGCAATGCAGTTTCTTCATCGGAGCCTTTAAATTTATACCAAGGAGGGTTTTTACTTTTTTCTTCCGCGTAGTTAAAATCGGAAAACGCCTTACCCCACTGGGAAAGCTGTCCACCCATATCCTGCAAATCACGACCGACAGCAATGCCTTGCTTAATCGCGTTAAATGCCGAAGTAGCCACCCCGACCGCTGTAATGGGATCAATCATACATGCTGCCCCCTTAAAATTATGACTTAATTTATCATAAAGTTAAGTTGGGAGCTATGTCAAAAAACGCCGCGGAACTTTTGCGGACGCGCTATCGGGCTAAAACCCTTCACCACGCCACCACGCGCCATGCGTTTTGCAGGCGTTTCGCCAGCCTTGGAAAGAGCTATGGCAACCGCTTGGTTCTGCTCATAACCCTCATCCATCAGCTTCTTGATGTTGGCGCTCTTAGTTTTGTTACTTTTACCAGACTTCAGAGGCATTACTCACACCCCATGTAGCCCCCGCCTTTAACCGCAGCACCCATACCGCGAGCCGTCATGCGCTTCATGGTCGTAGGGACCTTCACATCAACAGACTTGCCATACGGCACACGGCCTTGGCCTTTGATTTCCGCATACTCAACCGCTTTTGGCGGGTTTGATGGTGCGGCACCATCTACTTTGATCTTACGATTTTTCATTAGGAATTACCTCCGCTTCTAAGTTTCAATAGCTCACGCTCACGCGCAGCGTCGATACGAGCCGCCGTCTGGCGCTCTTGAGATTGCAAACGTTGCTGGAATTGCGAAGACCGCATCGCTTGGTTTTGCGCGTCCAACTGCAACTTTTGCTGGTCCAATTGATCGTCTGCTTGTGCCTCGGCCGCTTTTTGCTGCAACTCTGCCTCTTTGAGTTGAACAAGCGGGTCGGGACCCTGACCAGACATTTGTGCAGACAAATCTTTTACTTGCTGCAAACCCTCTGCCACAAACTGCGCCGTCATGCGCTCCACTTCCAGCATCTGTTCGTCCGATGCGGGCTGACCGCCTTGTTGCTGAACCTGTTGCAAATAAGCAACCGCCGCCTGTTCTTTTGCCGCAATCTGCACATGCTCCATAATATGCTTCTGCAAATCCATGGCGACCTTCGGCATCTGCGCAACCATAGGCGTAGAACCAAAAATCATATGCGCCGTAATGTGTGCTTGGTGGTTTTGACCCTCAAAAGCCTTCAACGGCAACGTATCAAGCGCATTTATGTTCTCTTGCGCCGGATCAATCGGCTCCGGATTGTCCGAAGGCAGCGTTTTCATAATACGATCAACGTCCGAAACACCCATCGCTTCGTACATATCCCGGAAAACTTCATTCATATTATGCAACTCAGGGGCCTGCGCCGCCAATTGCAACTTGGTCTGAGCCAAAACAATGCGCTGAGACTGACTAAATACGTTCGGATTGCTGACCGGAATGACGTCTACGCGGTCATCAAAGTCGTCGCGCATGATTGTTGCGTCACCGCCCGCTACAGAGTAAGGATATTCCTGCGGCAAGCTTTCTGACATAACCCGAGCAAGAATTTTAAATTCCTGACGCATCGCGTAGTGCAAACGCTTGTGAACCGCGCTCATAACGCGTGTCCCCTGCTCCATCATAGCTATAGTTGTGCCGACGGCCGCGGACTGGTTGCCGTCGCCAACCTTCAAATCCGTAATGGTCGCGAACCGCTGACCCGCCTGAACAACAAAACCAAGCAAGTTAAATAGCGTTTGATCTGGACCCTTAAAAGGCAGCGGCATAAGGCTATCTCGAATAGCCCCACCGGGCGCGTCAACGTCGCGAAACTCACCCGGCTGCAATGGATCGTCATCATCCCTGATCCGTAGTCCGCGGGCCTTGAAACCCGCTGGGAGATTGGACAACGTACCAGCGTCGATCAACTGTCGCAGTGCCGCCGTGGCGGTCCGGGAAAGACCGCCAATCGTGTGTATCAAGCCCAAACCATAAAAACCAAAACCGGGCAAAAACTTAAAATGCGTAAAGTATTGTATTTTCTTCTTGTCTGGATCATCCTCGTAGTAGTTGCGGCGGATCGACAACACCTGACCGTTGTCCAAAGACAAAGTGACAATGTAAGGGACCTTAATACCCGTTGGCTCGCCGTCTTCGTCAAGCTCCTCGTACCCCTCCAAATCCAAATCCACATGGCATTCCAAAAGGGTGCAGTCATAATCAAGCTGATTGGGCTCCATGCCGTCAATGCGATCAAGCTCGCTCTCAACCTCGTTTAACTCGCGCTGAGATGGCAAAACCTCAATATCCAAGTAAAAACCAGATATCTGACGCTTGCGTAAATCGTTGAGCGACATGCGAACAGCCTGCGTAATATTCGGACATGTGTCCAAATCAGACGTCTCATACGGCACAACCAAGTTTTCCGCCGGTACAAACTTCGATACCGCACGACCCATCGTCTCATCAAAATAAGTCTTCTTAAACGTCGAACCCGCCAAAGGTAAATAAAACAACATCTGGTCCATGTCCGGCGTATAATCATCCATTACACTCGTAATGTAATAATTCATAAATTGCTGAACGCGCTTCGATTGATCGTACTTAGACTTCGTTTCCTTGCCCATAACAACAGTACGAACGGGACCCGATGCAGGCAATAATTCATTAAAAGCCTGCGCCTGAAACTGTGTCGCCGCCTCGGCAAGCAATGGATGAGTCACACCAGAGGCTCCGCGGAATGGCTGCGTCCGCTCCTCGTAGGTAAACCCAAGCAAATCTAAACCGTTGGAATAAGCATCTTCCCACTCCTGACGGCTCGCCTTGTTAGCATCGTACTCTTCTAAAAGCTCATTAGCCACACGCGACAACTCGCGGTCCGGCATCTCTTCCGCCAAATTAGAATAAAAATCTTCCGACATGCCGCGCTGATCCTGCGGCTCAAAATCAATCTCAACCCCACCATCTTCCGTAGGGTTAATTTCTATCTCACCAACATTCGCCGCTTCAATATTAGCCTCAACAATGTTTTGAGAATCCGGTAACTCAATCTCCAACTCATCACGTAAAACATCCTCATCAAGCTGCGACGGAACACCCGTGTCCATCAAACTACTTTGGTAACCATTTTTTTCTTCAGCCATGTATTTCTCCTAAATACGCTAATAACGATACGGACGACCCGCGCCAAGTATGTTCCTAGTCGTATCAAAAAAACCGCGCTCATCGCGATTAAAGAAAAGGTCAGGGCCACCACGCGGCGACGTAAAACTCCGCTCATCCTCAGAACGACCCATAATCTTCTCTAGTTGCTTAAATACTTCCGCGTCAACCATACGCGTTAATTGCTCCGGCGTAGCATTAATACCCGCCTGCTTAAACAAAATCGCACCAACAGCGTTGTTGCGCTTGTCCATAGCCACATCTTCCGCATTCTGACCGCCAAACGGAAACGGCGCAAACCGATCCATGAACTCGCCAAAATTACCCGCCTTCATAGCCGTCTCCGGACCATACTCCGCAGACGTCAATGCCGTGCCCAACATATGAGCCCGAGCATCCTCTAACTCAGGATACGTCGGTAAATACTTCTCACCACCCGGCCGAGCATGACGCTCCGCCTCCGTAAACTCCGTCCGATCCGTCGGAATAACAAGCTCACCCAACTCCTCGTCAAAAACCGCAGGATAATTATATTCCTCAATCAATGTCTGCATAAAACTCGGGTCAGACCCATAAAGAGCCTCGGTCCGCGTACCGCCAACCCTAGCACTCTCACGCACATCCCGAGTTACATTGTCGCCCATCAACCGATCATAAATAACCGAAGATAAACCACCCTCCAAATCTTCCGGGTTCTCAACAAACGTGCCATCCGGCAAAGGAGACTCACCCGAAACCTGTAAATCATACAAATATTCCGGAACACTGCCCGGTGATGTCTCAGTCAATGGCATCCCAAAAGGATCGCCGCCCTCCTGCATGTAATAAGCGTCCGGGGCCCCCGCGCCTAAATTTACCGCCGACCTACCATAAGACATCAAAAAACCTTCCCGATCTAATAATATGCCCTCACTCTAGCAGAGTTTTCATCATCTTCCCAGTCATCTGTTGGCAACTGCACAAAATTTCCTTGACGATATCGCATTAATGCCTGTGTCATACTATCAACCAAATCATCATACTCCCCATTCGGAAACGCCGCGACCTCCTCAATCATCTCATCCGCAAACGTCTCATCAGGGGCCCAAACCATGCCAGCCTCAAACAACGGCGACACACTGTGAACCCGCGTCACCTTATCATTACCACGACTTGGTGTAAAATTCACCACCGGAATACCCATCTGCCTCAACTCCTGCGTCAAAGGCATACCACTCGCCTTCGCCTCAACAATTACCGTGTCGGGGTCCCAAAACTGATACTCCTCCAAAGCCAAATTCTTTAACTCAGGAAAATCCCAACGACCCTTCTTACTATCCAACAATATTAAATTCGGACCACTACCACCCTCGTTCGGATAAAATACACCCCAAGTCGTAATAGCTGAATAATCCGCAGTCTCCCGCTTGCTAAACGCCGTATCATAACTCTGAATAACATACTCCAACTGCGGAACCCGATCCTTCTCCCACGTCCGCCACCACTCTCGCGGAATAATCGCATTCTCCTCACCAGTAGGATTTTGCTGATACTGCGCGTTCCACTTGCCCGGTGGAATAGATGCGCGGACCGCGGTTAAATCTTCCAAACTCCAAAACTCAGGCCAACACGGAGTCCCATCCTCAAAAATAGCCGGTAACTCAACAACCTCCCACTGATCCGCTAACGGGTCTTTAGCCATCGCCCTCAATAACTGACCCGTCATGTCCTTCTCAGACCAACGCGTCTGAACCAAAACAATACTACCACCCGGCTGTAAACGTTGTCGGGGGCCCCCAGTATACCAATCCCAAGCATCGTCAAAACCACTATTACTCATAGCCGTCTGCTCAGAATGAGGGTCATCAATAATTACCAAGTCACCGCCACGACCAGCCAAATTACTACCAACGCCCACTGCATAATACATACCACCCTTATTCGTGTCCCAACGTCCAGATGCCTTCGAATCAACAGCAAGTTTAACCTCCGGAAATATCTCTTTATACTCATCACTCTCCAATAAATTCTTCGTCTTACGACCAAAACCAACAGCCAATTCCGTCGTGTGGGTCGCCTGAATAATCTTCTTTTTCGGATCACGGCCCATGAACCAAGCAGGAAACAAAAAAGACGCAAACTCACTCTTCGTGTGCCGCGGGGCCATGTTAATTATCAAACGCTTTAACTCACCACGGGCCACCCTTTCCAGCTTTTCAGCAATGATCCGGTGATGACGGCCCGCGATAAAATCGGGCCAAACTGTTTTTACAAAAGTTAAAAAATCTTCTTGGCACTTCTCGTTCTTTTCAAGCTGCGCGAGCCGGAGCTCAAGCTTCAATCTTTTCTCATCTAGTGCCGGGTTCATGGCTACATTCATAGGGGCCCCTGTAACTTTTGACACGCAGTTTACGCAAAATGTTTCACGTGAAACATAGCACAATATATATGCGATTATAAGCGTTAATATACAACAGTTAGTACCCGTAGCAAATAACGCTGTAATATTTGTGAGAAACATGGCCCTAGCCTTCGGTACGAGGCGGCGGGGCCGCGGTCGATTTTGCGCGGATTTTCGGCCAAAAATCGCGGCTTTTGACCCGATATGCGGGGGCCCCTGCCCTTATTTTGTGGGGTTTGGCGGTTGGGGCGCGGTGCTCAACCCAGTAAATAATTAACTTTTGCCCGCTGGGCGCAAGCGACGGGTTGCGGGCGGTCCAGCCGGTAATAATTAAATGCGGGCCGGTGCTCGCGGTTCGCGGTCCGGCGGCGTTGCGTCGTGCAGCTGCGGCGCGGTTCTGGGCGGCGGCTGCCGGTGCGGTAACTGCGGCGGGCTGGGCTCGGCCCTCGGCCCTCGGGGCGCGGCCGGTAGGTTTTGGCAAGGGTGCGCGGGGCGGGGCCCGCCTTGTTTAACTGTTGAGCACTGCGCAAAAGAAAAGGCGGCCACTGGGGCCGCCCTCGGTCGTTTGTCGGTGTTGCTGGCTGTTTAGGCTAGGTCAACGGTTACGATTATTTCGCCGTCTCTCACCATGTCGCGCACCTCGTCGCGGATCGTGTCGGCGGGGTCTTCTACTCGCTCCAGCCGGTCGTCAATGTCGGCTATGCGGTCGTTTAAATCGTCAATCGTAGGGCCGTCTTTTAATTCCTGCTCAATAAGCTTTTGCAATTCGGGCCGGATGATTGCAAGCAAGGCGGCGGCTGCTTCGTCGCGCTGGGTGCGTATGCTGTTAATTTCGCCGCTCATCTGTTGCGAGGTGCGTTCAAGGCTTTCGGCGTAATCGCGCAAATTTTTAATATCTTGCGCGGCGTCGTTTATATCTTGGCCGGTCATATCGCGGCCCGCCTCAATGGTATCGCTCGCTAATCTGTGCAAATAGTCGGGGTTTGTTTTTAGTTCAATCATGGCTTGCGCCCTCCGTAGTTTGGTTAAATGCGGCTTGCCCGCCGCTATGCGATAATATGCGGTAATTTAATATAATGTAAAGAGAAACAAAAAAGGCGGCCACTGGGGCCGCCCTCGCTGCTTGTGTGCGGGTGTTTTAATCAAACCGCGCAACCATGGCGCGGCCGGTCATGTTGTCCATGATTGCGGTCACGCCGTAATCGTAAACAAAACAGGAAAACCCCGCATATTGAAAACGTGCAAGCGGCAACAAATCGGGGTCTTCACTGTCTGAAATATAGCGGCCGTCATGCTCAACAGTGCCCTTCCATGGGTATTTCCCAAACCCGCCATATTGATAAGCCTCATCCATTTGGTGGGCTATGTCTTCAAGTTGCATCGGGTGCTCTAAGCTTTCCAGCGTCAAACAAGCGGCGCAAAAGAAATCCGGAATTATTCCGCAAGCTTCGATAATGTCCGCCGGTTTAAATGATCCAATATCCGGATCGCGCAACGGGTTCAAAACCCGATCAAGTAAAATGTCTGAGGGTCTAAAGTTTTCTGCAAATAGTGATTGTGCCATTTTTTGGCCTCCGTAGTTTGGTTAAAGTTAGAGCGGCTTGCCCGCCGCTATGCGATATTATGAGATAATTTAACAAAAAGTAAAGCCCCCAATAAAAAAGGCCCGCGCAATGGCGGGCCAGTTACTACGGCGGCGCGGTTATTTATGCGGCCACTTTGTCGAGAATTGCGCCCGCTTTCCGCTCCACTTCAATGCGGCTGTCCTGATGTGGCACGTCTCGCGCAATGGCGGTTATTGCCTGCGCTGCATCCCAAACCGTTTCAACGGGGCGGCCTTCCTCCGCAAGGTGGCGGGCGTTTGCTGCTCTCGCCATGCGCCCAGACAAGCCTGCTCGTTTTGTTAGGAAGTCAAGCCGCTCGTCATCGTCTGCGGCTATCTTAGCCGCTTTGGCTGCCTGTACGCCCTCAACAAAAGTAGACGTCGCTCCCTGCGCAAATGATTGCAACGCGGGGCGGGCCTCCGCTGCGAAACGGTCCGGCGCAAATTTTGTATGCCGGATTTTAATTTCATGGAAATTTTCAACGCCCCATAAATTGCGGTTCATACAAACGCCGCGCAAATACATTGCAGCAATGCCCGCGGTTTTGCTCCCCGTTTCGCTGTTCCATGCGTAAAACCCCCTAAACATCAAATCGGGCTCGCCGTTCGCAAGCTTGCCCACTTCGATTGGGTTGCGGTCATCTACTAGGAAAACAAATACGTCGCGGTCGGATGCAAACAAGGTAGTCGTTTCCAAACTTACCGGCACGTCTGGATCATAAACGGCCAGACCGTTGCGGCTGCCGGTCATCATGCCCGGGATTTTCCATTGTCCGCCGGATGCGTCAACCAATTGTTTGATTGGTTCTAAAATTTCCCAGTCATAAATGCGGCCATAATCGGGACCGGTTGCCGCTCGCAGTTCGCCGCCCTCGTTTTGTTGCCCGAAAACTTTAATCAATTCTTTGCCGCGGTTATGTTTCAAACCCCATTGAATACAGTCCGCCGCAATGGGTGCGGGTAAGTCTCGCAAATAACCTGACGGTGCCCCCGCAAGTTGGGACAATTGTCCAAAGCTCCAATTGGTTGGGGTGTTTAAATGCTCGCGCCGGTCGTCATCGGTGTATTCAATAAAGATATCGCCGCGGCTGGGGTTTTCGGGGTCAACGTCTCCCACAATTTTGATCTTGTGCGTGTCAACGGTGCGGCTTGTCATCTGGCGGGCGTCCGTCTTTTTAAAGTTTAGCATTGCATCAAGCGACAAAAACTTTTGATCGTCGGGGCGTGAAAACCATTGTGAAGATACTGCGCTGTTTCCGATGCCATGCGCGAAGGCGTTTGTTTGATAAGTCATGTCTAAATTCTCCGTAGTTAAGACAAATTAAAACGGGGCAGGATTGTCCCGCCCCGATAACATCGCATAAACTCGCATATAAATGCAAGCTAATTTTTGAAAAAGTTATTCGGCCCCGATATCGCCCGCAACATGGTGCCGGATAATTGACCGCGGCGGCAATGCTTTTGCAAAACGTTTTATCTTTTCCGCGTCGGTTTCATCTGGTTGCGATGCGTTTGCGGTTTCTTCCCACCATATACGGCAATTGCCTGCATCCGCATAACAGCCCCCGCGGGTTTCCGGATCGGCGGCTTTTCGTTTGCTGGGTCCGTGCGCTGTAAAGCCAATAATAAAATTGCGTTCAAGGCGAGCGCATAAAGGGTCGCCGTTTCCACAATCCGCGCAGCTAAACCCGTCGCGATATTCCGCGGGGCAACGCACAATTGTTTTGCCATGCGGCGCGGCCGTTTTGCGGCCATGCCAAAAACTTTCGGGCACGACTGCAACCGACGGAACGCCGTTCCAAATTGACGCGGCTGCCGCCCCTAAGTCTTCAGTTGAAAAGTTTATGACGGTTTTTCCCGCCTTTAATTTTTTGCCCCAACCATAAACGTTTGGATCAAAATGCGAATAAGTAAACGATACACCCTTGCGCGGCACCGCATCAAGCAACGCGTCAAAATATTCCCAGTCTATTGTTTTGGTGCCTTTACCGCTGCAATTCATTTTGCAATCGCTGGGACAAGTCGCGTATTTTTCCCCGCTGCCCGCTCTATAAGTTACCGCAATGCCCTTAGTTTTTTTGGCGCGGCTGGTTTCTACTGTCTTTAACATGGTTTGCCCTCCGTAGTATAAGATAAGTCGCATATATAACACGTAAAAAAACCCGCGGTCAAGCGGGTTAATTTTTTGTTTATTTACGTCGTCGCGGTCGCGTTTTCATGCGGGGCTGTTTTCGCTTGCGCTCATATTCCTCCCAGCGTTCGGGACCGTGCCATAATTTTGCAAGCCAAGTCATTAAAAACATTTACGCGGCCGCCTCAAACTTTGGCAAAACGTCTTTTCTAAATTTGTCCGCCAAACCAATATAAAAGGAACCGAACTCTTGATCCATAACTTCGTCTAAAGGCGGGATTGCGTCGTTTGTTTTTCCGCCGTTTAAATCAACATATTCTTTTGACCACAAATAAATGTGGTGCAAGATAAAGTTTTCAAGCTGTTCTTGGTTAAGTGGTAATTTTATGTCGCCCATAACATTCTCCATAGTTTCGTTATGTATGCGATGTTATGCGATCATCTGGGACAAATCAAGTCAATTATTTCCGGCCAATCAAAAGTGTTATTGGCGTGATATAACGGATCAACTTTCAAACCCTCCAGCTTCAGGTCCATTGCGTCTTCACCTTTAAACAAAAACAATTGCTCGGGCTCGCGCTTTGTCTTGAGTTTTTTAACCAAAACCCACGTGCTTGCATGGCTGTGCTTTGAAAGCCATGCGACTTGATGCGGGCGCAAATCAACAGCCCGTCCGGCCGTCGCCTTTAATTCTACAAAGTGAAACTGTCCAAGCTCATCACACAACAAAACATCCGGCACCCCGGGCATTGCCCACGTTTCAAGCCGTGTTGCGGTGATCTTCCTCGAACTCTTCTCCATCCCCTTCTTCATCTGTTGCCACAATGCGGCTTCGCGCTTTTGCGCGGTTCTGGGAATTGTCCTCTCCTTCGGGAGTAATGTCGATAGTGACTGGGGCATAAGTCTGTTTAATCTCCTCTAGCGCCTTCATCACGTCTTCTTTGCTCATAGAGTCAATGCTGCCGTGACGTATCTCGCTCTTGCTGACATAGATGTCGCCTTGTGCTTGCCCCCGTCTATACTCCGCTTGAACGGCTGCCGAGTAAGCCCCGTTCTGCAAAGCCATATCACGTATCGTTTGCAGATCACGGATATGTCTTCGATAATTAATGCCATACTTTTCGTCGAGCTCATCACGATATGCTTTAATAGCTGCCACCACGTGGGGACAGATATGTGGGTTTGTCATCTCGTATGCTCGGGTATGTGCAGACCCCGCAGGATATCCTGCGTTAATTGCTGCTTCACGCATTGTAATCTGGCCGTCTTTAGAAACCAACTCTTTTACAAAAAGTTCCTGCTTCCGTGTTAGCGGTCGATCCTTTGTTGCTCTGGGCTGCCCCACGCCCCTTTTTTTCTTGACCGGTACAGATTTTGGAAGTGGTTTCTTTGCCATGTTCAAGCCTAGTTAATTAACGATAGTTTTCTTAAAATAGCGCTTTCCTTTATATATAGCCAGAAAAATATTTTTTTGAAAAAAAATTTCTGAGGCCGCTTAACGCACTTTTTGATTTAAAGGTTACATAAACTCTGGTTACGTTACATATTTGTTTTTCACTTATGTAACTGTCTAAGTCTATATATATAAAAGAGAATTTGCCCAAAGTTACACGGTTACACCGGTTACGGCATATTTTAGTGAAAAAATATTTTTTATATTTCAAATCCTATATAAAGGATGTGACCATAAAAAAAGACCCGCGATCCGTGAGCATTGGACCGCGAGCCTTGTGTTGTTAGGCGTTCATCACCCAGTACCCGTACACGCATCGTTTGCCGTTACGGGAGCAATCGTAGGTGTCGTTGATGACACCGTCGATCACTGCCACGTAATGTCGGGAGACATTGCAGACCAGACGGCCTGTTGGCAACTCGTCGGCGGTGAGGTGGGTTTGGCACCCACTGCCGATTTGCATGGTGGGGGTCCAGATGAAACCAAGTTCGAGCATATAGTCTTTGAACCATTTGCGTTGGGTGTTAATGCCGTTGCGAGCGGATCGTGACCGTTTGCCCGAGTGTTTTGATTTACGTTGTGTTGCGTTGCCTTCTGCCAATCTGTCGTAGACTTCTTGGTATGGGCGTTGCGCTGCGATGGCGATGGCTCGGCAAACGCAGTCTCCTGCGCTACCTTTATAGCCTGCGGCCTTTCGGCCTCCATCGTTGTAAACGAAAACAGGGTTAGGTTTGGTTTCACTCATGGTGAACCTCCGTAGTATGTAGGACCGTGGTCCATTGTCAAATAGCGTTGGGGCTTGCCCGCCCCAGCCGATGGGCTCATCCCATCGACAAGACCATACTATCAGATGTATGCGATAAAGTCAAGACCTAATTTTTTCAAAAGTTAAGTCGTTTCGAAGAAGAGTACGGGTTAGTCGGCTTCGAAGTGTTCGAAGAGGTAATCTTTGAGGTGCGTCATTTTGTAGAATGTTTGAACGCCGTGGGGCGTGGGCAAAGCGCAAGTGTATCGGTTCCCGTCTGGGTATCGTGAGACGGAGATGTCGATGCGGTCGCCGTTAGGCATGACGTAATAATAGTCGGGTGGTCCGCCTTGATCTTTTTTAATGTGTTTGAGTTTTACCATGATGTTCTCCTTTAGCAGTTGTCTTGCAGAATGCGTCGGTCTTCCCATGGCACGTAGGCCGCGGTCCACGCGTCGTCTTCTTTGAGTTTATTTTCGATGATGGGGCATGAGGTCCAAGCGTAGAGGCCGAGGTCCTGTTCGAGTAGGAAGCCTTTGAGGAGTTGTTGCCATTGTGCGGCATCTTCTGAGTTGTCTTCCCATTCGGCTTCGTTGAGCCAGTATGTGCAGAGGTCGATGCATCCTTTTGTTGTGAGGCTGCCGTCGGGTGTTCTGGTGTAGAGGGGTCGTTTATCCAAGGTCGTGTTCTCCTGCTATGAAGACGCGCTTCATTGGTTTTGTGCGGAAGAAGCCTTTGTACTGTGGGTAGTGGTGCATGAACAGGCGGGCATAGAGTGCAATGAAGTCGTTTGATATTTTGTATTCGTTACCTGTTGTAACGATCATGGTTTCCCATCTGATGCGGTTACATACGAGCCAAGCTGATAGTCGTTTGTGTCCGCGTTCGATGGCTTCGAATGTGAAGCGTTTGAAGAGTTCGTAAAACTCTGGGTTTTCTTTGTGCCACGCCCACCATCTTTCTTTGAGGTCGTTATTCATTTTCTTCCTCTGGTTTATCGTTGTAGACAAGGCCGACGACATAGGAAGCGTTAAGCATGATGACGTCGCCGGTATTTAGCTCAACCATGAGCCCGTGGGCCGCGGAGTAATCCCATTCTTTGAGGTTATCGTATACGACAACGGGTCCGATACCCGCGGCTGGCGTAAAGGTCACCGTGATTTTATTCGTCATCGTCTTCCACTTCGCCGTCACCGAGGCACGTGGGGCACGTTTCGGTAACGGTTTCGATATATCCTATATCTCTGTGGAAGTTATGTGGTTTGGCTATGTCGTATTCGATGTAGCCATCACCGTCGCAATCTGGGCATGTCATTCTGTTGGCCTTAATTTGGGTCGGATTGGTTTTTTTGATATTTTGTCCGAAACCACGCAGTGCATCATTATGTCGTTGCCGTAGAGGTCGTATAGGTTGTCATACAAGGGTTGTGCTATGTTGAGTTGCATAGCTTGATGACAATGTTTTTCGGATTTAAACCACACCGTCGTATTAACGGTGTGGCTATCAATAGTGTACGAAAGGACAAGGGCGGTGAAATATTCAAGCATGGCCCGATACTTTCTCCTCTAACTCTCGCAAATAACCAAGTTGGAACGGAGTGTCTGCCGGGTCACTCTCAAACAATTTGAGCGCAGCAAAGACGTCAAAATCATTTTGCGCCATTTCTTTAAACGCTGCCACTCTGCCTGCTTGGTATTCTTTAAAATTTTCCTCTTCGGACTGACCAAAGTGTAGATAAGTCATAGGCCCACCCCAACAATGATACCCACTACGATAACCGCAGCGATTGCCAAAAGAATATGGTTTTTGTGTTTAGACCACAACGTTTCCATATCTTTCTCCATGTCTTCCATAAGACCCATCAACGCAGCGTCGGCCGCTTGCGCTTCGCCGTTTGTTGTGCGGGACGGTTTTTGGAACGTGGTGTTTGATTTGGCATACGCAGCTACTTCTGCTTTATTGTAATGCCGCTTGCCGCCAATCATTACACCTTCCGGGAAGGCGTGTGGGCTGCGCTTCGTGGTTGTTTTGGTAATGTGATACTCAAGCTTTTGCGGCTTGATGTCGTACATCTCACAGATGTCACGTTTAGTTAAAGTGTGCTTTTTCTTCGCCATTTTACTTCTCCATAGTTTAACAATGAGAGAAGTATAGTAATATATGCGATAAAGTCAACTTTAATGTAAAAGTTCGTTACTTTCATGTGTTTGTTGCCTCTCATCATGGTTTATTGCTGCATTTGACAGGCATGAAGAGAGCATTGTCATGGCGGATGTTTTGTCTGGGGACACCGCCATGAGGTAGGAAAGTATCTGTGTTAACGCTCCGCCGAGCGCGGGCCCACGTTCGAGGCCCAGTCGATCAAATTCAATAAGAAGATCGGCCGTCATATCGCAGGCATCAAAGAAATCGTCTTTAATTTTGTCTTCAGTCAACGCATAAAACCTTTTGTTTCACGTTGATCGTAACATTTTTTTTGCAATTAGTCTGTAGGCTCTTTTGGTTTCCAGTTATCTACCTCGGCATACCACTTACCGTTGCGGCTTTCACACACTTGAATGTTAATCCAATCGCCGTCTTGCTCCGCGAGCCACGCCGCAAGGTCCTGTCGCTTGACACTGAGGTTACATTTGATCCAATCGGGGGCTGTTTCGCGTGGTTTTTTGGCAATAAGTCCATTTACAAAGACTTTTTGTGGTACATCCATGTTTTATCTCCTTAACGTAAACGCCCCGGCCGGGGGCAACCGAACCGGGGCTAACTACGGAGGATGATCCGAAAACCATCTGACGCCATTATGCATACCGGTATGCGATTTGCAACACTTAATCGCATATATTGTATGGTGCTTCGGCTGTATGCACATTATCTACGACAGTCATGGTGCAGACAGTGCACTTTCGGACCAGCTTTTCGTCATCTTTTACAACGATTTGCAAGTCTTGCTCACAAGCCGGACACTTATTTTGAATAAGTCTCTGGTGTATAGGACCCTTGTCCTCCAGTTTCATTTTCTGTTTTTGCCTCTTTGTAACCCTCAAAAATCATTTTTAATTGCCCGGAAATGGTTCTACCCTCGTCCTTGGCTATTATTTTTACTTCTTCATACATTTCTCGGGGCACTAGAATGCTTTTCCAACGCGTTGTGTCCATAAATCCTCTCCGATTATATCGGCATATCTACGATATTATACGATAATATAGGAATGTGCAAGAAAAACCCCGCCGAAGCGGGGCAGTTTTGAGGTAGGCCACAGGCGTGGACCTATCGAGCAGTATGGAGAAGAGGTTACACTTCTTTGGCTTCACCCCACGACGGACCAAGGTCAATGTCGCATTTGGATGGAACCTCTAAAGGAACCGCTGTCTCCATGATAGTAGCAACTTCTCTAGCCTCGTCAATGTTTTTTACGGACATGGCAATCTCATCGTGCACCTGAATCATGGGCAGCTTGCCGCTTTTGTACAGATCAACCATGGCTTTCTTGGTCATGTCCGCGGCGGACGCTTGGATAAGCCTGTTCAGCGCCTTGTAAGTATATGCCCGTTTAAGTCTGGTCGTTGCGCCGTGTTCCGCGATTGCTTCTTTGTAAGGCATGGCCTTATGCATTGCGAAGGTATCGGGCTCCCAGAGGTCGAAGCGGCACTTGCGTCCAAGCAGGGACCGTAGTGATCCGCTCGCGGCTTTGTCATTAAGGCGGTTCATCACGCCCGTCATCAATCCTTTTACGAACGGCACCCGCGTATGGTACTGCTTGATGAGCGATTTGGCTTCTTCGACGGGAATATCTAGCTGTTCGGACAATTTATTCACGCCCATGCCGTACATCATACCAAGGTTAATGGTTTTGGCTTGCTTACGGGGGATGTTAGCCATCTCCGCAACCATCGTATGGAAGTCAGTGTCTGGGTCGTCATTGTACTTGGTTACAAATTCCTGCGCCCCTTCGAGCTCAAGGTTGCGTGATTTGCCATAAACATGCGCGTAATGCACCAAGATGCGTGGTTCTTGCTGCGAAAAGTCAATGGCCGCCCATTGGTCGCCTTCTTCTGGTAAAAACAGACTGCGGATCATGGGTCCAATAACGGGATCGCGGGCCGGGATTTGCTGCAAGTTAGGGTTGGACATTGATATGCGCCCGGAAACAGTCCCGCCATCGTCTGACCTGATCTGGTTTATGTGCGAATGTATGCGGCCATCGGCCCGACAATGCTTCATTATTGTGTTAATAAACGTGCCGGACGTCTTGTTGAGGTTGCGAGCTTGCACAACCAGCTTGGAAAGCGGGTGTTCGTGCTCTGACAAGAACAGTTTGGTAAAAGACGGTGCGCCCTTTTCTGTTTTTGGATAAGTTATGTCGAGTTTATCAAACGCTTTAGCCAAAGATTGGGCCGCCCATATCTCTACGTCGCTGCCTGCCAAGCGTTTTATTTCTTTCATCACCTCTTTTTCCTGCTTGAGCAGGGTATTTCGAGTGCGCTCCACACGATTTTGGTCAACCCTGACGCCACGCATGGTCATGTCCACCAGACAAGGCAGTAGGTCGAGTTCGAGGTTTGCGATAGGCCACAAATCTTCTTTGCCTAGTTGTACGGAGAAATAGTTCCACAACTCCAGCGTTAGCTCGGCGTCTGCTTCTGCATATGGGCCGACATACATGGCGGGCATTTTCCACATTTCTGCTTTTGGGTCGATGCCAAACTCTCTGGCGGCTTCGACAAGGGCCTTTTCAGACTTTGTTTTGTTGAGGTGGTCGTAAGCCAAAGCGTTCAAGCTGTAACTAAATCGGTTTTCGTCCAGCAACGAGGCCACCACCATCGTGTCGATGATCCGGCCGTTGACCGTGAAGCCCATTTGTTTAATCCAGCCCAAGTCATATTGAGCGTTGTGCATGATTTTATCTGCGGGACACTCAAATACTTTCTTTAACCAGCGGTTCACCACCTTTTCGTCTAGGTTTCCCCCGCCAAAGTGGCGGATTGGGATGTAACCGGACCAATCATCTACTGCAACGGCGTAGCCAACCACCTCACCGTCACCGGTCGGCCAGCCCGGACCGTTTGATTTGAGGTTCGGGTCGCGTGTTTCGACGTCAATCGCAATCTTTTTAGCCGACGTAATATCGGGTAATTCTAGCGGGGGCACCCACTCACTTTTTGGAGCGAACATTGCCATTTGTAGTTCTGATCCCACGTCTTGCGTCCTTTATTATTGTTTCTGTGTCACGGCTGTCGATGGCGACAAATTCTGCGCCCAACGCTGTGTAGCCTGCCTTGTCGATCCACGAATCCTCATGGTCGATTGTTTCTAAAAGACGACTTGTTTTAACCCAATCCATCATTAATGCAACGTGGGCCGGGGTGAAATAGCCCGGTTCCCGTAATACGCTGCGCAAGATTATGTTCCACCCCTCGGCTATCCTGCCGTGATTTTCGTAGGCGTCTCCATAATCTTTTGCGCGTGGACCGTTAACGAGTTTTTCTGCTGCCTCAAGCAATTCTTTACGGTTCATTAGTGTTCTACCTGATTTATGTGTCCGGTAAAGACAAACTCTTTGAGCTCCTTGTCCCACGTAAATTTTACGGCGGGAATGTCTTCATCCTTCACTAGCGGGTCATCCCACATTTTTTCGGCACGTTTCTCTTCAAAATCAACAACGCCCATCTTTTTATAGTTTTCACGCTTTTGCGCTTCATACTCTTGCCATTCACTCCATGTCATTTTCTTCATAGGTCATAACTCCTTGCTATGTCTTCTGGTTCAACAATGTACAGATTGTTCTTGGTCCGCGTAACGCCAACGTAAAACACTCGGTGCATGTCATCCGGGTTAATTCTCATCTCTTCGTCCGCCGCTGGACTAATATCTGTAAACAGAACCACGTTATCTGCCTCGCCACCTTTAGAACCGTGGATCGTGGACGCTGTAATGCGGGGGATGCCATTGAACTTCTCGCCACGACGTAACAAGGCCGTGATGTATGCTCGGTCTGTGTCGGGCAGTTTATCCATGGCTACAGACCAGATCATGTCCTGCGTTGCCAGAAGTCCATGGTTGGCGCATAACTCGTCCAGTTTTACGAGGTCGGTGTCCTCTAGTCCCGGGAGCTTTTTAAAGCCGCGTTTGATGCGGTCCCCGACGGACATAAAGCTGTAAATCTTACGTGCAACTTGAGCTTCTATCTCATTTCCTTTGCGTAACTGCTCCCATCCATTTACGGCTTCGGATATTTTTTCGCTGATAGAACGGTGGCCGCGATAGTTAAACAAGTAACCGTTTGATTTTAAATCGTTTGCTACGGGTGTTAGCTGGTAGCCTGCTTGTGATAAAATTAGCCACGATCCTTGCGACATGTCCAGAGCACTGATAGTGTCAATACGCGCCACATTGCCTCTTTCTTTCCGAGGTTCATATTTCTTTGGAAATCTGCGGTTAATGCGGCGCACGACTCCCTCCGCAACACGGTGAACGTCACTCGGTACGCGATAAGATTGGCTTAGTGTTTCTGATCCGCCGGGAAGATTAATAAACTGATCCACGTCGGCACCGGCCCAGCGGTAAATTGCTTGGTCATCATCCCCCGCGCAGTACATACGCTTAGAGTTTTTGTCCAGAATATGTGCAATATCCCACTGTAGCGCACTTAAATCCTGCGCCTCATCCAGAAAGCAGAGGTCAAACTGCGGGCAAAACCTGTCGGAATGCGTGACGAACTGCTCCAGCATGTCTGTGAAGTCGTACAGGTTCAGCCCCTTTTTGTATTCTTGTAAACTTTTTGCCACAAAATTTACCGTATTCCAGTCTGCTTCCAGATTACTGTGATTATATTCTTCCCGCAGATTGCTTTTCTTTAACCGCGTGAGGTTAATCAGCCCCAAGATAGGATCACTGGCCGCAACCATCGACGGTACGTCTTCATCAAAGCTAGTGTTTTTGGCACCGCCCAGCGTTACGCCAATGGCGTCACTGAGTTCCTTATAGTTGGACGACTGCATAACTTGCTCGGGGCGTATGTCGCTCATTATAAGCGCCAGTGAGTGCAGAGTACGGAAATAGATTAAGTCTTTCTTAGGATCGAGCCCAAAGCGTTCAGCGGCCCGCTCCTTGGCTTCATTGGCGGCTTTACGGGTAAAGGCTAGGAACGCTATACGATGAGGGTGGGTGCCGTTTTCAAGGGCCTCATCCACCATGTTAAGAAGCGTTGTTGTCTTTCCCGTCCCCGGAGGTCCGAATATTCTGAACATTTCTTGCTTTTTCCTCTTGGTATATCTGTTGAACCCGCTGCTTTGATATCTTGAACCATTTGCCAATAGCGGTTTTTGTTACTTTCTGCTCATCAATCAATCGAACGATTTCTTTATTACGGTCTGATTTCAAAAGGGGGACTCCGCGTTGGCTCCAAACTGTGGCGTTTTGAAGTCTAAGTCTGCGCTTTCAAAGGACGGTATTTGCCAGACACGAACGGCACGGCCTTTAATTTTAAGAACAATACTCTCCCCGTTTATATCACGTAACCGTTGAGCAATCTTGTGTGACTTGTACTCAAAGAATTTATTCTTACGCAGAAACCCTTCGAAGTCTTTAAGCCTGAAGAATGTGATGTCCTCCTCTTCGTCAGTCCATGGGCGGCGAAGAAGAATTTCTTCTTTGTCTTGCGCTTGTTGCTGGTGCCGACAAAACTCTTCCAAGTAGTCGTAGAATTGTCCGCTAATGCTGGCATCTTGCGCAACTTCGATGATGGCGCTTTCGTTATCCTTCATTTCGCTTAACAGCGTACTGATGCGGCTCTCCCATTGCTGCTTTGCCATGGACCGCGGCATGAAGTTAAGCTGCTCCATACAAGCTTTCTGAAACTGCAACTGGTTCATCAATGCTTCGGTGTCTAGCTCCAGAGGCTCGCCGTTGACGTCCATAAACCAAACTGGCGGCACTGAGTTATACTTTCTAAGGTTCGCGATTGTAGCACCCGCTACAGCCGCTCCTATGCCAAACTTACGGGTACGACAAAGTTCCTTGTTACAATGCGCGTTGATCGGAGCGTCAGAACATTTGTAGGCGTAGTCTTTGCGCTCAACCTGTTTGGCAACTACATTGACCTCCGGTAGAGGCAGTGGCGGAGATAGGTACTCCATGTTGTATTTAAGTATTTCGGATTCCCAACTGTCAGGATACGCTTTGCGTAAATAAACCCCGATGTTGAATAACCCATTATTGCGTCCTCCTTCGCTAATTTTAGCCTTACAAAGTATCTGCAAGCAGGGCGGACCGTTGCTAAGTAGATCGGTTTCGCCCTCACCTACTATTTGTAGCTTAACAATTTCCTCTGGGGTTTGAACAAATCTTTCATACAGTTCATAAAATTCTTCTATTGACGCGCTTGTACCGTCATCCAGAAACGCGTAGCGCAACCCGTTTTCGTGGTCATAGTACGGAAGATTAAGAAAGTTACCTACATCCCCACGGTCGAGGTGCAGTTTAATTTGTTTTGGAAATATTTCGCTTTCACCATACCCCAGTGCGGCGGACATGTTTTGCAGAGATTTCTGCATGTCCTTTGCCTCCACCCAATCTTTGGAGAACAGAAAGCAATGTGCCCCGCCGGACTTTGACCGGCATACGACAAGAGGTAGTTTTAATTTTCTTATTTTGTCTACGAGCAACTTGTGATCCAGCGGGTACTGATCGACGTCAATGCACCCCCACTTGCACATGTTGTCTTCGTTAATTGGTATAATACCAAGCCCGGTGCCCTTACCCGAAAGGTGGTTTTCCCACAGCTTCGTGGTCCGAGGCTCGCGGGTTACGCCTGCTTTACCTTGCGCTTTACCGTTTGATCCGGTTTTTTCTATTTTAAAATACCCGTAGGCTTCTTTGAGCCCATCGAATATTGCGGAAAACTTTTTTACAGTCATTGATGCCCCCATACGGAAAAACGGCGGGGCATTACGCACCCCGCCGCGTGATGATTAAAACGGTGTGCTTTTGCTACCGCTTTCTTCTTCCGTATGTTTGACAACTACATCGCCCGAAGAGATGCTTTCGGCAAACTCTTTTGCACGAACGTACAAAGAGGCGTCACTGACGGGACCTTCGCAAGCCATTTCCCAACCATGCCAAGACCCTTTGGAGTTTTCCTCCAGCAATGTTTTGAGGTTGTAAACATGACTAAAACGTGGCGGTGTGAACGGACCGTTCTTCCCCGTCATTTGGCGGGACATCATCATGCTATTCCACTTACGCGACTTTTTAAGCTGCGTAGATTTCATAGCAATCAAGGCTGTTTCCGCGGACCCATCTTCATTCATTACAATTACAAAATGCTGATGGGTTTCTTCGATATACGTTCCATCACCGTCAACAACGTATTCTTTGTTGTCCTCTGACGAACGCTCTGTTTTTGGACGCGCCTCTTGTGGATCATAGATTGCCACTGGTGCGCCACTACCACTACCCCGTGGTGCCCACTGGATAAACCGGCGTTGGTAAGCACAAGGGATTACCCGAATACCGTCCTTACCTTTATATGTCGCTCCGGTGACGGTGTTGTAGATATCACCCTTGCGGCCATCAAAGTCTGGGTCATCCAAGATAGGATCATTACCAGACAATACTTTTAGAAACGGAAGAGCTAAGTCGTCTGTTCCCATGTCCATGCCCATTCCGGCATCTTGTTCGAAGACAGACGGATCAAATGCCGCCACTTCTGTTTTACCAGCTTTCGCTACTGCTTTACTCGCCATTTTATTTTCCTCTCTTAATGACTGCTCGTTGACCAATCCATGCGCCGAATAGCTCCATGGGAAACTCTTCCCCGGCTTCCACACGCTCTTTTACGAATGCACGTAATGTCTGCGGATGGATTTCCGTTTTTTGGTTTGCGGCATAACCTTCTTTGGCAGCAAATGCTTGGAAGGCTGACGCTTTATCGTCCTCACCACGCCCAAACGTGCAGATGACATTGTTCTTAATAATATCATCATAGCCGTTTTCACGTAGCCACTCGTAAGCTTGAGGGCGATTATCTACGAGGATTGAAGCCCCGTAGGTTTGTTTGACCTCAACAGTAGAGCCATCATCTAGCTCAAACTTATTGATGCCGACTTCCTGTAGTAGTGCGGGAAGGTCCTCATCCGTCATCTTCAGAAGCTTTTTCTTTGCCTTCTTGAGGTCATCCTCAAGGCAAGAAATATATTCTTCTTCGTTCTGGATTTCTTTAGCCAACTCTGCGACAGTCTTTAAGCCGCCTTGGTCTAGTTTATCAACTGATGAAGCAAGGTTGTCTTCAAAGTCTTGTTCCATCATCTTTAGTATATCGCTCATCGCGTTCTCCTGTCGTTGTTAAAGGCACCGTTTGGGCCTTGACAAATACAGATAATATCTTATACATTCGACAAGTCAAGTATAAAAATGCAGGGGGCAACATGCGTCATTTCGAGTTCAAAACCACACCCTACGATCACCAGCGCAAAGCGTTAGAAGAATCGTGGGCCGCGGAGTTTTACGCCTTATTCATGGAGATGGGCACAGGCAAATCAAAGGTAGCGATTGATAACGTGGCCGTGCTTTACGAGGCTGGAAAGATCAACGCGGCTATGATTGTTGCGCCAAAAGGCGTGTACGACAACTGGGCGCAGGGTGAAATCGGAACGCATTTTCCGGATCGTATTAAAGCAAAAGTTTTCACGTGGCGTCCAATAAAATCAAAGCGCCATGAAACGGACCTTGTAGACTTTATTACGGAAAGGTTTGAGGGCGTTAAGTTTTTTGTAATTAATGTTGAGGCGTTTTCGTCTGAGCGCGGAGTGCAGGCCGCCAATGCTTTTCTCCACCACAATCCAGAAAATATTGTTATTGTGGACGAAAGCACCACGATAAAGAACCGCAAAGCGGCTCGCACCAAAAACATCAACGACTTGCAAAAGCGCAGCAAATACCGCCGCATCTTAACCGGTTCCCCTATTACAAAGAGCCCCATGGATTTGTTTAGTCAGTGTAACTTTTTGGACGACAGGGCGCTTGGGTTTAACAGCTACTTTGCGTTCCAAGCACGGTACGCGCACGTTCAGAAACGGACCATGGGCCACAAGAGTTTTAACGAGATTGTTGGTTACCGTCGGTTAGATGAGTTGTCTGAACGCTTGGACCGGTTTTCCAACCGCGTTCTCAAAGAAGAGTGTCTGGATTTACCGGACAAGGTTTACATCAAACGCGCCGTGCCTCTGACCAAAGAGCAGGAGCGCGTGTATATACAGATGAAGAAGTTGGCGTTGGCAAAGATGGAAAGCGGAGAAGTGGCAACTACTGCCAGCGTTCTTACGCAAATTATGCGGCTCCAACAAATTTGCTGCGGTTTTTTGCAGCCAGACGAGGGCGAGATTGAACCTATCCAAAGCAACCGCTTGGATGAATTACTCAATCTGTCTGAAGAAGTTCAGGGCAAAGCAATCATTTGGGCGACGTACTCATACGACATTCAACGGATTGCAAAGTCCCTGCGCGACCGCTTTGGGCCCGAGGCGGTCGCAACCTATTTTGGCGAAACGCCACAAGAAGAGCGACAAGAAATAGTACGGCGGTTCCAAGATACTAACGATCCGCTGCGGTTCTTTGTGGGTCAGCCCAAGACCGGCGGTTATGGGATTACCCTGACCGCTGCAAATACTGTCATATACTTCAGCAACTCTTACGATTTGGAAATCCGACTACAGTCCGAGGACCGAGCGCACCGCATAGGACAGAAAAACAAGGTCACTTACATTGACTTGGTTTCTCCGGCGACGGTGGACGAAAAGGTTTTGGAAGCTTTGCGGAACAAAATAAACATTGCCAGCAAGGTGCTAGGCGAAGACGCTAAGACATGGTTAACTTAAAAAACGGCGGACAGTAGGTGTCGGGGTCTACCACATAGCGTTTCTTTTTATACTGACGCTCGTAATACGTCGCATTTTGTTTTGAGTAATAGCAAACTTTGACGAAGGTGTTTTGACCGTTTATCCAAGCGTGGGTGTATGTAACAAATACCAGTATATATA
>VMHT01195844.1_pt1 | contig 30758 bp, 48 predicted proteins | sample 4693611 | NCBI WGS metagenome assembly VMHT01 (sample SAMN12280063, study PRJNA550983) | marine metagenome | isolation source: seawater sampled from same location over 5 years 0.02-0.2 micron viral filtrate | place: USA: collected off the coast of southern California halfway between the port... ... | reverse complement strand
GGAATAATACATCTGCCATCAGATCCATAATCACCAAAATCTCTATGATTATAAATCTGACCATTATAGACACACACAATCTCATCATCGTGATCTATAAATGGTTGTGATGCAAAAACTCCAGTGATAGAGAGGATGTTATGGGCAATTGTATACTCATTAACATTAATACTATTTGTTTCATCAGGTCCACGGAATCTCATATAATGATTTGTATAATCAAAATCATTTACTTCTTTATCCGTAAAAAGAAAACTACACATTAACCAACTCTACTATGATGAGAACTTACGACTTGTGGTATATATTTGTTTCCTCGAATAGTGTTTGCTCTTCCAGGAATAATATTTGGTTTAATATTTAACTGCTCACAAACAAAAGGAAAACTAATTTGATCTCTTGACGAGAACATACAGATTTGTTCCCACCACATCAAACCAAGTTGTTTTGTTCGGCCATTGTTCTTTTGAATTCGTACAGGAAGTTCATATAAACCATTATGTTCAGGATACTTCATCTCTCTATAGAAGTCAAGTTGATCTTCTATTAAGTTAGCATGATCAAACCCAATCTGTTTGACTAGATTTCCCTCTTCATATACACAATCCCTTTCGGGATGTTGGAAGACTGCAATTTCAGAACCTTTCAAATAATCTTCAATCAGTTCTTCTGGATCTGCTTCTAAAGTATGTGTAGAATCCATCCAAATATAATAATCATATCCTGGAAGAAATAGATGAGGACATATTTTATAGATCTTTGCGTCTCTCCTATTCTTATATTTTGTGTCTAATGAAAAACTAACGTACTCATGTCTATGCCACATGTCACCAACGGATAGTTGATGTGGTTCTACAAAAGCATGGTAGTCAACTTTATCCAACCATTTCTCTGGAGTAATTAAATTATTCGTTCCGATAGACGAAGTAACTACTGCTATTGTTGTGTTTGACATAATCTTTTCTGATAATACTCTTGACTATCGATATACTCTCTTAATTCATTAGGTTGCATTTTCTGTATCTTTTCCCACTCTGCATTATTTTCTTGCATGTGTGGATTATTAACCCATGAATTTGGAGTCCTGGCATGTTCCAAATGGTAAACCCAATCAGGAACTCTGCCAACTCTGTAACCAAGAGTTGTAAACCTATGATATCTTTCTACATCTTCTGGAGCGTATGCTACAAAGTTTTCATTTTCCAGTCCACCTTCGATATAGATGTCTCTATTGAAGAACTGACAAAACCCATACTTAGACATGTAGACTTTAGTCTTCTTATTTAGAATCTTCATGTTGAAATCATTGGTAAGGAATTCCGTAACAAGTTCATCGTCAGCAAAGACTTGATACTGCCAATTACCATCACCATATGGATAGATTACATCTGCATGATCATTGTTAATGATCTCATATGCATGTTGATATGTTTCTCTGGGAAGTAGAACATCACAATCATAATTCACAACTACTTTAGTAGTTGACATCATAATCATATCATTGAGAACTCTCTGTCTATGAAATGATGGTGCATCAGACTGCTCAAAAATATGTTTAAGATCTCCTACATCCCCATCAAGAAATTCCGTAATCTGTGGTAAAGCACTTTCTGCAAATACAGACTCGGAATCAACTTCATGTACTATTACATTTGTTTTAAAGTTTGCAAGAATATAACACAAACTCGTAATTACATTCCTCAATCGATCATCAGATTCTAATCTGATTGGAACAATGAAGGTTGCATTAGATAGGTCGATCTTTTTCATCTTTTATTTTTTTCTAAAACGTAATCTAATTCCTCTTTATTTACAACCCATGATCCTTCTGGATGATCGAATCGATAGTTGTAGTCCACATTAGAAGAACTAATTCTATTTGGGTGTTCACGATTAGCAACTAAGTATTGTTCAACTAATCCAGGATCACCATTTTGACACTTCATTCTGTGATAGAAGTCGGTATCCATTAGCAATTTTAATTTAGAATCAAATCCCACAAAACTCTCCGTTTCAAATGCAACACAAGAAGGTGAACCAAGAAGGTTTCTACCCTCTAACATCATATCACACCATCTAGGAATCATGGGTCTTACAAAATTTCTGCCGTCTGATGTGTGTTTGAACCCACTGAATAACCACTTACAATCAGTTTCTTTAAGTGTTCTAACAATGATATCAAAAGCATTCTCATCAATAAAAAGATCATCAGAAAAGATGAGTTTGGTGTAATGACCAGAACACATCTCAACTGCGGAGTTTGTATTTGCTGGACCATTACCACGATCCTCTTCATTCTTAAAGTATTGAATCGTAAAGTCTTGAGAATACTCTTCACATACTTCAAGAGTAGAATCATCCTTAGAATGATCTGAGATGCAGACCTCAAAGTTTTTATAAGTTTGACTTGCAATACTAGTAAAAAGTTCCCTAAGATATTCAGGACCTACTCCACCCATCTCATATGTGGGAATAGCAATTGATAAATCAATCATAGTTTGATCCACCTCTTGGGAACAATATCACAGGTGTCATTCTTTGCAGTGTATCCATCATCACCAAACCAACGGGAAGGTGCAATCACAGATCCACGATTTGCCAACCAGGCACCCCACCAAGAGAAAGAGGAGTTTGCAATAATAAAGTCATCACACAATGAAATTAAGCACATATCATAACGATTATCATTCCCTTCAGCAACCATAAATCGATCAGATTCAAATAGTTCTTGCTCTTTACACCACTCGGGATCATCAGAGAATACAATTACATTACGATCACCATCAAACTTAGACAGTGCATCTTCATAATATTCAGAACTACATGGTGGATGATCTGCAGACTTAGAAACATAATCAGTCCTGCGAACATGAAGTGCAATAGGATTATCCACTTGACTAATAAAACCTTGACAGGTTTCTACAATCTCATCATGGAAAGTGAAATCTTCTCTAATACTATCAGCAATGTTTTCAAAATACCTTTCAGTTTGAAAATAACCATATAGGCAAATCTGATCAGGACAGTTATCTACATACTCCTGATCATAATGAAATTGCTTCTCCTGATAATAATCTGGTTGAAGTTGATACCCACGATTTTTATTATGCTGAAGTTTAAAAGTCTCAAACAACTGATGGTCCTTCCACTCATCTACAAAATCAGATTGAGGAATGCAGAAATCATATCCACGTGCTGCACAAATACCACGAAGTGCGGCATATTGAAACATTTGATTACCAAGTCTTCCGTGTTGACCTAAATGATTAAAACCGATCATAAGAACTTCAAGATAGTGTTAACTCTGTTAATGAATGTATGATTTTCTTTGACAAAAAGCATTGCTGATCTGATGTCAATATCTCCGCCAGCATCAGCTTCTAGCAGATTTGAATATAAGGTATCTGGTGTGCCACCGTATGCAACATAATCACCAAATGCACGTTTTACAAAAGGTGAATTGGTTCCAGTCACTCTACCATAACTAATGTTCTTGAATATTCTACACGGAATGTATCCACATTGCAAGTGCCAATCACTTCTAAAGTCAGGACACAAATAAGATGACCTGACCATCTGTAGGTTTTCTTCAAACGATGCGTTCTGTGTGAAGACTTTAAATTCTACTCGTTTATTTTCCCAAAGAATATCCGCAAATAATTGTGCCCACCATGGTCCTTGCTCATAAAGCATTCCAATATAATTTAAAGATTTATTATTATGATCAAACTTAGCAGGATTATTCTCATCAATTTCATTAGGTAACAAGTCAGTTCCCCAAGGTTGATAAAGAGTTCGAGTAGATTCATCCCAATATGCTAAGTGATCTACCTTTTCATGAACTTCTAAACTTGGCAAGTAGTTCCCCAACTTCAAAACATTCTCATATAGAACACCAGAATTAGTCAAATACTTTGTGTCAATATGATGAGTAATATACTTACAATCTTTACGAAGTGGCATTCCACCTTTTACAAAATTTTCCGTAAAGAAAACTGAATCATTAAAATCATACTGACTTAGATCATCTCTTGAATCAATCCAATATACTTCATGTCCAAGATATTCAAATGCCTTACAGTATGAGGCATGAATGTAACTATGAGTATGTTCGTGGAGTTTATGACCCCAAATATAAATTTTCATATCATTGCCAATTGTGGATTAGATGCCTTGCGTCCAATATCAAGGATTGCTAGGACTTGACCCTCGTCTTCTAAAATAAGTTCATCAACTTGATTCCAGTTCTCATCATACTTACGAATGAGAGCATCACCAAATGCCCTATCACTTCTCTTTGCTGTAGGTGAAACACCGACCCAGAAGTGATCATCAACATGAGCAAAACCACGTACCCATCCACCCAGATCTTTTACAAAACCACCAGTAGATCTTACACATCCCTCTTTAGAACTCAGAGTATAGATATCACCCTTATACAACCAAAGATCATGACATTGAATACCCATATTATTATGAATCTTTCTTGGTGGTTGACCAATACCATCAAACTCAAGAATAAAACTACCATTATCCCAGTTATGTGCAAGGATATATAAACGATTGTCTGTTCCGTAGATAGTATTTAAGTGATGACTATCTCGATAACTGCAGTTACGTCTTGGTGGAATCGGTTGCCATCTGTCCCACTTCTCACCATCATAGATTGCAATGTAATCACCATAACTTGAGGTGCAGAGAAGTTTACCAGACCAGAATCCAATACCATGAAGATCTTGCAATTTGAAATCTTCTGGTTCAAGAATTGTATCTGCTCGTAATCTATTATCTAATACAATAATATCTCCACTCTCTTCTTCAGGAGGAATAAAAGTATTAGTATTTGTGGGATCACTATTACGGCAAGCAACATAATACTTACCAAAGTTTTTTGTTAGACCGTAATAAAGACCTTTACCACGATCTACAGGAGTGATCACATTATCTTCACGAACATATAATACCGACCGTGTTGTTGCTACTAAGAACATTTATTAGACTCCCGAACTTGTGTACTAATCCAATCGTAAGTAATTTCAATACCTTCTTTCAAAGACATCGTATAGTCCCATTCTAGCATCTTACGAATTAAATCATTATTAGAGTTACGTGCCTTAACACCAATACAGTTGGCATCAATCTTATGAACTCTACGAACTGGTTTTCCAGAAACATTAGAAACAATATCTACAAGTTGATTGATAGTAACCATCTCTTCAGAACCAATATTAACTGGTCCACTCCAATCAGATTGCATCAAACGATATGTTGCTTCAATACATTCATCAATGAATAGAAATGATCTTGTCTGCTCACCATTACCCCAAACCTGGACATGTCCACCAACTTCAGGAACCTCTGCAACCTTGCGACACATAGCAGCAGGTACTTTCTCCTTACCACCAGTCCAGGTTCCCTCAGGACCAAATACATTATGATAACGAGCAACCTTTACATCTAGATCATACTGCCTTGCGAATGCAAAGAAGAGTCTCTCACTGAATAGTTTCTCCCACCCATACTCAGAATCTGGTTGTGCAGGATATACACTTGCCTCAGATGTATCAATATGATTCACATCCTCCTGGTTTAATTCTGAATAAACGCAAGCAGAAGATGAATAGAAAATCTTTGTAGTATCAATCGATGTAATTGATGCTGCTCTTAAAACATTCAGATTAATCTGAACAGAGTTATGCATAATATTTGCATCGTTCTCACCCGTAAAGAGATAACCTGCTCCACCCATATCAGCAGCAAACTGATATATCTCATCAAAGGATCGATTACAAACATTTAATGCTAATGCATCATCAGTCAAATCACCAATAATAAACTCATCTGCTTCTGTTTCTGAAAACTCTGGATACTTTAGATCAACACCACGAACCCAATACCCTTCTTTCTTGAGACGACGAACCATGTGACTTCCAATAAAGCCACCTGCTCCACATACTAATGCTGTTTTCATTATTCACTACATCCTTTACAACAATTATTTTTAAGAATCTCATCCACTTCACCTTCAAGATCATCCATACCTCTGGCTTCACCTCGATAATCAATGAACCATTTGTAGGTAGATTCAATACCTTCACGCAAACCAATCTTTGGTTCCCATCCAGTTGCTTTGATTCTAGAGACATCCATTACCTTACGCATCGTTCCGTTTGGTTTTTCAGTGTCCCACATAATAAGACCTTTATATCCCACTACATCAGCAATAGTCTCAGCAAGTTCTTTAATTGAAACTTCAATTCCAGATCCAACATTAATAATATTTTGAGGATCATCATAATTATTCATCAAATATAAACAAGCATCAGCAAGATCATCGACATGCAAGAACTCACGTAAAGGTGAACCATCACCCCAGCAAGTTACTGTTGGCAATTTCTGTTCCTTTGCTTCTTGGAATCTACGAATCAATCCAGGAAGAACATGAGATTTTTCTGGATGAAAATTATCACCAGGACCATACAGATTGCAAGGCATTGCACTAATAAAGTTGCATCCATACTGCTCATGATATGATTGACACATCTTGATACCTGCAATCTTTGCAATTGCATAAGCATCATTCGTTGGTTCCAAAAGACCAGTCAATAGAGATTCCTCTTTGATTGGAATCGGAGCATGTTTTGGATAGATGCATGATGATCCAAGGAAAAGAAGTTTTTTAACATTCCAATCCCATGATTGATCAATCAGATTTGATTGAATCATTAGATTATCCCAGATGATATCTGCTTTATAATCTCTATTACCGAGAATGCCACCAACTTTAGCTGCAGCACAGATAACATAATCTGGTGTTGATTCACTAATGAATGAACGTACTTGATCAGCATACCTAAGATCAACAGATCTATCAGCAAGAATAATATTATTATATCCTTCTGCCCTTAACTTTCTAAGAATTGCTGACCCAACTAAACCATTATGACCAGCAAGAAAAATTCTTGAATCATTGTCCATAGATACACATATCCTCAATTAGTTCATCGAAAGAAATTTCAGGTTCCCATCCTAGTTTCTCTTTTGCTTTGGTGGCATCACCAAGAAGAGTTTCAACTTCAGCAGGACGATAATATTTAGGATGGACAGCAATAATTGTTTTCCTAGTATGCTTATCCATACCAATCTCATCATCACCCTCACCAACCCATTCAATTGTAATTCCAAAGTAAGGAGCAACTCTTTCTACAAATTCACGAACTGAATACTGCTTTCCAGTAGCAATCACAAAATCATCAGGTTCATCCTGTTGCAGCATTAACCACATAGCACGAACATAATCCTTTGCATGTCCCCAATCTCGTTTTGCATCTAGGTTTCCAAGATAGAGAACCTTTTGCTCTCCAACAGAAATACGAGAAAGACCACGAGTGATCTTACGAGTTACAAAGGTCTCACCACGACGAGGTGATTCATGATTGAATAGAATGCCAGTACAAGCATACATTCCATAGGATTCACGATAGTTCTTTGTGATCCAATAGGAGTAAACCTTTGCACATCCATATGGAGAACGTGGATAGAAAGGTGTGGTCTCAGTCTGAGGAGACTCCTGAACAAGACCATACATCTCAGACGTTGATGCTTGATAGATACGGCACTTCTTCTCCATACCTAAAATACGGACTGCCTCAAGGATACGAAGTGTTCCTAGACCATCAACATTACCTGTGTACTCAGGCATCTCAAAAGATACCTTAACATGACTCTGTGCTGCAAGATTATAAATCTCATCAGGTTGACACTTCTGAAGTATATGAACAATATTTGCAGAATCAGATAGATCCCCATAATGCAACTTAACTCGTTCATGATCAAAGATATGATCAATACGAGCAGTGTTGATTAGAGATGCTCTCCGAACAATGCCATGCACCATATAACCCATCTCAAGTAACAACTCAGCAAGATAAGAACCATCCTGTCCAGTGATACCAGTAATTAATGCCGTTTTCATTTTCTTTTTTGCATTACTCATGATTATATCCTACATTAAAGGTAAATGTCAATCTCATGTCAGTTCTAGTTTTGTCTTGAATTACCTCATGAACCAACCAGGGTGGAAATAAAATTACATCACCATCTTCAACTTCTTGATCACACATATCGGAATACATATCTGAAATCGGTGAGTCTGGATGAACCTCTGGTGGTATACAAAGTTTCATATATCTATGTGCATTATGAAACTTTGTTGGTGATGCTCCCACATTATAATAAATTCCAGACCAATATGTATTAGTATCTCCAGCACTTACTATATGATCATGAGGTTCTTGACCTTGATTATCATGATATACATTATACCAAAAACTGTCGAAGAAAGCACCCTCATATGATATTCCGAGACGTTTTAATACTACTCGTATATCCGCAAATAAATCCTTTTCTATACAATCCCTAGTCTCAGGAAAAATATATGGATCATCATCTTCAATACGAGGGAAAGAACTATTAAGCGAAACTTCCCAACCATCAGGAATACGTTCTTTCCTTTCGATGATTGGGAAGTTATACTTATTATGCTTACTAAACTTAAACTTAATAACAGGGACAGAAAATAAAGGAATCAATTCAATTGACATAAGTTATCAGGAAAGTTGTGCAATCAATGCCTCAAGTCTTGCTTCTAGTGCGTCGATCCTTCCTTGTGCAGGAGTTATCTTTCTAGCTGCTGTTGCTGGAAGTGCTGCTGCATCCAGTTTAGCACCTTTACCACCACCAGAAGAAGGTGCATGTGCTTTTGCTTCTAGAGCAGATAGTCTTTCTTCAACTTTTGCTGCGGTAGCACCAGTTGGTTTTGCATGTGCTTCTGATTCTAGTGCTGTTAGTCTTGCTTCGACTTCTACGTCATACTTTGACATAGATGCACCACTTGAAGATTTTGCTGCTGTTCCTTTGTATGCCATTTTAATTTGATTTGAACGTCATGTAATATTTAGAATAAAAAAAGAGGGAAAATATTCCCTCTGGGTCTTGCAGGCTCGCCACTTGTTTTTTAAGGAAACAAGAAACCTAATAGGGTCAATTGACTCCACCAGTACTGTTACAGTCCGTCCGTGACTCTATTATAATCATCATCTAAACGAACAATATCGTCCTCTTTACATTCACCTTCCTGAACTTCTAAGAAGGTAATGCCATCGGCACATGCTTCGATTCTATGAATTTCACCTCTACCAATAGTAAAAGTTACACCTGGATCTGCTAAAAGATTTTCATTACCAACTAGTACCTTTCCAGAACCAGAAATAATATACCAAAACTCATCTCTGTAAGCATGTTTTTGAAGAGAAATTCTCTGAAAAGGTTTGATGTAAATCTTTTTAATTACCATATTATGGTGTCTTTCAAGATCTTTATACCAACCCCACGGTTTAGTTACATGATTCATTTTGGAAAATAGTAATCTTCTAGGACTAACCCAGTTATGGGTTTTGTGTCAAGAACTTTAAATGCTTCCTTATATGTATTCAAGATTGGTTTACCTGCTACATTAAAAGAAGTATTAAGTAGAACTCCATGACCAGATAAAGTATCTAGTTCACCCAAAATCTGGTAGATATATTCATTCTGCTTTCTAGTAACTGTTTGAACTCTTGCAGTTCCGTCTACATGAGTAACAGAAGATAGCAATTTGCGATACTCTGGTCTTACCTCTGGTGAAAAAGTCATATGTCTAGACTCTTTTTCCCAATCAAAATACTTGTTCAAATCTTCAAGTCTTACAATTGGAGAAAAGGGTCTAAATGATTCCCGATTCTTCACATCAAGATTCATAATATCTTTCATATCGGGATTAGTCGCATCACATAAGAGACTTCTATTCCCTAGTGCTCTAGGACCATGCTCAGATCCACCACGAACTACACCAACAATACCACCATCAAGAATAATCTTTGCAACTTCTTTGGCAGAGATGTCTTGTGCATTTTCCCGTTCACGCAAGTATCGACCAATCTCCATTCTATCCCACACAGGTGGACCAGAATAAGTGATATCAATCTGACGTTCTGGTTTAATAATGAATAATAATGCACCCAATGCAATACCACAATCACTAGGATTTGGTGGAACGAAAACTCTACGTTCTCTTGCAATGTTAGTGTTATTGATAATATTCAGAGCACAACCACCAGTCAAAATCAGAGGCAAATCTGAATACTCATCTAAGAATGGTTGTATCTCTTCTTTGAACAACTTCTCAAATACAATTTGATTAGTTGTTGCAATATCCTGTGCATCTTGTAGTCCGAATTGTTGAGACCAATCTTCTAGTCCAAACTTTTCTACAAATCTACAGACAGCATCTGGAACATCATCATAAGTATTCGATTCATAGAATTCAATTAATTTTTCAGCAAGATCTTTACGATAGTTACCATACCCAACATACCCCATCAACTTACCAGGATAAACTAGATTACCCTGGTAAATATCTTCTTCATTATGAATAGCAGGGATGAAGTGTCCTGGTGCCATGTAAGACACTGCATAGTCTTTTTCTCCATGATGAATTCTTACTGGGTCTTCACCTCTCTTCATAGTATAAACATTGAAGAACCCTTCATCAGAACCACCATCAAAAGAAACAACTAGTGCTTCTCTATATGGTGACTGATAAAAGGCACAGCAAGTATGAGCAACATGGTGATCACAATACTCAATATGAGCATCACCAAATACATCTTTCCAAGGAAATACTTCTTCCGATATAGAATTGATAGCAATCAAATCATACTTATCAAAATTATATTTTCTTTTAAAGTATTCACTAATCTCTCTCACATAGTTAATTCTATGGGGAGGTTTCTCATAGAAATATAGAGCAGCATTTTTATGAGAGATAAATCTCTCAAGTTCTACTACTTCTAAAACTTCATCTTCATAAGACAATGCAAGTGTTGCATTGTGAGAACCATGAATACCCAGGTTAAACATATTTGATTTAAAATAATACTCCGACCAGGGCCAGTTTAACGACTTGCCGAGTCTTTAACATAACAAGGTACACCATCTGGATCTAACCATTTAGGATATTCTGGGTCTTCAATTGCAAGAAGCATTTGATCACCATTGTCAAACAAATAAACATCAGAGTATTTTTTAGTATACTCATTTGCTTTTTGCATACGAAAATCTGGTTTACCATTCAATTGAATATATCCTCGTTGAACAAAACGATAAGGAAATCGTTCATGAATAACAATAGTCTTTGTTGAAGCAACAGACTTAGGATCTAGATCGTTCACGCAACCTCCACAGACTCAAGATCAATAGCAACTTGTTCCATCAGGATATCATAGTCATCAAGTGGATCACCAGAGAATACAACACCATCGTTCTCATAATAACGACGTACTTTTTTAAAAAGTTTTGGATTCTTCACGTCTAGAAGAATTTCACCGTTTGCAGCAGAACGAAGGGTATTGAGATCCTTCTTGAACTTAGCAGTGATAGTCATGGTCTTGTGTAAATTACTCGAATAGTTTATCAGATTTGGGACTGAAAGTCAATCCCAATGCTTCCTGTGAGGATCGAACTCACCTTAGGCAAATTATGAGTTTGCTGCATTCACCAGATTGCTAAGGAAGCAGTGGTATCAAGAACCCTGGTTATGATTATGATACCATAGGATGTAGTCCTCGTCATCTTCCACCTGTGCCAGTTCGTCAGGTGGTTCAAATAGTTCTAGGGATGACTCTTTCTTCTCTGTTGTAGAGATATTCTTGTCCATAGTAGTTTCTAAATTCTGCTCCATCTCTAAAATCGGTTCTCAGGTCATACAAATCTTCATACCACCAATCGATTGGTTTCCAGTGGAAATACATGTTTCTATAATAGTCTCCTTGGAAAGGATCAATTCTTCCATGCAAACATAGACTTTCGTAGAAGAGCATATCACCAGGTTCAAAAAGAACTTTGTGATGATTATGTTCATGATCAAAAAAATCCAATGCCCAATTCTCTTTAGATTGTTGGTCAACATAAATTATACAACTAATTATATGAGTTTCAATTCGGTCTCTGTGAAGATGAAGTATGGAATCCCGAACATAATTTCTAATACCATATGCCCAAGTCATTTCCAACTCTTGACCAGACCATTCCTCAATCATAGGAGTGATCTCTTCATAACACATATTATAAAGTTCCTGAGATATCTCAGTCTTCATACAAAAAGGTGTTCTAGAACCTTTAATTGAAATTCCACCACTCGTATATGTTTGATAATTTCTATCATAAGTAATGTCTTGATCTTTGATATCAAAGACTAGATTCTTATATTCATCCATCATGAACGAATAAAGATTATCAGGAACCTTTACTTTTATAAAAGGGACATCATTGAATATAGGTTGTAAAACGTCTTTCATAATTCAACCAATTTACCATTCTCTTCATGCATCCACTGCAAGTGTGATGATGAATTCCATTGCCAAGTATTATCAGACATCTTTCTCCAAGGAAACACATCTACTAAGTTCTCATCTGGTTCTTCTGGTAGATGATTAATACCTAAATGATCTTCTGCTTGTCTATTCTCAAGACCTCTCATAATATTAATTCTTTTCGAGAATGTTGATAGATAAGTTCCAAAGAAGTTCTCAGACTGTGAACATATTGTTTGTTCCAATACCGCAATATGAAGATCATCTTCCTCAAAGTCATCACCAAACTTATAATCAAAATCTTCATAAAAGTGAATATCATACTTCTCCCCAAGTAAATCAAAAAATGATCTATCTTGCTCGTCAGTAGCAATATAAAGAGGTAAAGACTTATCATAGAATGGAAGTCTATCTACCATCTCCAAAATCTTCTCGGGAGCATTTACGCATTGAATCTCATCCTCTCTTGCATCTAAGAAATCGTTTCGTCTGACGTGAATAGAATTGAATGGTCCAAGTTCTTGGTGGACCGTATCTGCATAGAAATAAAATTTATCATTATATCTCAAAACTCTATTCACTTTATCCTTTAGTTTATTCCTAAGATTTTCACCACCAGGATAAACATGATACCAGTAATGGCCAAACAGATTGTTCTCAAAGTGCATAAACTTCTCATCACAATCAAGTTCCATCACAGTTCTATCGTGACAGAAATCATGAAAGTCTTGAGTATCAATTTCTTCATTTACAAATACAGTATGTTCATCAGATACTGTAGATGAGTCAAAAAAGATTTCAGCAAGATCCAATCCACACTTTCCAAGGTCTTTCGTATAAGAATCCTTTCCCTGCATCTTTCCCAGTTTTCCTCGGAACTCTGGTACATCTTTATGTTCAATACAATCAAATTCTTCTAGAAGGACTTCCTTATCAAAGATCTTCCAGAAGTCAATCCAGTCTTCTTTCTTTTGACTCTTAGACAGGAAAAGCATCCAACAATCTGGAGGAAGAATAACCTTCCTCTTAGTGATTGCTGCAATTGCCAAGAACATTTCATATGACATTATAATGTTCACTAGTCCAGAATAATAAGGACTAAAAGAAATATATCTAACCATCTTACACTAGTTTAGGACCAAGCATCCAAGTTACAAGAGAAATTCTAGTACCCTTAGTCACAGGTCGAACACGATGTGGAATGCGAGAATCAAATACAATCATTGTTCCTTTGATGGAAGGTGCAACAACTAGATTATTATGGTAATCAATAAACTCTAGTTCACCACCCTCATACTCACTAGGATCAGTGACTAGAAGAGTTGCACTTAGCTTCCTGGTAAAACGATTATCTTCTGCAGTTCCATAATCAGAATGCCAGGTGTAATGATCTCCCTCATCATAACGAGTGATTTGGATGCCATCTAAACAATTAAGGTCGTATTCCCAATACTCTTTATTTGCTAAGTGAAAATAGTGTGCAAACATAGATGAAACCCAATCGTCTTCATACATCCAAGAGACTTTAGAGTTTCTTTTATTTTCAAATAATGCTCCTGTCTGAAGATCTCCAATCTCTGCTTCTGCATATGATCCATCATACTTTGGTAGTTCTTCTACCATCAGATCTATTAGTTTCTCAGGAATGATCTGCTCATAGAAAACGAAAGGATCTTCGGCAACTTGATGCTTATTACTAGGTTCCATTATTATCAAAAAATTCCGAACATACTAATTATAAGACTTTCCTAACCATCTGTCAAATCATCGTCATTAAAATCATAACTAAGACGACAGTCCCAAAGATCATCATCCCACTCTGGTTCATAGAGTGGGCAAGGTTCTTCAAAGAGATGACCCATCCGCAATTGATGAATTCTTTCTCTCAAAGATTTATAGAATTCCCTTTTCTCTTCTGGATTCATTAACTACTGTATTCTTGTAACGTGTCTAGAATTTTATTCAAACTATAATTGGCACCCTTTAACCAATCCTCATTATGATTATTGTATACATCATTACAAACTTCATTTTTCAACTTTAATACTCTTGCTTCAATGTCAATTTTAGTCACTCTACTTCTAGGCATTATCACTGATCCAATTCATTTTGCTTTTTATTTAGACTATCCATCCTATCGTTCCAAGTAATTCCTTCTTCAGAACCACGTTTTGGATTAATACAGTCATCGTTTCCTAACTTATTGCAGACTAATCCCGCAAGATCATCTTCGTTTCCCAATGCTCCAGTGCCACCCCAATAGTGTTGTCCTTCTATCCAAGTAGCACCACACTTAGTACACGTTTTAGTTTCCGACATTTTTATCTCCATATTTTTTACGAAAAGATCTCATCTCCTTTTCTAGTTTACGTCGCATAAAAAACACTTGAATTTGAATAAATCCCATTCTAAGTTGTAGATCAAGATAACGAACTAACCGTATTGTAGACTCGTAACCACCAATTACAACAAGTGCAAGGAAAATTAACAAGACAAGATATGATGTATAGTAGATAGAACTCACTACTTCACCTCAAAATCAAGTTTACGAACCTTTCTTCGTCTACGGTTCTCTTGATATTCTAAGTCTGACTTTGATAATGAGATGTGATTGTTAATACTTTTATTGTTTTTTGTTATGATTACATCACCCAGATTAACTGCAGTCACTTTGTCGTCTTTCAATACCATTTGATTTGGACAACCACAGCATTGAGATTTAGACGTACTTGATAATTCTGTCCTGCAAATCTTACATTGTACAGATATCATGGTCAAATTAAATTAACAATAACTATATTTAGTATTGTTACTAAGAACTCCTCCACCTGGACTCGAACCAGGGACAGGGTGATTAACAGTCACCTGCTCTACCAACTGAGCTATAGAGGATTGTTTGCCTTTTCTTCCTTATTGGTTTTGAAGTAGAGTTTATAGTATCTCTTCTTCATTTCATTGATAGCATTCATATCTTCTTCAAATCCCATATATTTAAGCATTTGAGAAGAACCTTCCAACTCACTAATGAGTCTGAGTATATTGACTGCTACTGGTGGTTGCCCACCAAAATCATATTTACCCATAAAAGAAGAAAGGCAACGATTCAGGCAGGACTCGAACCTGCGACCAACGCATTAGAAGTGCGTGGCTCTATCCATCTGAGCTACTGAACCAATGGTGGTAGTTCCTATCGCCGCTAACTCTAAACTACCAAGGGAGTTACCGCAGTTGATTTCTCAACTCTTAAATTATAGATCATCTAGTCAAGTCTGTCAAGGTATAAGAGATCAATTTCATCTTCTTCTAACCACTCTTTAAATTCTAAGGATAATGCTGCTGCATCCTCCCACTCAATATCTTGTGAAGCTATACGTTCATGTGCCCAATCAATAACATCCGAAACGCAATCGATTACTTTTTCTTCCATGAGTCTTTTGCAACTCACTCATCATAGCACTCCTCACCTTCTTCGTCAAGCATATATGACACCCTCATCATGATGCGTGGGTTTTCTCTTGTATAATGTTTATCAATAACTGGTGAATGAAAAAGTCTAGAGTCATAAAAAATTGCTTCGTTAAATCCATAAGTCATTTCAAATGCTTTATATAATGTTGGGCAACGTGCCTTCTCATCATAATTATCATAATTTATATCATCAACGTACTCATTATATTCATCAGCAAAATCATCAGTGTCCTCCATAAGTCTTCCTTTGAATCTCCAAAATGCAGTAGATACATCTCTATGATTCAAATTAATTAATCCAATTATAGTTGACACTGATCTGTCAGTAGAAGGATCAGTGTGTGGAAGAACACAATTATTACTAACTAAGTTATCAATATTCATTTCCATACAAGTATTATTGTAATAAAAATAATAAAACTCAGATTCATTCTTATAACTGTCATGTTCTGACAATTCAAGTAGTTCATCTCCAATAATATCTGCAGTCCAATATGGAATCTTTAAAGACATAATTCCTGGTTTAGAATTCTGACACGATTCCCATTTGGTCAATAGAGATTGAAACTTAAGCATCCTATATGGATCCTCAAAGACATTCTTGACATATGTTATCTCACCAGAACGTTTAGTCCGTTGATGATCTTTACTTATCTCTGCACAGTATCTAAAATAAGTATCAATCGTTTCCATAATAATCTTTTCTGAAGTATCGACTTAAAATATTACTGTTATAGTATGCTGGTTCTCCATTAAGAGATTCTGTAAGAACATTATATGCGAACAGTTGACGCGTCTCTTCAAAGTTTGTTTTTCCTTTTGTTTTATGTAGTGATAATATTTTCCTCTTAAATTTATCTCTACCTATTTTTTCTATATCTTCTTTTAGTTCTGGACAAGACCCATAATACTTCTTCCAGTCAGATTCCTGCTTTACCTTTCTCTTTTTTCCCTTTGGAGTTCTGAACGACCAAAAATACTTTCTCCCAATGTACTGTCGTTGGTTGGTGAGATTGGTAATATTATAAACAAAACCAAAGTAGTCCAGAACATCGTCAGAACTAAAAGGCCGCTCCAAATAGATCCAGGGATTTTCATAATCGACCATTCATATTTTCCATAGTCTAGCATATTTAGACAAAAAAAGAGACCTTAAGGTCTCAAAATACAATATTTAATTTAAAATCCTCCTGCATATACGTTTACATTCGTTTTGTTTTAGTGTATCGCATTCTATTAAACACTCGTAGTAGTCATTGATTGCTTGATTTTCCACCTCCGATGCATCTAATGTGGATTCAAAAGATCGCCACTGATCTAGTTGAGATTTTGATAGTAAGTTGTGCATATTCATTCTCCTGTAAAAAAGTAGATCCATAATGTAGACAAGAGAGAGTCATCTTAACCTCCGTTATTCTATACTATGTATACAGTTTGTGTGTAAATCAATACATTTTAGCAATAAAAATTTATGCCTACGAGTATATACCTACAAAAAAAGACCCGAAGGTCTTAAAATTAATCAGATTTAACTTTGAGTCTTAATAGGTTATACCTTAAAACTTCATGAGGCAACCAAGGTTGAGGTCCAAATCTCAATAACCTAATATCATCATCGGATAATTCGATAGTATTATCCGACAGTAATTTGATTGCCCATTGTGTCATCATAGTTTAAATTGAGAGAACGTATCTGCTTTGACATCCTGCTTAATGCCTCCCACAACATATGACTCTACTTCAGTCTCTTGTGGTGCCACCTGGAGTCCTTTAGAAGAGATCCAATGCTCAGTCCATGGTAGTGGATTTGCCTTAGCAGAAATATCATAGATTGGTTTAAGACCAATAGACTTCATACGACGATTTGCAATCCACTCAACATAGTTCTTGAGTAATTTGTCATTCAAACCGATCATACTACCATCTTTGAACAGATACTCTGCCCACTTCTTTTCTTCATCTACAGCATTCTTAAACATACTATAGGTCCACTCTTCCTCTTCCTTCATAATCTGCATCATCTCAGGATCATCACCTGATCTCCACTTATTCAGAATATTCTGAGTGATACCTAGATGTTGATTTTCGTCTCTTGCAATGAGTGAAATAATTTTTGCTGATCCTTCCATGAGCTTGAGTTCACCAAAGGCGAAAGAACAAGCAAAACTAACGTAGAACCTAATACCCTCAAGAACGTTAACGTTTGCAACTGCTCTGTAGAGTTTTCTTTTGACATCTTTGATTTCCCATTTGGATGAAGGTGAGTCTCTAAAATCTTCTTGCCACATACTACCATTGCCCCAAGTTTGGGCACTATTGATGAAGTCATCATAAGCACCTGTGACACTCGCAGCACGTTCTAGAATGCGTTCATCAGTGACGATCTTATCAAATACCTCAGAAGGATCTGAATAGATGTTCTTGATAATGTATGTGTAAGAACGACTATGGATCATCTCCATAAATCCCCAGACCTCCATACATGCTTCTAGTTCGGGTAGACTGCAATAAGGTATAAAAGCCATCCCAGGACCACGCCCTTGTATGGAGTCAAGCATAATCTGATACTTGAGGTTACTTGTATAGATATGCTTTTGTTCTGGACGAAGTAGTTGATAATCTCCACGGTCTTTCTGCAATGAAACTTCTTCTGGTCTCCAGAAGTAACCCAATTGTTGAGTTGTTAGTTTGTCAAAAATTGGATACTTGTATGAATCATACCTCTGAATTCCCAGAGGTTTACCAAAAAACATTGGTTGCTTCTTCGTATTTACTTGTTCAGTATTGAAGACAGTCATGCCTTCAATTTTAATTTTAGTTTCCTCTACGGATGACATCTTAAACTGCACAGGATTCACACTCTCCCTCCTCGGATTGACTTAATTCTTCTAAAATTGCGTTTAGTTGTTCTTTTTTGTCTTCATCGACCTCATCGGTCTTGTTATCATATGTATTTTGATAATAAGAAGTCTTCCAACCATACTTGTATGTAGTTAGAAAATCATTTGCCATGACAGAAACTGGAACCTCATTGTCAGGATAGTTCTCAGGATTATAGGACCAGTTACCAGATATAGCTTGATCAAAGAATTTTTGCATAACAGACACCACATTTATATAACCCTTATTGTCGGGCATGTCCCACAATAATGTATAGTTATTTTTCAGTGTATTGTACTGCGGAACAATCTGCTTAAGAGGTCCCTTCTTTGATTTTTTAACGGACAGATATCCTCTAGGTGGTTCGATTCCATTGGTTGCATTTGACACAACGGAACTGCTCTCTGAAGGCATTTGTGCGGACAATGTGCTGTGTCGCAATCCGAACTCTTTGATAGATTCCCTAAGACTATCCCAATCATACTGCAGTGCAATAGAAGTAACTTCATCTAGATCCTTCTTGTATGTATCGATTGGAAGAATTCCATCTGCATATTTTGTTCGTGAGAAACCTTCACAAGCACCTTTCTCTTTTGCAATCTGATTAGAAGACTTAAGAAGAAAATATTGAAAGGACTCCGATAATCCATGAACAGCATCCCATGCCTCTTGATCACCATAACTAAATCCAAGTTTAGCAAGATAATGTGCAAGACCAATAAAACCAATTCCAAGGGACCTACGTGCCTTTGTAGCAAGTTCTGCAGCAAGAATAGGATACTTCTGATAGTCAATGAGTTCTTCTAGACCACGGACAGAAAGATCACACAGGTTCTCTAGTTCAGAGTCAGACTTAACTTTACCAACATTGATAGCAGAAAGAATGCATAGAGCAATCTCACCCTCACCATCAATATGTTGAAGAGGATCTGTAGGTAAAGTGATCTCCTGACATAGGTTGCTCATGTTAACCTTGTCTTTGAATGAAGAGTGACTATTGCAGTGATCGATATTCATAAGGTACAAACGACCAGTCTCTGCTCTCTCCTTTAGTAGATCTAGGATAAGTTCCTGAGCCCCGATAGTCTTTCTTGGAGTAAACTCATCTGATTCATAACGTACATAGAGATCATCAAATGAATCAGTACCAAAAGCATCATAGAGACCTGGTACGTCATTCGGTGAGAAGAGGCTAATCTCTTCATTGTTAATGAAACGTTCGTAGAAAAGTTTTGAAAGTTGGATTGAGTAGTCAAGTTTGCGTACCCGATTGTCTTCTGTGCCTTTGTTGTTCTTGAGAACAATAATGTCTTCTATTTCTTGGTGCCAGATTGGGAAGTGGACAGTCGCACTTCCACCTCGTATGCCATTTTGAGTGCAGCATCTGACAGTCGATTCAAACTTTTTAAGGAATGGTACAACACCAGTGTGTTGAACTTCTCCACCTCTGATTTTAGAGTTGATTCCACGGATTCTACCTGCGTTGATACCGATTCCCGCCCTTTGTGCAACATATCTGCCGATAGCCATATCAGAACTAAAGATGCTATCGAGGGTGTCATCAACATCAATAAGAACACAGCTAGCAAATTGTCGCAGTGGAGTTCGCACTCCCGCCATGATAGGTGTGGGAATGTTGATTTTGTGTTTGCTGATTGCGTCGTAGTATCTTTTGACATATGAGAGTCTTGTTTCCTCTGGGTATTCTGAAAAAATTGTTAGAGCAATCATTATATACATGAACTGAGGTGTCTCAAATACCTCACCAGTACTTCTATCCTGTACCAAATATTTATCAGTAACCTGCCTAAGACCAGCATAGGTAAACAAGTAGTCACGATCATGATAGATAAATGAGTTTACCTTTTCAAGTTCCTCTTCAGTATACTTTGTCAGTACTTCTGCATCATAAACATTATTATCAATACAATATTTAATCTGCTCTAGAAGAGTAGGACTTCTTTTAAAACTCACCGCAAGTTGCTTACGGATAGAAAATAAGAGCAATCTTGCTGCTGCATATTGATAATTAGGATGCTCCAAATCAATTAGATCTGAAGCAGAACGAACCAAAATCTCTTGGATTTCGTCAGTAGTAACACCATCATAGAATTGAATTCCAGATTGGATCTCTACTTGACTTGCAGACACACCAGAGAGACCCTCACAAGCAGCCTCAACCATCTTGTGCATCTTTTCTAGGTTCAGTACCTCAATAGTCCCATTACGTTTTTTAACCTTGATACCGTTGCTCATATTCTCTTCCAGGTGGTAAATTTTAGTTTTGCTTCTAAACCAGAGTAAGTATTTAATTCTATCAGATTTTGGACATCATGTCCAGCAAGGACCATATCATTTATGTCCTTTTCCATAATATGTGATGGCCAAATAACTATGGAGTCGCCACTATCGATTGTTCGACTGATTCTGCTAAGGATTTCTCTGTTCCGTGGTTCATTATCATAGACCCAGACAGGATTGCTAATCCCCCAATTGCTGATATCAAGATCAGCTCCACACATAGCAATCGAGTTGCGAATGAACGTGCTGTCAAATGGTCCTTCTGTAATGTAGACACTAGTACCTTTTCTGATGTTATCAAGTCCATATATTTTCGGTGCTCCATCTTTAAGCATTACAGTAATATATTTAATAGATTTGGAATTTAGACTTCTCCCTTGAAATCCGATAAGACCTTTATCACAATATAATGGGATGATGATTCTAGGTTCTTTACCCATATACCCATGATTCAATCCCTTAAACGTATGAACAAACTCATCAAAATTTTCTGCATAATAAAATTTAGTGGGATCGATCTTACGATTTTGAAGATATGTTCTAGCAAGTTCTACCTCACTGCATAGAGGAAGATCGATCCTCTGTGCAAACTTAGGTTTCTCAAAAACAAATTCAGGTTCGTCTGCTACAAAATTCCTACCAGTATGACCGTCCTTAAATTTATCAAGACAATAACTCTTATACAAAACAACATCCATATGTTTAAGAAAGTTGTTAAGTGACATAGAAGCACCACAGTTGTGGCACTTAAAGTTAGCATTAGTCTTTACTGCGTAAATGTACCCTCTTGCCTTACTCTTATTCCTCTGAGAATCTCCACAGATAGGACATCTAAAGTTATAGAGGTTTGCCTTTACTCTTTTAAATTTTTGTAGTCTAGAAGAAACTAAAGAAATATATTTTGCATCAATTTGATCCATTTACGAAAGATAGTATTTCTGCTTCTACCATATTACCCGCATTTGCTGATGGTGTCAAGAGTTTGAAGATAGGTGGAACCACTTGTAATACTGCCACAAGGGTCGCAAGGACTGCTGTTGTACCGATAACAAACTTTGCGTTGGAATCCACTTTCTTCTGGATCTTACTGATCCTAGTTTGAACCAGTTCATGATCCTTATCATGCCTTTCTTTCATCTCTTCCAGCATACCGATGATAAGTTTATCAGCACGATCCGATTCATCTAAACGATTTTCATGGCGCTCTAGAATAATAGCAACTCGGTTGCTATTTTCAGAGATTGTTCCTACTGCTCTTTCAAGTTTGTCAAGCATCTCTTTAGAGAGATCTTCATAAATGTCCAGTTTACTTTCCAAAACTGCTAATTTACCTAGACCTAGCATTTACTTTTTTTTGTCTAAAGATTTTACCCACTTTTTATAAGTCTTTGGAACTTTTCTATAATCTGTATTTCCACGTCTCTGAAATTTAATCAGAGGATCATAACCTGCAGTTGGTCCTTGTGCTGCAGAAGAACCAGTAAATCCACCAGCACCTACTGCAATCATTTCACGAATAAGTTGTATGAACCGATCAGTCCTATCCATTTTCGTTATATAAGATTTGCAATTTTTTTAGAGCAATGACATCACTTTCAATATCATGAATATAACATTTTGGATACTCTGGCAACCTATTCAAAAAATGTATAAATGTTTTTGTTGTTGACCAAAGATCCTCTTCAAGTTTATAGAAGAGCATTGGTGTCGTTGCATCATCAAATATATTATACAAAATAATAAAGTGATTAAGAAGCAAATGTACCTTTAATTCACCAGTATTCTTGTACTTCCTCATAAGCCTTTTAATGTACTTGAAATGATTCAAGTCACGATGAAAATCATCTTTAGTAATGGCTTGAGGATTCTCATAATTCTTTATAGCAAATAATAAGAAATTTTCCTCATTCAATTCATCAAATAACATATCTCAAGTTATCAGCTTAGTGGGTCTGCGTCATAAATTGGAGCATTGCCTGTAGTAATACCAGACATTGCAACTAGAACTTCTTTCTTAACTCTATAGTTACCATGTTGATCATTATAGGTGGTAACTCCAACCCAACCAACACCAGTCTCAAACACAGTTCCGTTTGCGTTCTGAGCACCCTGCTTTGCTACACCGTAGACATAAGCATCAGAAGTGCCACTAGAAGACTCACTATACTTAACGTCTCCAACAGTGTATGAAGGACACTGACTTGCAGAGAAGTTAGTTGCAGCAATTGCAGCACCACTGAGTCCAGCAGTAGAAGCAATAGTTAGTTGTGTGGTGCTTGTAATAGATGCGACGACAGCATCACCAAAATAAACACCAGATACAGGATCATCACCGAATCTGATTACATCACCTGCTTGAATAGATCCAGCATTGCCAAATCCAGTGGTAGAACCTGTCACAACACGGGTAGCGTAATTAAGACTAACGGTGCCAGCAGAGGTTACATTATCACTATTTCCCCAAAGTGCCATGTTTCTTTTCCTTTGAATACATTTGCTATTAGATATTTATAAAAAATGGAGACCACGAAATGATCTCCATATCATTTATTTTCTTATTTATACTTATTCCGCAGGTGCGTCATCCCTTGCAAGAATTGCTTTAGAAACAACCTCTAGAAGTTGATCATCCATATCAGTCTTGGTCAACTTAACTGCTTTAGCAAGAATAACAAGACAGATCTCAACCATCTTCTCACCGAGTTCTTCATTTTCTGGAATATTTGAAACAGCATCTTTGATAATTTTTGATGCGATTGGGAGTAGGAATGCAAGCATAGTAAACCTCAGTTGTTAATACTATATATTCTCTAAAAATTCCTTAAGAGATTTTTTCTTTTTCTCAGGTAATTTTTCATGCTTAGTAGAAGCAAAATCTTTCGCATCACTCTTCTTCATTGATGCTGCTGCTTGAGCAACCTCAGGAGAAGGATTGGTCATGTCACCTTTCTTGGTGGCATAAACCATACCCATAAATCTTTGCTGTGCCTTAGATACGGCAGGCATTACTTCTTCTTGGTATCAATAATGGCACCCTGTCCATGCTTGGCACGGATACTTGCCTTTACTTTCTCGACGGCAGACATGCCATCATATTTTTTACCAGGTTTCTTACCAAATGTATTTGGTTTACCAGGTGCTTTATTATAACGGTTGTTTCCATCAACACCACCACGTTCCATGCGACGATCCTTCAAAGAATCTTCGGTTTCTTCCTTTGTAACTTTATTTAAAGACTGCTTTCTCTTCTGTGCAATTTGCTGATCAACCATTGCTTTCTTTTTCTGGAGAGCAACTTCTTGAGGAGTCATTGACATAGAAGTCTCCTCACTCATACGATTAACAACTTTCTGTGCTGCCTTTCTGATCTTTGCTTTGATACCAGATTTTGCACCTCTTGCTTTATCACCTACTTTTTGTTTGACTTCTCTACCTTTATTGTAAGCAGCAACTTGTGCTTGGGCAGACTTTAGTCTTGCTTTCTTACCAGTAGACTTAAGTTTCTGTCTTGCAAGTCTACCAACTGCCTTCACCATGCGACCAGTAGAAGTATCTTTCTCATGTGGTTTCTCGGTATCATGACCGAAAGTTACTGTTGCTTCAATAATCGCATACTCAATAGCATCTTCTACATCATATACATCAAATCCTTCATGAACTAGTTCATCGTACACAGTATAAGCAGCAAGATCTACTTCATCCATCTCAGTGCTTTCTAGGATCGTAACTTCCTCAGAAATCTTAGGATTAATCTTAATAGTATTCTTTACATTCTTTTCCTTTACTTGCTTCTTGTCTTCACCATCTTCACCAACAACTTCACGAAGATCATCTCTCCAGTTTGAATATCCTTCACCAATCTTAGTAGTTATTTTCTTCTTACCGTCAGGAGAAGGAACAAACTCACCATAATCTCCCATAGATTTATCTTTTTTATCAACATCACCACTTACATTAGTATCAATTCTCTTTGCTGCTTTTTTTGCAAGGTTTACAATATCTTTAGATGGAACTTCAACATCCTTACTAGTTCCTTCAGATACTTTTTTATTTAAAATTGCCTTACCAATTGCTTTACGACGTTTCAACAAATACTTATCTGACTTATCCTTATCACCATCATTATCAACGTCACCATCTTCCTTGCCTACAGGATCAAGTTTCTCAACAACTTGAGTTTCTTCAAAATGAGGGTTCTTCTGACCCTTCACCTTTGCCATTTCCTTACGGGCTTTCTCATTATTCGTCTGACGTTTTTTCATATCTGGTTCAAGATATGAATCATCTTTCTTTTCGGAAACGTTTGCTACCTTCTCAAGATACACTTGAGAAATGTCGTTAAGAGGATTCATTGACATGAGTATAAAATGTTTTACTTTTTAGCCTTGTATTTATTTATGAAATTCTTAATAGCACTAGTTCCTGTCATCCTCATAGTATAGTTTCTATTTGCATCAGTTCCAACTTCTCTCTCTGGACCAGGTACACCAGAAGGTCCAGGATAATTTACAACTGCTTCCATCACATCCTTAATCCAAGACTTGAACATATAGTTTTCTTTAGTAACACAAATGAGATGATTAGTTCCTCTACGAATAATTTCACCAACCAATCCAGTGTTTAGATTCTCTACAATATCTCCAAGACTAAAAATTTTCCCAGAGATATAGTTTTCACGAAGTCCTTTATGATCATACTTAGGAGCAATTTCCCACATCTCTGCAGTGACTTTTTCTTTACTCTTCAGTTTCATACCAGTACGAACTGCATTGAAGAGTGCCTTAGTATCACCATCATCAAGTTTCTTAGGTGTTCCTTTACGGAATGATTCAAAGTCATCAGCAATAACTGCTTTACGCATCTTGGATGCAGACATTCCTTCTACACCTTCAGCATCTGCATCTCTTACACCAGCAGAGATGACACGAATCAAATCAAACTCATAAAGTTGACCATTATATTTCTGAGCAAGATTCTCAAACTCTGCTTGTCGATCTGAACCAACAACAATGTTTACATTTCCATATCCATCTTCATTTGCTGCTACCAGAACATCAAAGATATTTTTCATTTTTGGATCATTGACAATGTTCTCTTCATAATCAGGGAACATCTTCTTCATAAATGAAATCTTCATATCAGGGTCAAGAGGATTCTTCTTAGGATCCTGAGAACGTGAAGGGTATACTTTATAATCTCCACCAGTAGAAGATTTCTTTGCCATACTCAGAAGTTTTTCATGACCAACTGTTGGTGGATTAAACCTACCAAATACAATAGTTAAGGTATCAGACTGCTCATCTTTATCTTCTTCTGGTGATTCTTTCTTAGAATCACCTTTGGGTTCTTCTTTCTTTTGCTTCTTCTTAGTTTCGTCTTGCTTTTGTGAAACCTGATTTGTATCTTGATTACCGTCTCTCTCACCAACCTTCTGGTTCTTATTATAAAACTTTAGTTTACCACTTTCAGTTTTCGCAACAAATTCTCCACGGGAGTCATACCAACCACCATGCCCATCACTCTTTAGGTTGAGTTTCTTTGCCTGTGCTGAGGCACCCTCACCTGCTTCTTTTAGGAACTGTAGAAAACTTTTCATTTATATTATTAGTCCTTATGTATTATTTATTCCAATTTCCAATACGGGGCTGACAATGATGATCTAGAATTTGCATAGAGATAAAAATCTTCACAAACCTGCTTCTGTTTTTCAGAATTTTTTATACCATTAATAGCATCTATAATCGCAATGCAATGGACTTTTGAATATAACCAAGAATCAAAATGATTTTTCTTAGTCTTATCTAATTGCAATTTAGCAAATTTTTCAACTGTGTATCCTGTTGAATATTTATCTAAACCATCAGTAACATATTTTATAATACCTGCTGGATCTGACTTTATCTTTTTGGCATATGTAGTGTCTATCTGAGGAACACCATGCATCTTGAGAAGAAGGTTAACTGGTCCCAAAGATATTTTTCCTTGATTTGCCTTTTGACCTTTCACCTCACCTTGCCATCCAGTTAATGCATTAGCACCACCAAAAGATCTAAACTGAATCTTTGTACCATCTTTAAAATTCAAATACGTGTCAATACTATCATAGTTCATGGTGAAGTTCGTAAACTCTTTCTCCAAAGAATCTTTTTTATCATAATTAAGAACCTTTAGATTAGAAGTTCTAGACATCTTTTTGAGAGAAACTCCAAACATCTTTGGATCGGATGGATTGATTCTTTCATTCATACATTGATTCAATCCTTTGATTGATTTCTCATTTTCCAAACAGTCAGGATCGTACTTTGGTGTTGTTACATATATGTCTGCTGGAGACCACTTATTAATATCAATTCTTATACCTTCAATCTTTTTAATTCTCTTAAATTGATTTTCAATATGATCTACTGTCTTCGATCCCCTATGAAATACTATTCCATTTTTAATACCTTTAAATTTCTCCCATAACTCATTGGCACCTAGGACTGAGGATTCAATCCAATCATCAGGGAGTTCATTCAAGATCTTCTCAATATTTTCATCAATATCAAACTTATCTTTATTTGCATTAACATTATCTGGAGTAATGTCTGAGTGCGTTATCTTTCTTCCAAGACCAAATGCCACTGCAGCATAAACTGCTTGTGCAGATTCTGCCATTTTAGTGACAGCTGCACCAGCACCAGATCCACCACCTGCTTTTGGTTTGAATACAATATTTAAGTATGTGGAAGAACTCTCAGATACCTTTAGACCTTCAAAAGTAGATCCAGGAACTTTAGTTTGTTCTACCTCTATACCCTTCTTAGCAAATGCTGCCTTAATTTCTTCCCTTGCTTCCGACCTTTCTTTAGTGCGGACATGAAGAGTTGTAACCCTAGATCCAGCACTCTTTACTTCAGTGTCATAATCCTGAAGAATCTCATTAAGGGCAAGTAATGTTTCTGCGACAGTTGCCATTTTTATTTTTATTTATGGACAATACTAGGCAGCCTTTGCTCCCGACTTATGACGTTCGGTTCCCTTCTCATCGGTATATGATTCTTTCTCCTTTCTGGGAGTAACATATCCTACACCAGGAACTACACCAGTTTTACCTGCTGCTCTTGCTGCATTTCTGTCTGCTGCTCTCTGTGCTGCTCTCTTGCGATTGCGGTCATAAGAACTCATTGCTTCGTCAAACTGCTCGTCAGCTTCTAGGATAGCATTAATCTCCTCTTCTGTAAAGAGACCAGTTGCTTCTAGTTCCTCTTTCTTCACGTCGTTTCTATCATATTTCTCAGCATCTTTGTTCAGTGCCTTGACAATCTTACCAGACTTCTTATGTGCTTCAGTTCCTTTGTCACCACCTTGTAGTGCTGTACGTGACAAGTTTCCTGCCTTACGGAACATGTTGTTTCTCTTGTCTCTTGAGAGTTCTTTGTAACCCTCTTCAACTTCAGTCTCAACCTCTTCGTTCTTGGGAACGCAGTTGGGAACCATCTTACCACCTTTCTTCTTCATTCCAACTTGCTTGTGGGAATCCCAGCAAGGATCACCATCACCTTCTTTCATGTGATCGGCAGCCTTATACATTGCTTTGCCACCTTTATCTTTTTTGCCTGCTTTATATGCTTGATATGCAGGAGTATTTCCTTTCTTATCAGCATTAGTAACAGTCATTGCTTCATCAACAGTTTCAGTATATACTGATGAGTATGCTTCAGAAAGAGAGTTAAAGGTCTTGCTGTCCATCTTAATCTAAATACTTTCTTTTATTTATAAAAAAATATTATTGTTTTGGTGGAGAATATGGGTGTTGAGGTTTGTGCTCTCTATCCATAGGTTGAGATCTAGTCAAATCTCTACGAGATTGATTACTGATAATGATAAACGCATCTTTGTTGTACTTACGCACACCATAAGGTGTTGCCCACTTCTTGTTGTAGTTCTCACCCTGATGAATACCAGAGACAACAGTGCCTCCAATCTCAACTACAATGTCATCACCTTCTTCCCAACTAAGAGTTTCAATGAAATCTTGAATGCGATCCATGACTCCATTATCTTCCCAGGCAAAGAACCGATCGGTATTTTTTGTCCAATCGTGTCTGGGAATATCCTCAAGAGGAATATCTTTCATAACGTTTTCTTCTGGATCAAGTTTGCCCAACATCTTCTGTCTCCTCCTTGTTTTTATTAAAACCGAATGGACCCGCACCTTTCTCTTCTAGTGCCAATTTAAGAGCAACACCACCAACAGCTTCCATAACTTTTAGGATGTCTTCTGTCTTAGCACCTTCACCAAGTTCTTTAGCAATGTACCAATACTTAGGCCAAAATGTTTGACCTGCTAATTCATAATCTTCAAGTGTAAGTAATTTCATTTTCCTCCTGTGTCGTAACCCATTTTGTCGTCGTGTTCTTTCAATTTACGCATACGAATTGATTCATGTAGTCGTTTAATTGCTTCTTCAGTTTCTGCTGTTTTCTCATAGGACCATTCGTCCTTTGACTTTTTCTTTTTACTCATTTATTCTCCTCAAGTTTTACACGATAAACAGTGCGACGAGCAAACCTTTGATCAATCTTAAGTTTACCCACATAAAGAGCAACAATCCAGGCGGTAAAGAGGAAACCCTCAAACCACCCCATAGTGTTCCATGCTTCTACTGCACTATCCATCAGACATCTCCTTCTTTACGGTTTTCTGATTTAGTAACATCAAACTCACCCCCAGGGTAACGAGCCATCAGTTTCTCAACATTCATCTCAATGACTTCATCAAGAGAAATATTGAGACCAATACATGCCTGTGCAACATACCACATGATGTCACCAAGTTCACGTTTCAGATGAAACATATTCTCTTCATTTACTGGTTTGCCTTGGAAGATAATCTTCTTAACGACTTCAGTAAACTCACCTGCCTCAGCAGACATTCCTACAGCAGCAGTAAGAAGTCGATGTGTTTCAAATCCTTCTCCACGAAGTTCTTGAATACGATACTCAAATGCATCAGCATCTTTACTTGGTTGAGATGTGACGGCATTCACAAACTCAAGATATGCATCAGTGTTTACATTACTCATAAGTCTAATTTAGATTGTTTGGATTGTTGAATTGGTAGTTTCTGTCCATTGATTTCAATGTACTCTACTTGCTTCCAACTACCACCAACACCACCGTCCATATTGACGACGATATCTTTTGTAGGTAATTGCTTAGAAGAGGTAACATTAACAATGTCACCAGGCAGAGGAATGAAAGTAAAGTAGTGTCCGTCCCAACGACGGTTTCTCATACTCATGAGATTGACTGCATCTCTTTCTATGCCACAGTCAGCAATTTTTTGACCTCTGGGATTGAATACAGAATAGTAACCTCTCATGAGAACTTAAATCCCTCAAATGATTTTTTTGGTTTTGCTTCCTCATTATTATACTCCTCATCCTGCCCACTGTCAAGGATATCGTTCTGAGCAGATTGCTCACAGTCATACAGTCTCATCTTGGCACGATCAATACCAACCACAAATCTCTTATTAACATTTCCATCGTTATACCTATTCTTCAATTGCTTCACCATAATCTGTCCGAGTTGTTCAAGTTCCTCAGTGCTAATAAGGGCAAACATAAGATCAGCAGTAGCAGGGAGACCAAAGGACTCACTAGTGTCAGTAAGGTCAACGTCAGAGCTACCATAACCAGAACGAGTGGTCTG
>VMHT01043297.1_pt1 | contig 30767 bp, 39 predicted proteins | sample 4693611 | NCBI WGS metagenome assembly VMHT01 (sample SAMN12280063, study PRJNA550983) | marine metagenome | isolation source: seawater sampled from same location over 5 years 0.02-0.2 micron viral filtrate | place: USA: collected off the coast of southern California halfway between the port... ... | reverse complement strand
TCGCCAATCATCAGCTCCACCTTCTGAACCAGGGAGCTGTAATCCTCCTTGAGACTCGTGGAACCATCGTGAACCGTCAGGAATAGGTAATCCACGAGATCCCCCTCACGTGTAAGGGTGATGATACTGGTTGAGTTATTCTGGGGTGCGGGGTGGATCAGTTGGGAGTATACATTCTGCGAGAAGTTCGTGTGGCGGTGGAACATAGAGGTCCACCAGGTGACCTGTGGGTTTTGTGTGAGGGACACATCTTGAATTCCCCTCGTGGCAAGCAAGATCGAGCCTGCAGACATTCTGGTATTAACATAAGTTGTGAAATTAATTAGCCCAAGTAACCTCGGTTACCTCATGAGGTGGTGGTGATCCAGGAAAACCCGAAGTACATCGTGAGGTATCGACTGGCAGAGAGCCACCATTTCCCGCGACTTGGGGCGGCATTGGTGACAGATATACCTGCCAGATGGCTGGAAGCGGGACATGAAATGATCACCGTCATACCATGTGGTATCTTTGCATTGGACACAACGAACGGCGTCGTTGACATTCCACCCAGGTTTCCACCCAGGGACGCTACGAGTGCGCCAGTTGCTCATCAGGTTTTCGAGGTTGGAAGAGTACTTCATCGTTATATAACATTAGCACTTGAAATACTTGGGGTTGTCAATACACTTTTTATCACCTCGGTGAATTTTAAAAAACACGCGCACACACTCACTCACTCCTCATCATCTTCATCCACCACATCTGCGTCGTCATCATCTGGCTTGATGGGCTTGACGGCTTTGATCTTGAATATCTGAGTCAGGGTGCGAGGCTTGGACACAGTCTCTTTCTTCTTGATATGGGGTCCCATTACAAGGTCGAACCACGCATCCACCTCTGGCTGTCGCTCCATACGCTCCTCGTGCTTCTTGAGCATCTTGAGGAGATACGACTGGGGGTATCCCGCAGCCTTGTGTGCGTTCAAACGGACATCGATGGGCGGGGTGATACCCTTGCTGTAATATTCCGTCTGGAGCATCTGGATGGACGGGTGGTTGTAATTGTCCTTGGTGGGCTGCCATTTAGGCGCAGAGTGGACGACGGGTGGGACGTTTATCATCCCAAGTGCGTTTTTCTCCATCATCTGCTTCGCAACCTCATCACAGTGTATACGTTTGTAATCACTTTCATATACATCGAGGTGGATATGGGGTGGGTATGTGTTTCGGAAGGGCGTGACTTCGGGAGTTATATGACGGCGATTGAGGATGTCTTGAACCCTAGAGACTGTTCCAGTCTCGATGGGCATCTGTGGGCGGGGGGACACCCGCTTGGAGGCGGCGAGGCGGAGACGACCTGGCTCATTAGCCGCAGTCCACGGTCCACCGATGTTCTCGAAATCCTTGACGAATGCCATGACTGTTGCTGTTGCTGTTGCTGGTCGGTTATACCCTTAGCACTTGGGATACCTAAGCACTCTCGGACATTATTTTCGTTTGGAAGCGCCGAGCCATATCCTCGATTTTGCGGGCGGCCTCACCGTTTGCGATGGGTCCCCACCTCCCGTGGATACTGACATACCCTTTCCCCTCCCCTCCGTGATAGAATACATAGTCGAGGTTCAGAGAGGCGGTTATTCGCTTGAGGCGGATGCCCTCCTTGCCGACAAACTTCCACATGACTTCCTCAGGGATGTCACAGGTGTTCGCCTGCGTATAGTGCCTGTTGATCGGAGGCTCGTATGATGGCATCCTGAATGCTGTTTTGATATATGTGGGCGCACAACTTTAAATTCGTGAGCCCATATGTACCCAGAGAAGCATACAACATGGACTGGTCAAACTCCAATAATCTCGAGGATGCCGAGAGTGTGGTGGAGACTCACGTCATGACGCTCGAGAAATTCCTCCTGTACGACTTACCCAAGTGTCACTTCAATCGAACGGCATATTGGTTGGAAACCCCAAAGGGTGATCCAGATAGCAGCGGTTCCGAGCCTAACAAGAAGGAATTTATAGAATTCTTACTTCGCGTGGGAAGTTCAACAAATTCCTTCTTGGTGAACGAGAAGCCCAAAGAGCCTAATAGACTACACGTAGCAGATGGAAACAACAGGCTGCAGGCTATAAAAAAGTTCATGCGGATGCCAGTCACTATGTTCGAAGATTTAGTGGACTCTGTCCTCTACAATGGAATCTCTGAACGCAGGGACTTGAAGCTCGTAGATTCAGACGCATTCAAAAGTTGGCTACGCACGCGAACACTCGAACAGGTCTATGACCTCTCGACTGACGATTTCAGAAATTCCAATACGGGGTTTGAGAATCCCGATATCATCCAAGAAGTAAGGGAAAGGTTGATGTCCAATCTTGTTGATTTCAAAAAATGCTTCAAGGTGAAAGGCAAGACTCCGTTCTTCAATATCGACGTGATTATTGGTAAGTGCAGGAACTTTGATGACGAGAAGATGGCTTCAATGTTCATACAGACAAACAGGAAGGCGAGGGCTATGACACCGCGTCAGATGTACAGGGCCTCTTGGTAACTGCGGTGATTAGTGACGAGAAACTTGATGAGAGTGAGATGTCCATCATGTGGAAACACTGCAAGGATGCGTCCAAGAGACACTTTGATGAAACTGACGGGGGGGGGAGGAGTTGACGTGCGAGTTTCTTGCGGAGGGTGGTAAGTACACTGGGTTTCACCTATTGGACGGACTGAACTATCTCCTCACCGACACCAAGAATGGATTTAAATACACCGCGAACTTGATCGGCAGAGAGAATTACTCGGCTGAGAAGTGTTCCGACACCCTGGCTGTGATCCTGTGGAAACTGGTATTCGAAATCGACAGCAATAGAGACAGACCGTTCCAAGAGTCTTTCAGTCACAAAAACTGCATCCAGTTTTTGAAGTACGTCGATACCTTCAAGACACTTGTCGAGGCTGCATATGTGAAGTTTTGGGGAGGCTTACCGCGCGGCAAGGCAAAACCTAGTCAGGTGAACTTGGCATATGTAAGCATCAAGTACCTATTCATGTGGGTTGTGAATAAGCTCAAGAAGAAGGTGCAACCCTCAGATTGCCACTTCAACCGACTGTTCCTCATTTTCACAATGTATGGGAACACGGTATACAGGGACGAGTTTGATAGGCGTATTGTTCTCACGGGTGGGGGAGGTCCTATATTGCACAGCATCCAAGAAATGTTGAAAAAACCTGATACCATCTTTGAACTTGCAGATCAAGATCATAGGTCGTTGTTGGATGATAGCGTCCTTCTAGAACTTGTAAAAAACAAGTTATCCCTGTGGACAAGCAAGGGCAATGGTCCCATCTACTTTTCCATGGCTTTCTGTGCGTTCGGGGAGAAGTACATAACCAATACCCAACACAAGGTGAGGTATGACAGAGAACATATAGTTCCGAAATCAACTATCTGCGAATCTACAGAAACCAGCAAATTGCTAGATGGCTTGGGTAACATAGTGCCAATCCCCCCCCGAAGCAAATCGGAGCAGGGGTGACAGGGTAATCGAAGTCTATCACAGAGGTAAGTATGCAAACAATCCAAGTATTTCTGCAACCGTGGGGGGCGGGTTCCTCCCTGTGTCGGATGTTTACGAGTCATTCGTGCCTACTGTTAGTGCTATAGGAGGGAAGCCCAGGCTGACTGACGTTGAAAAGTTCAAGTCATTCACGGAGGCTAATGTACTAAGGTATGCAGAATGTATTTGTGAGAGGCTAAAGGTATGAGCCCATATGTACCCAGAGAAGCAGATGCCCTTCTTCATCGAGGGAAACATCGGCGTCGGTAAGAGCACCATCATCCGCCTTCTCGATGAATGCGGGATCAAGACCATGCAGGAGCCAGTGGAGTCGTGGACGTCGTGCAGGAACACCGATGGTAAAAACGTCCTCGAGAACTTCTACGAGGACCCGCAGCGATGGGCCTACACCTTCCAGTCCATTGCTTTTCGCAGTAGGGTGCGGGGTCTCGACAGCCTCGCTCCTGACTCGGTCGCCGAGCGTTCCATCCTCACAGATCGCCGGGTCTTCGCAGAAGTTGCGCGAACATCTGGAAACATTACAAACGTGGAATGGGACGATTACACAGACTGGTTTGACTGGGTTATTTCAAAGACAGACCAGTCATCTCAGGGTTTCGTGTATCTTCGTGCTGACCCTGATGTGTGCCATCAGCGAATTCAGGGGCGGGCTCGTGCGGGAGAGGGTGGCATCTCCATCGAGTATCTCCAGCAGTTGCACGAACGACATGATGATTGGCTACTTAATGAGAGCAACGTCTTGGTGCTCGATATGAACCGTCAGAAGCCCGAGGATGTCATTCAGCCCCTCTTGTCATTCTTGCGCTCTTGAAGCAACAGGTGGAGTATGTAAGTGTCCAAGCAGACGGTGGCTCCCGCAGTCAGCATGCCTAATTTGAGATTCTTGGTGTAGTCATATACCAGCCATATAAGTGAGGTTATCAGTCCCATGAGCGTCGATGTGAGATTGTAGCTTTCCACGTTCCTCGTCCTATTTACATTCCTCGCAACCGTCGCAATTCTTATTAACCCTATCAGAGTTGCGACGAATGCGAGACGTTCGATCGTTAAGGTTGTCGCCATATAGTATTACAATATAATAAGTGATGACCGAATCGCTTTACACTGATCAAGTGTTGACGGGACTCAAGATACTTGGCATGATAAGGGAGGGTCAGAAGGTCTGTATACGCAACGGTCTGATCAACATCGAAGGTCAAAGTCAGGGGGTGTGGGCTGCATTAAGTCGGTGGATTCACGGGGATAATCGAACCATCACAATGTCGTATATCCGCAACATCGTCCACAACGCCCTGGAAATTCGCAGGACCCACCCGCACTTATGGAAGGATGTGGACGAGGGGTTGTCGCATGCATTGAACGGGATCACCGCACTCGAGGTGACATACACGGAGGATGCGGGGGTTGTGGCGGCTCTGGAGGTCTTGAAGGAGAAGATAAACGGTTCACTTTCCGACGGTAAGTAGATGTTTCGTCTCCATTATTATCTACATACATAATATACATGGCAGCACCCGCTGAGCCCACGCAAGTGAATGTCGAGATCGCACCGTCCTACATTCCCATGAACCTCGAAAAATACAAGGGAAAGATTAACATAAAGAAGATCGAGGAGCAGGTGGAGGACATCAGGGATATGTTTTCCGTCAAGAAGTTGGGACCCGAAAACATTAGTCAGATCATCATTGAGGTGGTGAAGATGGTCACCCCTCTGACGAAGCTGAAGAAGGAGCAGAAGGCATCCCTTGCCATTCAGGTGGCTAACAAGTTGATCGAGGATATCATTCCAGGGAAGGACGCCCCCATGGAGGCCATCCTCAAGGCTATGGTTCCCGATCTCATCGAGCGGTTGATCATGGTTGACTGGAACAAGCTGGCGAAGAAAATGTGTCCCTGTATGAGCGCCTAAAGATTTGGGTTGATATACATGTAGAATGCCAACTCTTGAGGAACTTGCAAAGAATGGTGTAATTTACAACGCCCAAAATCCTGCCACTTTTGTGCGTCGCCCAGAATGTCACAAATGTGCCAAGGTTAATCAACCAGGCTGCACAATCTGTGCAAATTGTGGACATCCTCTCAGCCCCCCGCCTTCTTCAAACCCAGCATAGACGCCAGATTATTCCGATCTCTCTGCAACGGCTTTTCCCTCCGGAGTCTCAGCGGCTGGTTATTCACCATCACGCTATTGATCTCCCACATCTTTCCGTTTGTCGTATTGACGTTCTGGGACGCTTGTATGGGCATCACCTGCACAGTGTCATTCTGCTTGCTTTCAGTCCGTATGTTTTGGTTGACTGGACCCATATCCGTCGTGTTGTGCTTCCTGAACTCGTCAATGTCCATGGGACCCCCGAACATTTTGAGTTGGGAGAAGTGAACCGATGGTTTGCACGATATCATTCCCCTGCCATACATCCTTCTGCGAAGAAGCATTATATTACCGTTTATGACACCCCGCTGATGCTCAGACGATTTCTCGGCTACATGAGCCTTCATGCACTCCCACGAACAGAAGGTCCCCTTGAGCACGAACGAATCCGTTCGCTTATTGTGGGACACTGGCATTTTAAGAATATCTCGATGTGGTTGGTGGCAACACCACCAACAAGCACTCATCCTTTAAGATAAAGATGTCCACCTCTTTATCTTTAAGAAATGTCTATTCTAAGCATAGATGTCGGCACTACTAACTTGGCGATGTGTCTTTACAATCCTGAAAATCAGGAGATCCTGGAATGGGATGTGGACGGGATTCCTTCCCAGCACCCCGACGGGAACGAGGTGACCCTGCGGAATCACCTGGACGCCCGTCCGTGGACACTGACCGCACCCGTGGTTCTGATCGAGAGGCAACCCAAGAAGTCCGACAAGATGATTGGGGTCATGCTGTTTCTGCAAGCGTATTTTATCATCAAGTCCCCCACCGCCAAGACCCTTCTGTGGGACGCGCGGCACAAGGTTCCCGACGTGGTGGGTGCGGGGAAGGCGATGTACCGCCTCCGCAAAAAGACCGCCATAGACCGCTGTGCGGAATTCATTCACAACGGACCCGAGATCAACCGCAAGTGGTGCGACAAGTGGAAGGGTTCCAAGAAGAAGGACGACTTGGCTGACACTGTGCTGCAGGCCATGTCATACACACGCCCCCAGAGAGTGGTGGAGGCTCGACAGCGCCGGGGTGTCCCGGATAAGATAGTGTCCCGCGCCCCCACTGAGAATCAGAAGAATACGAAATACAGCATCAACAACCTGGCGTGGTTTGTCAAAAACAACGCGATGGAGGAACTCAAAAAGGATCGACGGTTCATGAAGGATTGTAAGAGATACTTCTCGTCGCCCGAGGAACTTCACGAGCATGTGGTCGGCTCTGGAGGAGCCTCTTCCTCTACCCAAGCCTGATGCCTCTTCGTGCCAAAATGTCTGGATTTGTTGCTATTTGTATAACATCCTCCACAACCACACTCAGTCTTCGTTTTCTTCCAAGCATCCATGGCTTCCTTATGATCCTGATAGTATTCAGCGGTTTTCTGTAATATTTCAGTCTTGTGTTTTTCATAACAAGTGTTATAGTAGAATTTCCTTCTTTCTTCATAATCACTCACATATGCCTTTCTCTTGTTGACACATGGATTATTGTCTATCCAGAACTGCTCTCTCGCCCTTAGTTCATCTACATTGTTACAGGGGTAAGATTCAACAAGGGGAATGTTCGCATCTGGGTCGGCTTGGAAGATTTGTGTGGTTGTTCCACTCGTCCCATGCTCGAAGTGATGTCTGTGTTGTGCCAGTCTACCACTGAGATATTGTTGAACAGTGCTTCCGTAATAGCACAACCCACAGGAAGTCGTCAATTTGTAAATTTTACCCACCTGATAGTTGACCATTTATGTTTTTAGTGTTATTTCTTTATCCCCCATTCCTCCCTGCCAACCATACATCTCAAATATGTTTAGCAGGTGATAAAGGTTTGCGACTACAAGTAGATAGAAGCAGTAATGCCGGAACGAGTGAAAGTACACGATGACGGGTTTGTCCATCTTGTTGACTGGATGCCTCAGGATAACCTGGATGACGCAGTCGTTCAAGCTGCACGAGTCAGTTATGCAGATGGAACCACGACGACTAGGAACACCGAAGGTCTAATCCGGTATTTACTGAGGCACTGGCACACCACCCCCTTCGAGATGATCGTGTTCAAGTTTCATATCAAGATGCCCATCTTCGTTGCTCGGCAGCACATGCGACACCGCACAGCCAGTGTCAACGAGATGTCCGCTCGATACTCCATTGTCCCCGAGGAGTATTATGAACCTGACCCCTATCGAGGGCAGCATGAGGTAAACCGTCAAGCGTCATCTGGACCCATCACGCTTTCCGAACGCCTCGCCTCTCGTGTGGTTCAGGTGAAGGACGACGCCTTTGACGTTTACCGAGACATGCTGGCTGAGGGGTGTTCCCGGGAGTTGGCACGCTGCCATCTTCCCCAGAGCACCTACACGGAGTTTTACTGGCAGATGAATATGCACAACCTCATGCACTTCCTACACCTCCGTATGGAGGATGGTGCCCAGATGGAGATTCGGGACTATGCGCAGGCAATTTACGACTTGGTGGCGCCCCTTGCCCCGATGTGCTTCAATGCGTTCAGGGACTTCAGAGTCGACGCCATGCACCTGACGGGACCCGAGATCCGCAACCTGCGGGATGGGACTCCCATCAAGAGCAAGGGGGAGCAGAACGAGTGGGCTGCAAAGAGAAAAGTTCTCGGCATATAGTAGATAACGATGGTGTTGCACATTGTGGGTGCCGGTCCTTCCGGTGTTACCGTTGCGTGGTATATGGCAAAACGGGGTGAGAAAGTTCATTTGTGGGAGAAGCGCGATCTTCCCGGCGGTTCGTGGTGGACCCCGAATCACAGTGAGGACGCTGACCGTCACGCGGCACGTGTTCTGTTTCGTGACTGTCAGCCGAACTGGTTCAATCTCCTGAGTGAGATGGGGCTTGACTATAACACATACTACAAACCAGATAAAGACGTTGTTCCCGATTCGATCGTGGCGATGACGAGGTCTCTGACGCTCCGCGATCACTTGATTACTGTAGGAGTCCTCCTGTGCGCAGGGGTGAATCACGATTGGGCGAAGACCACCGTCCTCGATGACGCTCTGAAGAGTAAGATGAGTCCCAAGGGGATGTCCTTTATCAACGCATTGACGACTTCGGTTGACGGTGTCAGGGCAGATAAGATGACTGTGTGGGAGTTGGCAGAGTCTATGAACCGAACCATCCTGAGTGGTGCGTGGACGGAGCGTGTCCAGGGGAGAAAGTTGGGTGAGGATCTCGCCCGTCGCCTCCGAATGGTGGGTGTCAAGTTGCACATGGGTGCGGAGCTGCTGGACGTTGAGCCACCCAACGTTACGTTCGGCGGAGACCGCACCGTAACGCTGGGTGATGCCGACAAGGTGGTGCTCTGCTTGGATCCCTCGGCGGCTCTCCAGTATGTGGACAAGTTCTGGGATTCCACTGTGGACAACGTCCTCTACGGCACTCGTTCCTTCCTCTTCAAATACCCCAAGCGATTCAAACTCCCATCTGCCCAAGAGTCGCTGATGCGTTCCAACAACGCTTTCATACCTTCGTGGGTTCCAGGAGAAGGCGAGACGACGACGTTGCACGTGGCTGATTACAAAGGGGAGTGGAAGACCATGGAGCAGTGTGTGAAGACTCTGGGTATCCCCAAGCCCCTGGGTTGGCGGGAGTGCGAGGACACCCAGGACATGTCGAGCGCCGCCTGGACATCTCACTCCATTCCCACCCAGAGCAATCACCGGCAGGTTCACATGGTGGGCATGCTCTCACCCCGTGATACCCCGTACGCATCGGTGGAGGCGGCGGCTGAAGTCGCGATCAGGTGGTGCGGCGAAAGACCCTTGGAGCCAGTAAAGAGCAGTACGATTGCGTTGATATTGTTCACAATCTCTTTGTTGACAGTAGTATAACATGCAAAAGCGTGGAACTCGTTCCCTCCCAACGGAAAAGGTGTCCCTCAGCACCACCGCCACGGTGGTGGCTCCCCTATACACCCACAACAACAAGAAGTACTTGGAATTCAAGATGAGCCGTGCGGCGGCAGGTATCATCAAGGAGGCTCACATATCTGTTCAGGACGCATTGGTGACGGCGAAAGTCCAGAATCCATTGGTGGGTGACGTGCTCCGTGTCAAGGTGCCCTGGAAGGGGCGAAACCACATCTGCAAAGTAACGGGCAACAAGCCACTTTGCGGGTTGGTAGAGGGCGACAAGGTCAAGATAGAGGTTGACTTTTGCGGAGCCTGGATCGTGGCAGATTTCAGTGGGACCTCGTGGAAGCTTGTCAGTCTAGAAGGTTGACCCACCACACAGGTTGGTCTCTATCATCTGCAATTTCCAAAACACTCTGAATCATCTGGTGTATTTCAGAACCGTATGTACAATTCAACTCAACAACGTTCTTGTAACAGCAGACAAGTGTCTCACTGTTGCTACAAGCTGCGAATATGTCCACCTTTTCACTCCTACTTGGACTCAATTTCACAAATAGCGGACGCATCGTCTATAACTTCTTCGTTGATATTCTCTAAGGTTTTAGACTCTGGGAGGGGAATCTCCAGAATACCCACGTCGTGCATGCTCTTGAACACTCGGATCATCCCCTCGATCCTATACGCCTCCGCCTCCGCTTCACGTGTTTGCTGACGAATCTGTTGGAGATTCTTGTTGAGTCCATTGATATTTTCAGCGATGCTTATGGATGGCATTGGTTTATGATATAAAGTTTCACGCCTTTATATTCACAAGATGTTGACATGTATCGGATATATTACAGAGCCAAGTCAAGAGCACAAAATCGCTCTGAAGGTCAAGCCGATCATCAACTCGGAGTACCACGTGGGTCCAGTCCCGTCGTTCAACGTGTTTCGCACGGCGAAGGATGGGAAGATGGTGGTTCCCAGATGGTGGGCCGAGCAGACCATCGGGGTGGCGGAAAAGGACATCCGCCCCGAGCCCAGCAGGATGGATCCGAGCATCCGGTTCACGGGAAAACTGCGGGACAGCACCCGTCAGAATGAGGCTCTCAAGGCTGCCATGGAGGCGGGAAGCGGTATCCTCTCGCTCCCCTGTGGGTATGGCAAGACGACGGTATCTTTGGCGATAGCGTCTCGTCTGGGGTGGCGAACCATGGTCATAGTCCACAAGGAGTTTCTGGCTCAGCAGTGGATCGAGAGAATCGCACAGTTCTGCCCAGGTGCTCGGATCGGTAGGGTGCAGCGGGATCTCAAGGAGGTTGAGGGGTGCGACTTTGTCATCGCCATGCTCCAGTCGCTATCTCAGAAGGAGTACAGCCCTCGAGACTTCCAGTCCGTGGGGACGGTCATAGTGGACGAGGCACATCACATATGCGCGCAGGTGTTTTCCCAGTCGATGTTCAAGGTCTGCCCCCGCCATCTGTTTGGTCTCTCTGCCACCCCCGTGCGAAAGGACGGGTTGACGAAGGTGCTGGAGTGGTTTGCGGGTCCCACCTTCTTTGCGATCGAGCGTCCCCCTGAGAAGGGTGTGGAGGTCATCCCCGTCGACTTCGACTGTCCGGCGTTTCGGGAGTTGCCACCTCAGAACAGGGCTGGTAAGATTTCTCTGACCCAGATGATTACGGATGTTGTTGAGATGCCTCAGCGCAACGAGGTGATCGAAGGCATCATCCGCAAGTTGTTGACGACCCGTCGCCACATCTTGGTTCTATCCGATCGACGCCTTCACTGCCAGGACTTGCATAGCCGATTCTCCACCAGTGAGGCTGGACTTTACATGGGTGGGATGAAGCAGGTGGACTTGGAGGAGAGTTCCCGAAAGCGGATAATCTTCGCCACCTTCAGTCAGGCTCACGAGGGTCTGGACATCCCTACGCTTGACACGGTCATATTGGCAACCCCAAAGTCTGACATCGTTCAGAGCATCGGTAGGGTGATGAGAGAGGGTGGGGACAGAGCGGGTCATCCACTGATCTACGACGTCCGTGACCACTGGGGGGTTCTGTGGGCGATGTATGCCAAGAGGGCGCGTGTGTACCGCAAGGGTGGCTACAACATCACGGGTGAATCCTCTGCAGAGGAGGAAAATGCGAACACTCCGTCATCAGGAAAATGTATGATTACATTATAACAGACAGATGTCTGGCGGTCTCGTCAATCTCGTGTCAAAAGGCATCCAGGACTCGTTCCTCATATCTGGGTCCCCCGACTCCTCGCTCTTCCGAATGAGATACACCCGTCACTCCAACTTTTCACAGATTCCACACAAGATCTCGGATCTCGTTATCCCCGCAAACAGTACAAGGTCGATCGAGATTACCAACAAGGGTGACATGCTCACTTACATGTGGCTCGAGGGGGACGACATGTTCAGTCAATTTTCCGGGTGCACGGTGGAGTTGCGCATAGGTGGTCAGGTTGTGGATCGTCAGTCGAGCAGTTTCCTGACGGATGTGTGGCCCGTGTATATGTCGGACACCTACACGAAGGCGAGTGTGATAAACAACTCCACGTCTTCGAGTAACAAGAATTTTCAACCGTTCCATTTTTTCTTTAACGACAATTGGCAGAATATACCTCTGGTGGCACTCCAGTATCACACTGTGGAACTCGTCATAACCACTCGTTCGAATCCCATGAACGCAAAACTGTATGGCAATTTCGTGTTTGTGGACGAACAGGAGCGCGCGGCGTTGGTGGATGGCCCCAAGCAGTTCATAATCACCCAGGTGCAGGAGTTTTTCACCGATTCCACATCTATCGACCTGTCTCACCTGAATCACCCGGTTCGCTCTCTGTTCTGGGGAATAACCGCCCGCAGCAGCGACATGTCTCGAGACTTCTGGACGTTCACTGAGGCTGACTTGTATTTGAACGGGACTCCGTACTTTGAAAACATGTCCCCTACATACTTCCACAGCGTCCAGGGGTATTTCCACACTCCCACGGGTATGATAAACATGGACCCCGTCACGAACACCCCATTCTTCACCCGCTTTTACAGCTACAACTTCTGCATGAACTCGAGTTCCTACAAGCCCACGGGTAGTTGCAACTTCTCTAGGATGGACAACGCCAAACTGGTCATAAAGGGGCTCTCGACGGGTTCACACCACGGGAACGGGATACACGTGATTGCGGTCAATTACAACGTGTTGAAGATTGATCGTGGATTATGTGGCGTTCTTTTCTCTAATTAATATAACAATGGCATCTACCGGAACGACAGCCAGGTTAGAACGTGTATCGTTCATACCCACAACCACCTATTATCAGGTGGGTCAAGCGGCCCTTGAAAGCGATGGTACATCACTCTATTTCAATGGCTCCATAGTTGGCACATCAGCAAACCAATTTCAGTACATCACCACGGGAAACATAACACCTCTGGTGGACGGTAGCAATGTCGTGGTTTCCTCCAACCTCGTCCTCGTAGAGCAGGACACCGTTCCGAATCCGACGGTGTCAGGGACAGAGGGTTTCCAGTGTTACGGGGGGCTCGTCTACTACAACGGCGTGTCCCTGGCTTCCACGGGGTCTGTTTATGATAACCTACAGGTGGATGTCCTGTACCCCCGCTCCAACACCGAGATCCTCGTGGATGGCGGGAACACCTTCCGAGTGGGAGACAGCATCAACGTCTCGTCGTCAAATATCTACATCAATTCCAATCTAGACATCAACGCCGGTGTGCCGATCAATCACTTCAACGGCGAGCTCGTCATCAGCGGGCACGACGGGGTCAACTTGTCCTCCAACGAACTCGCGTCTAACATCCAACTCCAAGGAAACTCGGGTGGGAACTACCTGTTTTCGAGCGCCAACGCCGTCTTCGGAGCCCTGACAGGAAACCAACTGTCCCAGACGCGTCACACCATGTCAGTGCGTCTGAGGGACCCCGCGTTATCCAACGCGAACCCGGTGTCGTGGGACGACTACATGAAATTCGACACCTCGAGGGGGGACGTCCAGATTCCACAGGGCGTCAAGTTGACGGTGGGTTCCACGGCTCCCACGGGTTCGAACGTCGTTCGATTTGCGGACACCGCTGAGATGGGCGACGGGAACGTGTACATCCTGGGCACATCGAACCTCATGTATGCGGCTGGGGTCAGGGTGCACAACCTCGCCGCCTCTGGCAACCGCACGATTCAGGTGGGCTCCGCGGTGTCCACGCAGCTTGACAATCAGGATTGCGTGGCGGTCGGATACTCCGCCACCCCGGGGGTGCGCACGGTTGCCGTGGGGCACTTTTCGGCGGCTGGGTCTCCCACCAACTCTGTGATTCTGGGTCACCGGGCGGTACAGTTCAACCCCGTGTCGGGTGCGGGAGATCTGGTGTCAATCGGACACTTGGCTGGCGGGTCGGGACAGGGTAACAGGGCGATAGCAATCGGTGCTCAGGCGGGTGAGAGTATACAGGGGGATAATTGCATCGCAATCGGGTATCTAACTGGAAAAAACGATCAGGGGAATGAAAGTGTGGCGATCGGCGCGGAGGCTGGTAACGACGTGCAGGGGAGCAGGAGTATCGCCGTGGGTGTCCGGGCTGGTTTCACCGCTCAGGGTGTCTCCACCGCTGCAATCGGATATCGAGCGGGTGAAACCGGACAGGGGTCGCAGGCGTTCGCCATCGGTGTGGAGGCTGGCAATTTCAGTCAGAAACCTGATGCGTTCGCAATGGGTCTCCAGGCTGGGTTCAGTAACCAGGGGTCGCAGGCTGTTGCCATCGGCACCAATTCGGGCCGGAACGACCAGGAGCAGTCTGCTATTGCGATCGGCACCAACGCGGGTCGTAGCACCCAGGGCTCTTCATCCATTGCTCTGGGTGTCAATTGCGGTGAGTCGAACCAGGGAGAGTCTGCTATTGCGATCGGGAATCAAGCTGGCAAGTGTGGGCAGGGCAACGAGGCTGTAGCCATCGGCTTTGACGCTGGATTTAGCAACCAGGGATCGTACTCTCTGGCATTCGGGTCTATTGCGGGGTATATCAACCAGGGTGCAAACGCTGTGGCTCTGGGATTCCAGACGGCTTACTCCTATCAGGGTGCCAACAGTATAGCAGTCGGCACTCTCTCTGGATACTTCCAGCAGGGTTCGGAATCTGCAGCGATCGGTGTGTCCGCTGGGCGTGATACTCAGGGGGTTCGGTCCATCGCTATCGGAACGAGTGCAGGAAAGACGGTTCAGGAGGCGAATTGCGTGGCTATTGGCTTCGAGTCTGGGTTATGTCAGCAATCTGCTAACTCCACATCCATCGGCTACTTTGCCGGAAAGACCAGTCAGAGGCGGAACGCCACCGCCATTGGTGCTGCGGCTGGCACACTGAACCAAGGTTCGGAGTCCGTTGCGGTCGGAGGTGGGGCTGGTGGATCGGGTCAGGGCATAAAGAGCACTTCTATTGGGTTCGAAGCGGGTAGGAGTGCGCAGGGGAGCGGTTCCGTCGCCATCGGAACGAGTGCCGGTGACTGTCTTCAGGGATCCCAGGCGGTCGCTCTGGGTCTGGATGCGGGCAAGACGAGTCAGAACCCGTTTGCGGTTGCAGTCGGTTGCTTGAGTGGAGTTTACAGGCAGGGGAATGGGTCTGTGGCTATTGGGTTTGGAAGCGGTGATCAGAATCAGGGTGCCAATGCCGTGACCATCGGTATCTCCTCTGCGGTCTTCGGTCAGGGGAGTGGGTCGGTGTCCATTGGAGGAAATGCGGGGTATAGCAACCAGCAGACGCAGTGTGTGGCAATCGGCTCTAACGCCGCAAGCACGTCACAGCGCACGAACTCTACGGCAATCGGGGTGAACGCCGCGTCCACCAACCAGTTGCAGGACTGTACAGCCATCGGTTCCGACGCCGCTTCCTATCACCAGAGCCAGTTCGCCACGGCTATTGGGAGGCAAGCGGGGTTCATTAGCCAGGGGGTTTCAGCGACTGCCATCGGCGATCTCACAGGGTCGATCACCCAGGGGAGCGGTTCAGTTGCGATCGGTGGCAAGGCGGGTCAGTCCACCCAGGGCGTCTCGGCTATTGCTATTGGAGATCAGGCGGGGCAGTCTGTTCAGGGGTTGCAATCTGTTGCCATCGGATTCACAGCTGGTGCTTCGACCCAGGGTTCCGAGTCCGTTGCCATCGGTCCATTATCAGGGGAGTCCAATCAAGATGCGCAATCCGTGGCAATCGGATATTCGGCGGGGCAGAAACAGCAAGGAACCACCTCCGTGGCTATTGGCGTCCTGGCTGGCGCGTCGACCCAGGGTTCCGAGTCCACCGCCATCGGCATTAACGCAGGACTGAGCACGCAGGGGTCTCAGTCGACAGCCCTGGGGGCATACGCTGGAGGTATTAACCAGGGTGCTAAGTCAACTGCCATCGGTTATCTGGCTGCTCAATCAAACCAGGAGGACGAGGCGGTTGCCATTGGTTCGCAGGCGGGTGTGAGTGAGCAAAAGTCGTCCAGTGTTGCCATCGGCAAGTTTGCGGGAGAGTCTACCCAGGGGTCTCTCTCGATTGCGATTGGTTCCGAGGCTGGTAGGAATGCTCAAGAACCAGAGTCTGTTGCCATCGGTATCTCTGCGGGTCAGTCCACCCAGGGGTCTCGTGCGGCTGCCGTGGGCGCCTTTGCGGGTCACGTGAACCAGGGGAATGACGCTACGGCGATCGGTGGGCTGGCTGGGTATCTATCTCAGGGGTCTGCAGCGGTCGGCATCGGCTACTTGTCTGGATATTCCGAACAGCAGAAGAAGAGTGTTGCTATCGGCTATCTGGCTGGCGAAACATCCCAAGGCGTCAATGAACCCCAATGGCAGTTCGGCTTCTCGACTGCGGTGGGCAACGAAGCTGGTCGTTATTCCCAGAACGCATACAGCACTGCAGTCGGAACCGTGGCTGGGTGGTCAGCTCAGGGCGAACTGGCAACAGCCATCGGACCCAGTGCTGGCAAATGTAACCAGTCTCGCGAGGCTATCGCCATTGGTTTCGGAAGCGGAGAAATCAACCAGGGTTCCGCATCTTTCGCAGCGGGTTTCGGGGCTGGAGGGGACAACCAGGGAGTCAACGCCACAGCCATCGGCTATCTGGCTGGGCACACCGAACAGGGGGATAATAGTCTGGCAGTTGGTCGTGGTGCGGGGAGATACAACCAAGATGTGCAATCAGTGGCTATCGGATTTGGGGCCGGAGGGTCGCACCAGAACGCTCAGTGCATCGCCATCGGCACCCAAGCAGGAGAAGTAGGGCAGTATACCCAAGCGACTGCTATCGGATTCAACGCAGGTTTGTGCGCACAGCGTGTGCAGGCGATGGCTATTGGATACGAAGCGGGTAAATCGTCCCAGGGTGACGCCGCCACCGCCATCGGATTCCAGGCGGGCAATAGCGACCAGCAGAATTTTGCGTTGGCGATCGGTCATTCGGCGGGTAAGCTGACACAGGGCTGTGATTGTATCGCGGTCGGTGGGGGTGCTGGCGAGTCCAATCAGCTGCAGAGGGCTATCGCCATCGGCAATCTGGCAGGCAACAGCGCCCAGGGTTCATATTCGATCGCCATAGGGTATAGCGCAGGACACGACGGCGTCACCAGTCAGCACGACAACTCCATCATACTGAACGCGTCAGGAACCGCCCTGACATCGCAAGACCCCAGCGCGTGCTACATAAACCCCATTCGAGACCTGGACTCCGCCACGGCTCAGACGCTCAGTTACGAGCCCACGACAGGAGAGGTCTTCCGCAACACCAACGTCGCCAAGACCTTCGTCATCGATCACCCCCTGGACCCGCGGAGGAGGCATCTGGTGCACGGGTGCCTCGAGGGACCAGAGGGTGGTGTGTATTACCGAGGGCAGTGTAAGGTCAACGAGGATGTGGCGCTCCCCGACTACGTCAAGGCTCTGGTGGCGCAGGATGACGTCCCGACTATCCAAGTGACCCCATGCTCCCAGCAGACATACTCGCTCTGGGTGACCCCGTGGACTAGGGAGACGAATTCGTTCCGTGTGAATGGCGGAGAAGGTGAGGCTTTCTGGACCTTCTTCGCCAAACGTTGTGACGTGAAAACGAGTGTTCTGAAATCAAGAGCTCTGGTTCGCGGTGATGGCCCATACACATACATTGCTACTTAATTGATAAAACCACCATACCAAAAATAAAAAACATGACGAGATATGTACATTCCGTCTCCTCAGGGGTCATGACAGCCCTCCGGTTCCTGAACCGGGGCTGAACCCCCTGACGAGTAGGTGCTACGGGGGTGGGAGCCTCGTACTCTCCAATCGTTTCAAATGGGGCGTATGCCAACATCCAATGATATCACTTACAAAGATAATTCTTTTTTATTCCTGCTTCCAGGAGGGCGACCCCGGCGCTTCTTTCCACCATCACCTCCCATGGACACCTCGCGCATCTCACTCTCTGTGACACTCACGATGTCAGAGACACTCTGGGTATCATCTTCCTGCGGGGCGCTTTTAGTAGAAATCTCCACCGGCTCAGGACGAGTCGTCATGGCAGGTGGGGGACCCATCCCGAATCCACCCATCAAACTGCTGAGATCCAGACCGGGACCCTGCATTTCCCGCCGACCCCCAGGGGCCGGCTCGGACATCGTGACTGGGGGAGCTCCACCAGGGCGGCTGTTCTTCACTGCGTCCACCATGGATGCAGCGAGTCCTGGGTTCTGCTTGAGGATATCATTCACGTTGGGAACAGCCGCCTTGAACATACTGTTCGTCAGGTGGAACATCATAGCCGAACCACCCAACATCATCAGGAGTTTCACCTCCGGGGCAACCTCCATCTTACCCTTGTATTTGTTATGCAGTTCCTCAAATACCCCGTCATAGTCATCCACATTCTCCATGATGCTCTCGGACCATCCGTCCAACTGGATCTCCAGGGGGTTGTATCGCTTGTTGAGAAACTCCAGACCAGTGACACAGGCGATTAGGGAACGCCTGGAGAATTTCACGGATTGTTCCACTTCGATGGAATACATGATTCTCTTGACCTCTGTGCGAAGGTCTTGGACTGGTGAGTAAGCATTCAGTTTCTTGTTTATGGAATACCCCTTCTTCTCCAGGCGGGTTAGTTTATTCAAGAGGTCAGCCTTCTCGTCATCCACACTGCTATACCCATTACTCGGCTGTTCGATACCCCCACCACCACCACCACCAGGATTGAAATCCCCATCATCTGATTCAGAGTCGCCACCTCCATCCTGACCCTCGTGATAATCGTGCTCTACTGGCGGGGGTGGAGCCTCCCTTGATGACTTCACCGGATTCATGAATGCACCCACATCATCATCATCATCCTCAAACTCCTCTTCGAACTGAACCTTCCTCTGTTTCCTCGCCTTTTTGACAGGATTACGGCGAATTGCCGGAGTCGGGTCGATCGTGACCTCATTCAGGAGGGCAGCCTCTGCGGAACTGAGGCTGACACCCTTGGAGTTGCCTCGGTCAAGTTCAATATCGATATCCATTGAATTCTATTGTCTTAGATGATTATATTCGATATCCTTTAACGCACCGTCATCTTATAATAATTTGTTAGTGTATTACAAATGTTCCTCAAGGCTCTCAAGAAGCTCGATAACCGTGTGCTCATCCTTATGGTGGTCGGCGTGATTTTCATGCTATGCAGGCATGGCGGGCGTGAAGGTTTCGCCGACATCAGGACGGCTGGTCCCGCCCCCATCGAGGTGTTCACGGCGCCCCACAAGCTGGAGTGCGTGGCGGGCGCTGGCCCCTACGGGCAGTACAGCAAGGCGCTGACCCCGGGTGGCTTCTGCGACCTGCAGGGTAAGGTTCGCGCCAGCCACGACTATAAGATCGAGGATGGTGGTCCGTATGGCGCTCCCCTCGCTTAAATTATTTCACAGTGTATATCAATAATGGAATCTCACACCATCTTTGTTTCTTCTGAAAATCGGGATCTTTCCCTTTACCCGAGTGGAAACAACTACGTCCTCTCCCTGGTTACCCCAGTCAGGGAGGTTACTTCGGTGGAACTATTGCACGCGTCCGTGCCCAACTCTCTCTACAACCTGAACGACGGCACCGGGGTCTTCTCCGTGAGTAACGTATCCTCTAATAATGCCACGCAAGTGTTGGGCGATCTCTCGACCTTCAGCCTTCCCCAGGGATTCTACGGTGCCACGGGTCTCGCCAGTTACATGGCTGATGCCAGTTCTAACGTCTGTGGTATATCGGTATCCTATCTCCAGAACGAGGGTAAGTTTCTGTTCACACGCCCCACCGCCTATGGACCCTTCGGTCTTTACAGCAATACCCAGGAAATGACCCGCATGATGGGGTTTGATGACACCACCACCCAAACTGTCTTGATGTCCAGTAATGTGGGATTTGCGGGTCCTCAGGACTTTCCGCTGTACTCCGACTTCCTCCTGACTCGTGGCAGGGAGTTCATAAAGTCTGAAAAGGTGGTGAACCTCGCTCCGAATGAGGGAGTCTTCTTGGACATCGATGAACTTCGAACAAATTTCACTCAGGATGCGGGACCTGGCAGTTCGAACAGGGCATTTGGTATCATTCCCATGGATGTTGCCAGTGGTCAAATCAAGCGTTTCAAGCAGATGACAGATTACAACATGCAGGTTAACTTCCCTGTTCCCATTCCCCAAGTGGATCGTCTCACTGTCAGGTGGACAAACAGATACGGTCAGCTCATAAGTTTCAACGGTCTAGAGGACAATTCATTTGCTATTAAGCTCCATACTCGTCGTGTTAATGCGTGTCCGTAAAAATATTCGCCACTAGTAATAATACAAATAGATGTCGGGTGGTATTGCCCAACTCGTTGCCATCGGCGCTCAGGACGTGCACCTCGTAGGCGAGCCGGAGATTTCCTTCTTCCGCTCAAACTACCACCGCCACACCAACTTTGCCCAGACTGTGGAACGTCAGATTATCCAGGGGAACCCTGCGACTGGTCGGACCTCCACGCTCCGCTTTGAGCGTAAGGGTGACATGCTCTCTTACGTTTACCTCACATGCACTGATGGCACTCAGATGACCCCTGTTATGTGGTGCGAGAAGGTGGACAAGGTGGAACTTCTCATCGGTGGACAGGTCATTGACACACAGGAGGCCGAGTTCATGTCCAACGTCGCCATCGACACGCAGGCTACGACCCTGAGTCGTAGCGCCATTGGTGGAATGTACGCTGGGTTCAACAACGCCTCTGCGTGGTTCCCGCTCCGTTTCTGGTTCTGCGAAAACTTCCAGTCTGCCCTCCCCCTGGTGGCGCTCCAGTATCACGATGTGGAGCTGCGGATCACGTGGGGCACCGTGTCCGCTTCGGATCGTTTTGAGTGTTTCGGTAACTTTGTCTATCTGGACAACCAGGAGAGGCAGGATATGGCTCAGAAGGAACACAACCTTCTCATCACGCAGGTCCAGAGGGCTGAGCCGTCTCTGGGCAAGGTTCAGGATCTCCAGTTCAACCACCCGGTCAAGTACATGGCGTCGTCCAACACAGCGGTGTCTGCCACTACGGGTAACGGTCTCGCCTCCGTCACGAACCGCATCAAGTTTCAGATCAATGGTACAGACGTGACGGACTACAAGTATGCATCCCCGCACTACACTCAGGTGACCTGCTTTTACCACGTCCCCAACATGACGAACAACAACACCAAGACCTTCGTCTACCCCTTCTGCCTCGACACCGCCAAACACCAGCCGACGGGCACTCTGAACTTCTCTCGCCTCGACTCTGCACGGATTCTTTCAGAGACTGACAACATCACGAGCAAGATCTACGCAGTCAACTACAACATGCTCAAGATCAGCAACGGTATGGCAGGACTTCTGTATGCCAATTAAATCTCTGATATTAATAAATCAGATGAAGTTCTGGCAGTACGTGGTGCTTGCTGCATTCTTGTTTGTGTGCATGTATGATCCCAAGTCGGGTGGGTTGGAACAGTATATAGGCGCGACCCCGGGAGGCGCCAAGAAGCCGTGTTGCGACGAGGCTCCCATCGGGCGTCAGTGTGGCGCTTCTCATTACCAGTCTGTTCAGTTCGCCGAACCGGGGATGGGATGCCCCCGTGAAACCCCACAGGCTAAGGGTGGTGCGATATATAATCGTTAAAAAACTTCAGGTATATACAAATGATCTCGATTAACCGAGACACCGTTTCAATTGTTGTTGCGCTCCTCGTGGCAGCCGCTGGCTACTACTTGTTCGTGGAGCTCAAGAAGCAAAAAGGTGACATTGATCGTTGTAAAACGTTCAGCATTGAGTTGGCCAACAAGGTTCACGCCCCTGCACCACCACCACCACCGATGGCACCCCCTCCCGTGTCTGACGAGGCTCCCGTGGCTGAAGAGGAGGAATAAATTTCCGTGTAGTTATCAAGAGGACCATGAATGACCTCATGCACGAGGAACGGCATAAAGCCATAGCCATCCCTGTGTGCATTTCAGGAGGTCATCCCAGGTTCCTCACAGTCCGGGACCGAAGATTCAAAGACTGGATCTTCGTGGCAGGGGGTTGCAGGAAGAGGGAGGTGAATAACCCCCTTCGATGCGCCCTTAGGGAGTTGGAGGAAGAAACAAGAGGTGTAATCTCTTTGAAAGAAGGAGAATACACCTCATACACCTTCAGGGCTCTAAACCGGACAGATGAGGAACTAAGGGATGATAAACTGAAAGGCATACAGGTAGTGTCTGTATATCACGTATTCATACTATTTGTCGACATGACCCAGCACGAGAGAGATGACACCATTCACAAGTTCAACACAGAGAGGGCGAAGATGGACGCCATGAAGTTGAGACACATGCCAATCAAGCGCACATATGATGAGAATGACATGATGTTGTGGTCCACCCTCGAGGACTTCAGTCAGAAGAAGCAGTGGGATCTCATCAAATACAACGTCCTCAACAACCCCGAATTCTGCCGCAAACTGCACGATTCTCGTTCCATCTTTAATATCAAGAGGAGTTATATACACAATGCCCCAGTCGGTGGTGACTGCAGAATTGAAAGATCAGGCGGTTCAAATGGCAAGGGAGGAGAATGCCCCCCAAGAGACTGTGGACGTCCTCATGGGAATGAAGGCAAAGGACCTTGTCAATTGGATGAAGGAAAGGAGGATGAAGGCGAATTCTTCCCAGTATGGAGAAGTGGGCGACGAGGAGGATTGCGGAGTGCTGGTAAATCGTTTCTCGGCGATGTATAAAAAGTAGGGAATATAGTATAATAATAGAGATGATCAAGCAGTGGAGTAAACAGAATGCATTCAACAATCGAAAACAACTTTCACACGTGCTTATGGACGGTGGCGTCCTGTCAATCCCGTATGAAAGATTCGAAGAATTCAACGATACATACATCAATGCCGTGAGTCAGGGTGAGAAGGTGTTTGTGGTGGAGCAGAAGACACCAGTATACAACTTCTTCATGGATCTCGACTACAAAGATGATGAGCAACTGGATATGCATCAGATTGAAGTCATCTGCAAGACCATATGCGACAAGGTGAACACTCTGGGAGGGCAGAGGTGTATCATATGTGTCGCAAACCCCAAGATGGTGGATGATAAAATCAAGACTGGTATGCACTTGAACTGGCCTGGGTTGCGTGTGGATCAGACGGGGGCTTTGAGCATTCGAGCGCACGTGGTTTCCCTTTTGAGAAAGACGTATATGGCTGTCCAGTGGGAGAAGGTCATAGACGAGTCTGTGTATCGTGGAAGTGGGTTTCGTCTCCCATGGTCGCACAAAATGTCCAAGGGGAAGGTTGAAGATCCGTATCTTCCCATAGCAATCTACGAGGCGGGTGAGGGTGCGGGACCCTTCAAGGCTCGTGGAAAGTGGGTGAGTGTTGGACAGGAACCATCGTTAGAACACCTGCAGATGGCGACGGTGCGCCTTCCGCCAGACTCGGAAGCCATGGATATACAGCCAGGTCCAGACCTAAAGCGCAAGATGGAGGGTGGGTTCACCTCCGCACAGACGAAGAATGAAGTGAACGACATTGAGTTGACGGCACTTCTGGAGACGTTTGTGCGAAAGAATATGCAGGGGCAGCAGAATACCCGTCTCACGAAACTGTTCAAGAGCAAGACGGGGTTTCTGGTGAGCACACATTCCCAATATTGCGAGAATGTCCGCAGGGATCATGGGTCCAATCACGTGTGGTTTCTCGTAGATAGCAAGGGAATCATATGTCAGAAGTGTTTTTGTAGGTGCGACACAACAAAGGGGCGGTATAATGGATTCTGCAAGGACTTCACGGGTAGGAAGCTCCAATTACCCCCGAGTATTGTAAGGAAGATGTTCCCTGACAATAAAACATTTGACAATATCAAGAAGGCGATACTGCCCAATGCTGTTATCAATTCTGGCAAGCCTGTGTCTGCTAATCTGGCTCCTATATATACCAACAGTTTCCACGCGCCAAGGTATTAAACTGACTGGTATCAAAATAATGGTTCACGAGTTTTCTGGACTGAACCCCGAAGCGTATGGACACTTCCTCTCGAGTGTAACGATGTTCGAACGGAGTGCGGAAACCTCACCCACCATCGCAGCGTCCCATCTATACGACGCCATGGCGCACGCCACGGACATCGTTTATATGTGTACGGACGGCGGGGTGCTTGAGAAAATGGAGGGCATCGTAGGGGAACTCGCAATTCAAGGTGAGACTATCCTCATTCAGAAGTCATCCGAGATGGGGGTGCCTTTCAAGTCTTTATACTTAAAGGACTCAATGAATAATTAATAAATGACTGCACGAACACGTTCAGGTCGTGTGTCAAAAGCGCCACAGCGCTACGAGCCTGTCGAGATTCCGATCGACGACGATGTCTCTGAAACCGTTCCAGGGGATGACGAAGTGGATGATGATCTGGATGAGTGTGTATATTCAGATGACGAGGAGAGCGATAGTGACGAGGAGGACGCTGATGATGATGGTAACCTAGCTGGATTTGTCGTGGGGGATGAGGATGGGGATGAAGAGGTGGAGGTGGAGGTGGGGTCAGATGAGGACGAGTGGGATAGTGAATATGATTCAGAAGATGATGAATAGATGGAACTTTCTCCGCACGCTATACACCTCTCTATCATTACCCCAGAATCCGTGAACGTGAAATAACTCCTGCTGTGGCGAGACCTGGTCGTTCCTATACCAAACTCTCGCCACAACAGATCATCAGGTAGCCGTGTGTGCCATAGAACCCTGTGCGCCATCAGGCGATTCAGGCTGCGTTGTCTACAGGACATTAAAGTAAATGAAGAGAATAATGGAAACTGACCTTTCATCAGCCGATCCAGTTCAGGGTGCCGAGATCAACTTCAACGGTCTCCGTCCTGACCCCTATGCAGACGCGCCCCCGCAGCAGCAGGAGCACTACTCACCAGAGGAAGATGATCGCACCATGCTACCTCCCAGCCACCCACCACCTCAAGATTACATGTATTACGCACCACCTCCGCATATGCAGCAACCGCACATCTCAGAGCACCCGGCAAAGCCAGTAGATATATTCAGCAACATGGACAGGACAACCTGGGTGTTGTTGACTATAGCATTTGTTGTTGGTTTCTTTATAGGACGAGGGATGATACAACCTGTTATTCTTCGAGGAGGTTCGCATTGATATTATACCCATCTTCTTTCACCTCCCTTTCCAAGTCTCGGAGAGCCATCTTCCTATCTAAAATATTCGTAGCCACATTCAAGTCGAGGATGTCATATTCGCCATCGAACTTTGCCATATCCGAAGAGTTTTGGCCCAACACCTCCGTCTCATACCCCTTCTTCACATCACTCTCCAACAGGTACGTAGCCCGTATCCTGTTGGATGGCAATTCACTCACGTCCCTCATAACAGAGGACGCATCAACCTGAGGACGTGTGGTTTCTTCTACGAGATCCCGCATGTTCACGAAATAAAATATCAACCCCAAGGCTACCAAGAGGTTCACCATATTCAAAATGGTATTGAATTTGCAAAGTATGTTTTCCATCTACTTTTCCTCAACATTTTCCTTAGCCAATTCCTCCTCTCGCTGCTTCTGACGAACCTCGATCTCCCCCTGAACAATGGCATCCGCCTCCTTAACCAACTCCTCAATGGGGGCATCCGGCTTCTCCTTCTTCAGACGCTCCAACACATCAGCTGGATGGCTCACCGGCGCCTCATCTGGCTTCGAGTAGAACTTGGAGTTCTCATCCCCCGGCTTGATATACTCCTGGTCTGGGCTCTCAATCATATCACGCTTGCGATCCTCAAACATCCGAGCCGCCTGCTTCTGATTCTCACGATAACCCTCCATAATCTCCTGGAGCTTGTCGTTGGTGTAGTGGGAATCCTCGATCTTCGTGGGATCCGGGGGAATCAGGAGCCACTTATACATATCCACAACGTAAATGTCAAAGGTGCTGTCATCCTTCTGAAGGCGCTTTGCGTGATTAGCAGCCTCATCACGAGTGGTAAAGCATCCGCGGATCTTGATGCCGAACTTGTCGCACTTCTGTGGGGCCTCGGGTCCAACGACAGAGAGGCACGCGAAGAGCTGTCCGGGCACGGTAGTGTAATCCTGCTCAAGAGACATTGAGTGGTTTGATATATAAAGTTGTACCGCTTTATATATCAAAATGGAAGAGATTCGTAAGGCTAACAACCTTGTTAAGCGCTCTCTGATAGAGCAAGTCTGCAGAGACCGCAGGGGTTTGCAGGTGCTTGATGTCGGGTGTGGCTGTGGCGGAGATCTCCTCAAGTGGAAGGCTGCGGGGGCGAGGGTCGACATGTGCGACCCGGATCTTGATAGTCTGGATGAAGCCCGCCGAAGGGCGGATGGTCTGAAATATAGAGTGAGGTTCATTGAAGGGGATGTTCGCGCGTGCCCAAAAAAGCAGTATGACGTGGTGTGCTTCAACTTCTCCCTTCATTACATATTCTCAGATAGGGATACATTCATCCAGAGTATCAAAGCCATCCGCCAGCGAATGAAGCCTGGTGCAGTGTTGATGGGGTGTATGCCGAACGCTCAACACATCCTTGACGCTCTGCCGTTCCACGACCCCCTCGGAAACACGTTTCGTGCTTGTGGGCGCACGGGGTTCGGTGATTTCGGAGAGCAGGTGGAGGTTCAGTTGGTGGAAACGCCCTTCTACATCAACGGCCCCCGTCCAGAGCCGTTGGCATACAAAGACATGCTGGTGTCCACCTTGGAGCAAAAGGGTGTAATGCTGGAGATGTGGGAGCAATTTGATGGAACCCCGCTTCAGCAATTGTATTCGAAATTTTTATTTCGGTTATATTAATGGAGTTTGCATTAGTTTGCTGTGCTGCGGCGGGGTGCATTGCTATGACGGCGGAACCAAGTAGGTTTACGGAAGTTAAATTCAAGTATAAGGCGCTGAGGGAGCATTTGATAAAGATGGATGACCCCAGGTGGAAGCCTCTTCACACTGAGTGCGTGCTGGTGGGTGTCCACAGGGATTTGGGGAGTGGCATCGGGTGGAACACCAACAAGGGGTATGAGATCGGGGTGTGCATTGACGGAACTGTGAATCAGATTTTTCACGTCCTCCTCCATGAACTGGCTCACTGCACCGTCGAAGAGTATGAACATTCACCCCAGTTCTGGGAAAACTTCAGGGATTTGCGAAAGGTGGCGGAATCCATCGGTCTCTATGAGATTATTCCAGTAGAACAGGGTTTCTGTAAGCGAACTATCGTCGACTAAAAAATATCTGTTGATACTATAAATGGACAATCTAGCATCCGTCGGTCTTTACGCTGGCACCACAGGTGTCATCGCCCTCGCCATGGTCAACCCGAGCGGTGACAAGGGGCTTGCTCAGGAGTGGAAGGCGTTACTACTGTTTGGTATCATCCCCGCGATTATCAAGCAAGCTTCTATGATGTCAGAGGCGCGTATTAGCACAAAGGTTATACTGGTTTCATGCGTCGCAACGTTGGCGATCCATCTTCTACTTCGGGAAATGTCCGAAAAGTACAAGATAGCTTTCAAGAACCCATCACAGGCGAAGTCTGCTGAGGCCATCATGGCGTGGGGTGGCATCACGACTGTCTACGCAATGACACTGGCTGTTTCTATGTTCGCATTCAGCACCAGCAAGTTCAACAGTAGTGTGGTTGTAAAGTCTGCGGGCAACGTGTCTTCGGCGCCACCCGGTAATTTCCCAGGATCCGCGGGAGCCTAGGCACGAGCCATGAACCGCTGAGCGAAATAGAATACGAGGGCAGCGACCAGACCGGACATAACAAGACCGGTGGTGCCACGCTCCCCATCCACGAGAAAGTTGGGAATAGTCGTCCCAAGCTTCCCCTGGACGGGTTCGCTGAACGCCACAGAGGCGGCGAACGCCACCATAAGAGCCTGCATCTGCTCATCCGTGAGGTTCATGGGGTTCTGGGAATCAGCCTTGGCGGGCTGGGTGGCGGGTGGTGGACCCTGGGGCTGCATCATCATCGCAGCACCCTGATTGGGGGGCATCTGGGACGGCATCATCTGCGGCGGCGGACCCTGCATCTCCTCGTGCGAAAGAACCTCATCGATTGGCGTTGAATCCATCATTTCTCTGTTATCTGTTATACTATCTGTAGGATTTTTTGGTGGCGGTCCAAACGCTGCGGTCGGCTGTTCACGCACCGGTCGGCTGCTCTGGGACATCGTGGGTGGCGGGGGTTCCGCCTGCCCGAACGGAACCATGCCCTCTCCTGAGTCCTGAAGATTCATCGTTATCGGCTGACCTGCACCTGCCATGTGGTCTGATATATCGAATCAATCTTTTTTAAAGTTTTCAGCGCATACGTGTGTAGAGAATAATGCAGATCTTCGTAAAAACGCTCACTGGTAAGACCATCACATTGGAGGTGGAGTCATCTGACACTATCGACAATGTGAAGGCAAAGATTCAGGACAAGGAGGGCATCCCACCTGATCAGCAGCGCCTCATCTTCGCAGGGAAGCAATTAGAGGATGGACGGGTGTTGGCGGACTATAATATTCAAAAAGAAAGTACGCTTCATCTCGTGCTTCGTCTCCGTGGCGGGCAAATTATTAGGCAGTTCATCTGTCGTATGTTCAAGACACCTCCCACCTTTCCAATGCTGGGGAGGTGGTCCCTGAAGCACAAGTGTTCGAGTGAGGAAATTGTCGTGTTCAACGCAAACCGTGATCACTGCGGGGACAAGATATGTGGGAACCAAGAGGAGTACAAGAAGATGGCGCCTAGGAAAGTTTCGTGACTTTCGCAGCGGTCGTCGAAGGCTTGGCTGGACCCTTCTGGGCGTGATTGGGGTCATACCTCTGTTTGTGCATGCTCCACAATTGGGGCGAACAGCACTTGAAATTCTTGCGGATTGCAGCCCTGTACCAGAACACACAGTCTTCGATCTTGTTGGAGTGTTTGGTGTTGTCTAGAACCAGACATTCATAATTCTCCGTGCACGCATCCATGACCTTCTGGAACATCTGGAAGTGTGGAAAGATACCAAAGAATGCCTTGTAGAGCTTTTCTCTGTTCTGCACGATATTCTCGCGAAGGATGAAAACGTAATCGACGTTTGCTCTGAGATCTGGGGTCAGATCCATACAATACTGCATCGACAGCATGAAGAAGATCTTCCAGTGTCGACCGTTCATAAAGCACTGGCGGATGCACACATCCTTCATGAACTTGCGGTCGTACATACAGTCGTCCAGTAATAGGAATGCCCCAGGTGGTGTCTTATTCTTGATGGCGATGGATTTCTGGCGGTCCAGAACCCTCTCTATCGCATCTCTGTCATAGTCTCCGTATATACACAGGTCAGGGACAAATGATTTGTAGTGGTGATTGCCATCCTCCGTCGCAGACATTACGATGCCTGCTGGGAGGTGTTTCTTGTAGTACAGAACATCTGTAATCAGCGTGGACTTACCGGTCCCACGCTTGCCGATGAATACACACACCTTGTCATCTGCCATGGTGCGAGGGTCGAACTTCTTGAGCTGTATGTTCATAACGCTCTCTGCTATCCTCAATGAGTTTTTTGCCTGAAAATAATCCGCAGGTATAACAGAATGGCGAGTGGCCGTGTGGAGCTCGTTAGCACTGGCGTGCAGGATCAGTATATCACTGACCTCCCCACATTCACCTACTTTCACAAGCAGTATCGGCGGCACACCCGCTTCTCCACTGACACCATCATGAACTCCTTCGAGGGCGAGATGAACTTCGGTGGAACTCTCAGATGTATCATCCCTCGCAAGGGAGATCTCATAAAGACCATATACATCAAACTCAACCTTCCTATCCTGGCGGGCGCAGACTCGTCAGACTCCGTGGGGTATACAGATGGCATTGGGCACGCCATCATCGAATACGCAGATCTCCTGATTGGTGGGCAGACCGTGGAGAGGATTACATCCGAGACGATGGAGATCTATAACGAACTATACACCAGCGACTCTCACCAAGAGGCTCTGAAGCACACCGTGGGAAAGACGGGGACTCTGACAGGTCTGGGACCCGCATCAGGGACCGTGGTGGGCGAGTACGGCACCTACCCCCGCCAGTTCCTGGTAGCACTCCCCTTTTACTTCTTCCGCAATCCGAGCATGGCAATCCCCCTATGCGCTCTGGATAAGCATGATGTTGAGGTGGTCGTGAAACTCAGGGAACTCTCGAAGGTTGTGACGGCAGCCAGTCTCACGGAACAGCAACTTCAAGCGCTGAACATCGGAACCTCGAGCGTCACGGACGTCGTCCCAGATTTTGCTGCAAATGTCGCCATCCAGAGCGCTGTCTTGAGTCTCCAGAGTTCAGGAGACGTCCCAGGCACCGAGAATGTCCCCCCGAGCACTCTGGTCCCCAACGTCCCCCTGAAATTGGCAGGTAGTTCCCAGAGCGAAGTCGAAGTGTCAGTGCACGAGATCCCTTCAGGTATCACCGGATACGGTGTGCAGACCTCGGACGTCATCAAGACGTATGAAACCACGTGGCGTTCCAAGACGGGACAGTTCCCAAACCCCGATGGTGTGTACGGGGATTACCCCATTTCCATCATCAACAACGGAGTGTATGACAACCTGACAAACACAAACGTCAACTCAACGTCAATTCACGTCACCCCAGTCACAGACGGCAACGGAGAC
>VMHT01110260.1_pt1 | contig 30797 bp, 38 predicted proteins | sample 4693611 | NCBI WGS metagenome assembly VMHT01 (sample SAMN12280063, study PRJNA550983) | marine metagenome | isolation source: seawater sampled from same location over 5 years 0.02-0.2 micron viral filtrate | place: USA: collected off the coast of southern California halfway between the port... ... | reverse complement strand
TCACCCCCTGCGCACCTTGCTGAAGCACGTGAGTATAAATTTGTGTGGTCTTTACGTCTGAATGACCTAACTGTGTTTGCACCGTTCTAATATCAGCGCCCGATTGCAGCAAATGCATTGCAAAAGAGTGGCGCAGCGTATGAGGCGTAACTTTCTTTTTAATGTCACAAGTTTTTGCCGTGTTCCGTATTGCTTTTTGTATACTCGATTCATCAATATGATGTCGTCGCACTCTTTTGCTTTCAGGATCGACAGATAATCGAGAAGTGGCCTTTCCAATATATCGCGATGTAAGAACGCCAGTGCATTTAGCGCGCTAGCCTGAGTGGCCTGAGCCACATTCTTAGCGTTAACTAAGTGAGATAGAAACACTTCAACTTCTTTATCTCCCATTTCAGATGGGTGCCTATTATTATTAAATCGAATAAAGCTAATGATCCATTTGCTATAGAGTTCTATCGAACGCTTTGCATAGCGACGGTTGTGCATATGCTCAATCACCATTTGCATGAACATTGATTTCATTTTCTTGATTTTAATTACTGTAAATAAAAACAGAATTGCGGTTTTTGACTCGTCCGTAAAATAAAAAGGAAAGATTCCGTACTTAAGTACGGTGTTTTCAGATACTAAGTGTAGGTTATTGATGAAAGTGTATTTCCGTGCGAAAGTGATAAAACTAGAAATGTGATACATGGAAATTATCCGCCTTGCATAAAGGATTTTTTCCTTACACTAAATTGTTAGGAGACAAGGGAATGTTGCAGTATAAAAGGATTTTTATGTTTATCCCTTTATCAATTCTTTTGCCCGCATTGAGTGTGGCGATTTTGGTTTTAGTGTTTAGTCGTTTTGGGATCGCTACTACTGCTTTTTCATTCTTGGCTACGTCGTATATTGTAGGTGGCGCTTTAACCTTTGTGGTTTTCTGGTGGTTTGCTACAGGTGTAAATAAAAAGCCATATTTGCATGCGTTTGTGATGTATGTTTGCAGTTTTTTAATATCAACTTTCGTACTTATGTTGTTTGCTGGCGGTGGTTATATTTCTACTAATTTAGCCTTTGACGCTTCAATTTCAATTATGGTTATGTTCGTAGCAACCAAAGTCGGCTATAAAAACAAGGAGGTATCAAGCTATGTCTCCTAACAAAAAAATAATGTCGCCCGCAGGCGGGCTGGGACACAAACAGGCAGGCGGCTTCGCCATTATAGCCTGCCTATTTGTGCCCCATATTTAGGTGTTAAATGCCACAAGGAAGGTACATGTTTAAACTTTTATGGTCTTTTATTTTAATTATTTCTCTATCATTCGTGCCAGCGCTGGGTGGTGAAACAACCGTCAATTTGAAGGAAAACACAGTAATTTATCACGGTAAATTATCGCCATCAGCAAATCAGAAACTTCTTTCAATTCTGGAAAATAGTGAAAATAAGGTTGCATGGCTGTCTATAACGTCCGAAGGCGGTGAAATCAATCATTGAATGGATCTTGGTGATATTGTTCATGACTATGATTTGAAGCTTGAGGTCAATGAGTATTGTCTCTCATCATGCGCTAACTACGTTTTTTCTGCAGCAAATCATCACAGGATCTCGAATCACGCAGTTATTGGTTTCCATGGTGGTACAACCGGAATGGAGAAAGAAATAACATCGTTTATTGATGCTCTTCCAGAGGAAGAGCGGGAATTAACAAAGCAGAACTTAGAAAAATATATTAAGTCAGCTGTAATTCGTGAGCGAAACTTCTTCGAAAAAATTAGTGTGGATCAGCGAATAACAACACTAGGGCAATCTTCCGAATATAAAGAGTTCGCCGAGAAAGAAGACTTTATCGGCTGGTACTATTCACTCGAAGGGCTTGCTACGCTGGGCGTTTCTAACATTGATGTAGTAAACCCTCCTTGGTCATATCAACATTTGAGCGAAAAAACTAAGTTTTTCAAAGTCGGAGTAGGCGGCATTTAACATTAGGTAATGTCAGCCCATATGAATACGAAGCAAAATACGCTTAACATGGACGTCCACTTTTAATGGGGAAGACCAATGCTTTTCAGAAAGTTCATCAATAAGGAATGTTATGAATCTAAATGCAACATTTTGGGGGCAAGCACTCTTCATCCTCGCGTTAGTTGTAATTTTCTTTACCATCAAATTCGCTAAAGGAAAGGCTGACAATATCGGGTTGGTTGTCATTTACGCCGTCTTGCTCAACTTCTTGATTCCGCCTGTTGGGTGGTTTTATTGTTACCGATGGGCAAGTAAATAATTGCCTAGAACAAATATCATTCTCTTTGTAGCTAGTTTTTTTACTATAGTGAGGTGTGAAAGGTTTTAATTTGTACACATATAACAAGCCAATTAGCACGTTCGCTGCGACGTTAGCTATAGAACTTTGTAGATCAGTTAAGGTCGAAGTTTGAGACAGCAAGAAACGTTAAAAGGAATTACCATGAACAAAAAAGCTTTTTTTATTGGCTCAGCCACTTTGCTATCTTCACTGTTAGCCTTTCAATCATTTAGTAACCCAGCTCCCTTAAATTCAGCCCAAAAATGCGCATCTCTACTCCCAAGCGGCTACAACTTTTCCATGACCATAAATGCTAAGATAGATACGACAGCTGACAAACCAGTAGTGTCAGGCATTCTAGATTTAACAGACGGTACCGAAATACTCCCCCCTGAATTAAGTGCGAAAGTAGAGCCTTTCAAACAATGCGTAGTAAAGCTGATGAAATAGACAACATGGCTCAGGTAACCACAAGCCATGTGCTTTCAAAATAGATGTCGGCCTTACAAATCAGCCAAGTTCGTCTCACGACTGCATCTTCCCTAGGGAAGACACAATGTTAAGTCGTTATTTACCTTTGGAAACTATCTAACGGGATATTTATGAAAAGCAAAGATGTAAAGGTAAAAGCCAGAATAGCCAAGTTATTGCTGTCATTTTGCTTTGTAGCCTGGGGAGTCACTTGGGTTTATGCATTTATTGCAGATGAATGGGGGCTAATCGCAGGATTTTTTAAAGGCTTAGTACTTGGTGGTTGTTTTGCTGTCATTCCTGCTACATATGCGATTTATTCATTAACACAAACTAAGTTACCAACGTTAAAAATAGTACTCGGTATATCACTAACTTGGTTGTTTATTGTATGCAGTTTATATTTGGTTTAACAGGCCGTAGTCTACCAAGTTTCTTTTACAGGGTTGTGATTAGCCAAATCAATCTAAGAGGGATTTATGCAGACTGCGCTAATTATTGTAATTCCAGTAGTTGTTGTTTTGCTGATTATTGGAATTCTAAAGCTCAAACCGTTGTTCAGTTATATGGCAATTTTTGGCTTAGGATTACTGTCTTCATCCGTAGTGGAGTTCTTTTTTTGCTCTGGCCTGCAAACACAGTGTGAAGCAGATGCGTTAAATATGGTGGGCTTTTTCTTCCATTCTTTTTATGTAATAGCAATTTGTTCAGTTTTTTACGCTATTATGCCTCACGTTTCAAAACAAAAATCGCAGTAAATGTCTTAACAAAATGACGATTAAGACTATAGTGTGTAATTAAGAAAATTTGATTCTATAGGCTGTAGTTCAAGTAAATAAAAAATAATTCGTTGAAATCAATGGATATAGAAACGAGTAGAGGTTAGATGTCTACATTCGGTGAACTTGGTGCAGCCCTTGTAATTAAAAACCAAAAGATAAGGAGTTCTTTTAATATGAGTTTTTGGCAAATCATTATTTTTATCGTGCTTTTCAGCCTTACACTTCTACCAGCGTTAATTGCCTTAACATCCAAAAAAGCTAAAGGCATACACAAGTTGGCATGGGGGGCCATTTCCTTTTTCTTTTCGTGGTTGGGGTTTTTAATCTATTACTTCTTTGCAATTAGAGGTATGAGCAAGCAAAGTACATAACGATTCGTTGTTTCGCTCCACTTTAATATGCCCTTTATTAGACGTTATACGGTGATAGGAATTTAGATAACATGAAGATTAAATTGATAGTAATCTTGTCAATATGTGTAATCTCAACAGGGTGCGCTTCAACTTCTGATAGGGCTGCAAGAGACTTTCTTGATGGGGCTAGTGCCAGTGCTGAAAAAAGACAGCGAGAAGAATCTACTAACCGATACAGCAAAAAGCGTGACCACAAAAACGATGCTATAGAAGATACGGTGTCTGGAGCACTTACCGCGCTTTTTAGAGGCTTGTTTAGCTCTGAAAGCGACGATAACTAGTGAAAGATAGTTTCCTAGCATGGCGTGCGAGTGGCGCTCTAATGCCCTTTTCAAAGAGCATTGATTGCTTACCAGCAGTATTTCAAAAGAGGTCTGCCCGTTGGAATTAAAAACCATTGGTTTGTTTGTTATTACTGCACTTGCTGAAATCGTTGGATGCTATCTGCCCTATTTATGGTTGAAAGAAGATAAGTCCATATGGTTGTTAGTACCAGCGGCTATATCGCTCGCGCTTTTTGCTTGGCTGTTATCACTTCACCCAACCGCTGCCGGGCGCGTATACGCGGCTTACGGTGGTGTTTATATTTTTATGGCTATTATGTGGCTTTGGCTTGTTGATGGTGTGAAGCCAACGTTATGGGACTTGGTGGGCACCTTTGTCGCTTTGATTGGTATGGCGATAATTATGTTCGCACCAAGAAGTCATGGATAAAAGTCTTGCTTTCAATAAATAACGAAGAAAACGCGATGAAGATTACCTTTGTGACAAGTACGAACCTACCAAGGGCTGCTGAGTTTACCTTTAATAACATGCGCGATTATTACGCTCAGTTTGCGCCTGATTGGGACGCCGAAAAAGTGCTTGGGGTTACCGCAGAGCTCATTAATTACGACATTCAAGTAGACAGCGAAACGGTGGGGGTTATGCGCCTTCAATACGACGGTAACACCTGTATATTGCGCGACCTTCAGGTCATACCCAGCGCCCAAAACAAAGGCATAGGTAGTGCTGCCATTGAAAAAGCAGAAAGACTAGCGTTAGGGGCCAATACTAACTCGCTTGACTTACGAGTATTCAAAGTTAGCCCTGCCGTTTCACTTTATAAAAAAGTGGGATTTATCATTAGAAGTGAAGACGATCGCTTTTTTAACATGACTAAACCCTTAAGCACTTAACAAACAGGCTTGTACCGCCGTCTATTCAGGATGTACCTAAAAGCCTAAGCACATGAAGGTTATTATTGATGATCTCACCGGAGGAGAAGTGCTAGCGCTTTTAGAAGAGCATTTGTCTGATATGTATGCTACATCGCCACCTGAGAGCGTACATGCATTAGATGTTAAAGCACTAAAAGCCTCGAACAATACTTTTTTTAGTGGCTGGAAGCAGCAACAGCTTGCGGGCTGCGTCGCTATTAAAACCCTTGATACACATAGCGCCGAGCTAAAATCTATGTGCACAGCCAAACCGTTCAGAGGTTGCGGTGTGGCGTCTCAGTTATTACTTTTTGCCCTAGAACATGCGAAAATGAAGGAGTTTAGTTCGGTAAGTTTAGAAACAGGAACGCAAGACTACTTTTTTGCGGCCAGAACCCTATACAAAAAGTTTGGTTTTGTTGATTGCGGTCCATTTGGCAGTTACTCAATCGATCCCAACAGCCACTTTATGACCCGAGCGCTTTAATTTAATACTTCAAGAGAATTTCACATGTCGTTACCTCCTTGCCCGCATTGTCAATCAGAATATGTATACGAAGATCAGCCTCTACTTATTTGCCCTGAATGTGGACACGAGTGGAGCCCGAACGAAGTAGAAGAGGAAGTCTCAGCAAAAGACTTCAACGGTACACCGTTAGTCGCCGGCGACAAAATTACGCTAGCAAAAGATTTGAAGGTAAAAGGCAGTTCATTGGTACTTAAAATTGGGACCAAAGCCGTTATCCGACACGTGAAAGATGCCAAAGACCACCAGCTAGACTGTAAAGTAGATGGCGCGGGTGAAATGATGCTGACTGCACAATTTGTTAAAAAGGCATAGACGGACTTTATTGAAAAGCTGTTACTCCTCTCGGTGCGCTTGCCTTGTTATTGTTTAGCAAGCGCGCTAGCTATCCCCTGCTATTTCCTGTTAAAAGTTTGCGACTTCGTTGGTAATGGTTTCAGTAAGCAAGCTAATCGCTTTCGATGACACTTTCTGAGGGTTAACTAAACAAACACCCACATGCCCAAGCTCGGGTAAACTTTCCGAATTAGATAAAACGTGTAGCCCAGGCGGCACCGAACTTTTTGCAAGAACGGTTATGCCCAGCCCTTCGTTAATGGCCGTTTGTATGCCGTTTAAGTCAGCAATGGTATACACCACCTGCCACGGTTTTTTGATAGCCGATAACAGATTGGTTGCTCGCTTGCGGTAAATACACGGCGACGGTGCAGCAATAATAGGCAGTTTAGCAGGCACGCTATTTACAAAGCGCTGACTCCCCACCCATACCAGTTGATCTGAAATAATGTAGCCGTCTTGCTGAGGATCTGGTGTTTCTTGTAGCGAAAGAATTAAATCGAACTGGCTTTTAAGGGGCTCACTAAGTAAGTCTTTACTTAGCGCACAATGCACCTCTAGCGATATTTCCGGGTAGGTTTGCGTGAACCGTCGAATAATTTTAGGCATAAGCGTTGTGCTAAATTCGCTGGGAATGCCTAACCGAATATTTCCCGTAACCTGCGGCTTGCCGAATTCGGCCATCGCCTGATCGTTAAGTGCCACTATCTTTTCACCATACGACAATAAGCGACTACCAGCGCCAGTTAGTGCCAAGCGATTTTTGTCGCGGGAAAATAGTTTTTCCCCAATCATTTCTTCTAGTTTTTTTATCTGTAAGCTAATGGCAGGCTGTGTGCGCTGAAGCTGCTCGGCACATTGTGTATAGCTACCCGTCTGTGCAATAAGTACGAACGAACGCAGAAAATCTATCGATAAGTTTTTCATTACTTTGCTTTACACCTCTTTGTTAGCTTTGCCTTCTGTTTTGCCTTGTTAGTGTCAGAATTGCACACAAGGCTATTTAATAAAGTTATAATGCCATATTTTTTATTAATTTTATTTATTCTTTTTACGCTCCTAGTATCAGATACAAAATAATGACATTTAGGAGCCAGCATGAACCCACTTAACCAGCACCTTCACGAACAAGACCCAGATATCGCAGCATTTATTGCGCAAGAAAACGAACGCCAAGAACATCACATTGAACTGATTGCATCGGAGAACTACACCAGCAAAGCTGTTATGCAGGCGCAAGGCAGTCAGCTAACTAATAAGTATGCAGAAGGCTATCCGGGCAAGCGCTATTACGGTGGCTGCGAGGCGGTGGACAAAGTAGAACAGCTTGCTATCGACAGAGCTAAAGCATTGTTTGAAGCTGACTATGTGAATGTGCAGCCTCACTCTGGCTCTCAAGCGAATACTGCAGTTTATATGGCGCTATTAAACCCTGGCGATACCATTCTTGGGTTGAGCCTTGATCACGGTGGGCACCTCACACACGGTGCAAAGCCTAACTTCTCGGGAAAACTATACAACGCGATTCAGTATGGCTTGAACACAGAAACTGGTGAAATTGACTATGACCAAGTAGAAGCCTTGGCTAAAGAACACAAACCAAAAATGATTGTAGCGGGCTTTTCCGCTTACTCTCGCGTGGTCGACTGGCAGAAGTTTAGAGACATCGCTGATAGTGTAGGCGCGTATTTACTTGTAGATATGGCACATGTTGCAGGCCTTGTTGCGGCCGGTGTTTATCCCTCGCCAATTAACGCCGCACACGTCGTTACTACTACTACCCATAAAACACTGCGTGGCCCTCGTGGCGGGCTTATTATGTGTAAAGCAAACCCCGAGCTTGAAAAGAAATTCAATTCATTAATTTTCCCTGGCATTCAGGGTGGCCCACTTATGCACGTTATTGCCGCAAAAGCGGTAGCGCTTCAAGAAGCCATGACAGCAGAGTTCCGCGCTTATCAAAAGCAGGTAGTCATTAATGCACAAGCTATGGCTAATGTGTTTATGAAGCGTGGCTTTGACGTAGTTTCTAATGGAACCGACAACCACATGTTCCTGTTAAGTCTTGTAAGCAAAGGAATGACGGGGAAAGAAGCCGACGCGGTATTAAATAGCGTGAATATAACGGTAAATAAGAACACAGTACCCAACGACCCGCAGTCGCCATTCGTTACAAGTGGTATTCGAATTGGCACACCTGCGGTCACTTCACGCAATTTTAGTGAAGAAGACTGTGCTCAATTAGCCCATTGGATTTGTGATGTGTTAACAGCGCCAGAAGACAATGCAGTAGTACAGCAAGTGATAGATAAAGTGGCAACGCTAACAGCGGCTCGCCCCGTTTACACTAAGTAAAACCTAGTACTATACCGAGCGAACTCGTGCGTTGCAGGTAGCCACTATTACCCGCCACACGAGTTTGGCTCGTTCATTAAACTGCACTATTCCCACTCCCCAAGCGTCTTCCATGGCGCCTTGCCACACGCTACACGTTTCAATGGTATCGCCGTACAAGGGGGCTAACGATAAGCTAATGCGTAGCGACTCCAACCATTCCCTAAATAGCGGGTCCTGATTACCTGCTTCACGCATTTGAGAAAGCTGTAGCGAAGCTTGTTGCTTAATACCTTGAAGCCTTTTGTAGATTTCTCGAGGGTCTTCCTGCTGCCCCAAAAGATGAAGTTCGCGCTCAATATCGTAAGCATTGTGCCAGTGGATAGTTTGCTGCGGTTCTTTTGAACAGCCCCACATTGCCGCACTCATAAGCGAAAGCAGCATGATACGCTTACCCCATAATAAAAGGGTTGAAGGAAATAGTTTTTTGCCACACACCAAACTGCGAACTCCTCAAACGATGTCATCTACAGTATAGATGAGTATTGCGCTGGGGCTTGCATAGGGCGCGTAATTAAACTAATTTACTAAGGCGAGACTTGCGAAGCACCTAAAGTGCTCTGCGCTCTCGTTACGGTAGGAAGCGACTAGCTAAACCACTTCCACCATATAAACACCATTAGAAACCCAAATAGATAGATTAGGCCTAAATAGCTAAGCAGCTTCACTATTACGTTTGGTGCCGCGTCTTGATGAAGCTTGGTTTGTGCCACAAGCTTATGATTAAGCCAAGCAAACATTGGAGTAGTAACAAAGGCCAGTGTCATTGCAAAGCCTAACATTGCCAATAGCGCAGATTTAAAGAACAACACAATGATAAAACTCGCCACTGCCATGAACAGTAACACCGGCGTTACCAGCGTATTTCGTGCGTTTTTGTCTTTGTTAAAAAGAAGCGCTATTGCTTCAGCAACCACCCTCGCATAACCATCGTAAACGGTTAGCGCCGAACCAAATATGCACAAAAATGCAACCAGTGCGATAAGCCAATGCGCCCACTTTCCAATGGTTGATGAGTACATACTAATTAGCTGATGGGAAAAGCCGATACCGCTGGTACTTAGCTCTGTGCCGCTGCCATACAGAATTAATGCACCTAAGCCCAAAAACAACAATGCGAGTAGCACCGTCACTGCATAACCTAAATTAAAATCGAACAGGGCCGACTTTGGCGTTACGGCTTGCCCTTTGCACTGGCGCTTTAACCAAAGTGATGTAATGGACGATATTTCAATAGGCGCGGGCATCCACCCCATTGTGACTACTAAAAAGCCTAATGTAGCGAGCGTCCAAGGCGAAGGCGGTGCCACGGCAGGTGCTGGTGAAGCAGAATAATTGCTTAGTGCCACCACGAATACGGCGACAGTCGCCACAACAAGCACGCCCATTATGCCTTTGGCGATATTGTCCAATCCTTCAAAATGCCCAGCGAGTAAAATGATTAAAATAAGTGCCAAAACCACTGAAGCGGACAGCGTTATGGCGATATCGAAAGGAATAAAATACGACAATAAGCTTGCAGCAAACAACAACAGCGCTGCAGCATTAACCACCGACGCAATGGCATTCAAACCCAAGGCAACGGCTAAATATCGTCGCCCCATTCCCAAGTACCCTTGCTGAAGGGTTTGTTTTGTGCTGATGGTATAGCTAACGCCTGCTCTAAAGAATGGGTATTTGAGTAAGTTAACTACCAATATAAGCAGCGCTAACTGCCAACCAAACTTCGCCCCCGCTTGAGTTGATGCCACTAAGTGACTACCGCCTACCGCCGCTGTTGCCATAAGCACACCCGGACCGAGCAATTTTAATAGTGCAATACAACGGGCAAAAAACGATGTTTCAGCTGAATACGACAAGGCAACCTCTAAATGGGCATTTCAAAATAGCCGTCAACCATATCAGTAATATAATAAACAGAAAAGAGAGTACGTGCTCATCTGCAAGGCTTGTGGTGTAAGCAGCTGTACCCAGTTTACGCGGGCTATTTCGCCGGAGATTTTAATAGGTATACAAAGCGCCGGTAAATACCCCCTACATCAATATCATGTGCACGGAAGTATATAGATTATTTTTATTATCGCACTGCCCTATCAGTTTAATTTATTATGTCTTTGGCGTTTAGTCAGCGGGGCTTTTATACAGCCCCTTAGGCCTGAAACGCCAGCTAACGTCTGTCGAAATTCACTCTTTTCTGCGGGTGCTGATAGTAGCCTTCTTTTAGAAGGCGTTTAAAGCGAGTCAGTTTTCCGTCCAGCGTTAACTCTTCTAACCCTTTATTAAATAGTGACAAAATAAGCTGACTATCACTTTCGCCTTTTGGCACTAACAGATGCGTGGTTACAGTTGAGATAAACGGTTTAATCGGCATCACATCTCTGCGGTCGCCACTATCGAAATCACGCTGCAGCAAGTACCATCCTGTTAACTCATCAATGGGAAAAACGTCAATTTTACCGTCAATCAGCGCCTGTAAATTATCTTTGTCTGTGGCACTTTCCACAACATTACTGCTGCTTTTAATGTAAGCGGCAAGTTCATCGTTGTATAAATACCCTTCTGTTACGCCCATCTTTAGGTCTTTTAAGTCGCTTAATTCAGCCCAAGTATCAGGGCCCTTTTCAGCATTAACATAAAACACCAAGCTTTCCGCACTAATAGGGTTACTGTGGAAAAACTCACTTTCCCGGGCGCGCACAAAATTGCCGTATGAAATGGCGTCGTATTCGCCTTTCAGCGTTGCTTCAAGCGCTTCTTCCCAGGGTAAAGATACAAACTCAACCACAACGCCCGTCTCTAAAAACGCATCAGCGATAATGTGATTGATATAACCGTCGTGCTGCATGTCAGTTGACGTATAAGGGGCATACTCTGTGGTCGCTATTCGCAGTTTCATCCACGCATGGGCAAAACTTTGAATTGGAACTAGCGCTAGTATAAATGTCGCTATTAATAGAAATCGCATGTCAAAGTCCTGTTAGTGATTAGAAGTAAATACCAAGGTTTATGTTCAGGCGGTGGGTAGTTCCTTGTCTACCACCTAAGTCGAGTCCCACGCCCGGACCTCCTGAGAACCACATGTTTTTGCCTTGGATACTATCTACGTATACAAACAATTTATCCCAGCCAAAGCTACAGCCGTTTGTCCACTGCGATGAGTTTTTCCCCTCGCTTCCTTCACCTTTTGCCACGCTGTACTCTGAGTAACAAGTAAGTGATTCTATGTGAGTAAACTTATAAGGCACAGAGTATACAAGATTTGCTGAATAGGTTTTACCGTCGGCCGCGGCTAAGAACGGGAAGGTGAAAGAGGATAGCGCTATGCGATCGTCTGCTTGCCCTTCTGGTGCAGCCAAATCGTATTCATAGTCGATATACTGCAGTTCGACCTTTAGATCGCCTTGGGTATGGCGCATATGCACGGCGTAGGCATTCATATCACCATCATCCAAGGTATCCAGGTTTAAGATGTTGCCGTATTGGTAAGATACACCAATATCGGTAGTGCCTCCGCGAATAAAGTTTGCCGTGTAGTTAGCACGTAAATTGTATTGGCCGTCTTCTTTATTTCGATATTCACCGTCGTCCGCCACGTCGAACGAATAGCGCCCAAACTCAGCGGCATCGTTGTACTCGTCGTTCATAAAATAGGCGGCTTGAAAATCCCAGTTGCCCCAATCATGGTTTATTTTCACCCCAGCATCGTAATCATCTTCGAAGCCAAGATAATAATTTACCGAGAACCAAAAGTTGTTACTGGCAAAGGGCTGCAAACCAAACGGTGTTTGGGTTATACCTGCGGTAATTTCGGTTTGCTCATCGAAATGATAAGTCAGGTCGGCGAACCTTACTGTGTTGAAATCGGTGTTTTCATACCATCGATATTCGGCTTTATAGCTAAATTGATCTGACTCACCCGACACGCCAAGTTTGAATGATTCAAATTCGAAACCATCTCTAAACTCGGGGATTTGCCAGTCTTGATGCCCGTAGTTAACCCTAACATGACCGCTTAAATTAAAGGGAAGTTCGTCGGCATTTGCGAAGCTTGAGGTGCACGAGGCTATTGAAACTAAAGAAAATGCGGATAGTAGCTTGTTCATTACTGTTCCTGTATTGAATTTTTGGCGGGAACCCTTTGCTAAAAAATGCCTCTAAGAAACAAGAGGGGCGTTCGAGCGCTTAGGTGTATCGCGCACCAAAATAAATCCTTCAGTACTAACAATACTGAGCAAACCTTAAAAAAAGATCATTTGTTAAGGTCAGACTTCTGTGAAGTGAAGTGCTATGTATGCGCGGTAGATGCGGAAAGTTTTGCTGTGAACGTCAGGTCTACTCTACTAATTGGTCGCCACTTGAACAGCGAATAGAGAAATATGTGAACATAGCGTGCCAGCTTTACGACTACATCGAAATTGCCTGCATGTATGGGCTTGAAGTGAGCGTGGTATTAAAAGACGGGAATACGGTAAAGGGTACAACACTGACCACAGTTATCGATAAACGCAACGACGTGGCCACAGAGTGTATTCAAATGTCCATCGACAAAACCACGCAAAATATTGCGCTTAATGAAATCGCTCAACTTCACGCAATAACTGACAACCCGCATTTCAGCTCAGTCAGCTTTTAGGTAGTATGCGCAGCTAACTTAGCTTAACTTTCAAAGTGAGCCTGATTTATGACGCTAAACCTCTCGGCCATTACTTTTTTTGTAGACGACTACGACAGTGCCATTGAGTACTTCACCACGGTTTTAAACTTTACCTTAACCGAAGACAAAGTAACCGGCGAAAACTCGCGTTTTGTTCTGGTAACCCCACCTCACAGCGCTACGAGCTTGTTGTTGGCGCAAGCGAAAAATGACACAGAAATGGCACTCATTGGCAGGCAAGCCGCCGATAAAGTATTTTTAATTTTGAATACTGACGACTTCTGGCGCGACTACAATGCCATGCAAAGCAAAGGGGTGGCGTTTTTAGAAACCCCTCGAGAAGAAGTGTATGGTACGGTAGCCATCTTTAGAGATAAGTTTGGCAATAAGTGGGATTTGATCCAAACCACCTAATTGCACTTTATATAAGTACGCCTTGTCGTTGTGATATTTTTTCTGCAAGGCTTTAAGTGAATAGTGTAAAGAAGTAGAGGAGAAGTAGCACGTGCAGGCCATGAAGCGTTCCATTATTGCTGATGTTGTTGCAATAGCGGCAATAGCACTGTTGGTCACTACGACGTTTTATTGGATAGAAGCAAGGCGCGAAGTCATAATTCTCTGCGATAATTTTACGCCTGGCGTATCGAAAAAGAGTGTCGAACGCCAGCTAGATACTGCAAACTTATTGTTGTGGGATACAGAGTTTGTTGCAAATGGCAGCAAAATTGAAGCATATAGCCCTCTACACTTAGGCATTATGAAATGCAGTGTAGAGTTTAATAAGCAAGATACCGTTGTATTCTCTATTGTAGAGTAATCAAACTCCCTAACAGCTTCCTCTACTTTTTGCGTTTTATGTGAACCAGGTTGGTGCAACGTTTACATCGACGCAACACCCTATTCACCGGTGCGCTAAAAGTCGTAAAGGCAAACTTACCTTCCGCCATTTATCGCACCGAGTTAACTTTTCATCTCGCTGTAACCTACTGTGTTGTAAACGTATAATTACGCTGTGTCTTCTTAACGCAAACTTTTTCTTATGCAAAAAACAAAACACAGTGTCATCGAGGATGTTTTCGCCCTGATAAGCGCCGGCTTGTTTGTTGCTTTTGGCGTATATTTATTTCAGTCTCAAGACTTAATGGTAGGTGGCGCGGCAGGCTTAGCGCTGTTAGGTACTTATGCCGTAGATATGGACTTCGGCTTGCTATTCTTTCTGATTAACTTACCGTTTTACACCCTAGCTTGGACGCAAATTAGCAAACGTTTCACCATTAACACCTTTATATCCGTCACCACGGTTTCTGTACTAACTGAGCAAATTCCAGCGTTTGTGGATATTAGCCACGTAAATCCATTTTTCGCGGCGGTATTTGGCGGTATTCTAATTGGTGTAGGTATGCTGATGATGTTTCGTCATAGCTCAAGCCTTGGTGGCGTTGGTATTATGGCGTTCTATTTACAACAGCGTTTCAATATTAGAGCCGGTACATTCCAGCTAACCGTAGATAGCTGTATATTACTTAGTGCTCTGTTTTTCATCGCTTGGCCTTTAGTGCTAATTTCAATTTTAGCCGCATTTTGTTTGAACATGGTTATTTCGCTTAACCATAGACCAGAGCGTTACTTCCCAGTGCAAGGCGAATCTGAATCAAGAAAGGCAAACGCTGAATCAAACAATGCCAATACCAATCACATGGAAAATCGTGCTGAAAACAGCCTAGAACAGTGCTTAGACAGCGAGCTTCGCGCACAAAACGGCTAAATTTACTCAGCCAGTCTTTGCCATTCGGTCATAAATTTTCGCTGTTACTCCCCTCAAAAAGAGACAGAAGCGATGATTAGGGCAACAAATAAAAAGCCCGGTTAGGCACAACCTAACCGGGCTTTCTTGTATCTTTTATTTGTATTCCTAGACGCCTACAACAAACCTATTGCTTCTTCTGAACAGGTCTTGACGGTCGACTTACTACTCCACGGTTCACTCTTGGACGAGAAAACGAAGTACGCATACAAACCTCACTTATGAGTTGTTGCTCAGCACAGTTGGAGGCGAAACATTCACCGCAATCCCGCAACCAAGCCGATACAGTATAGGCTCAAAATGGGGGTAAATGTCTCATTCTTTTAATGAATAGTGCTTTATTAAAACTTATATGAAGTCTAGCCAAACTGGCACTGCTTTGATAACTAAAGGTATTTTACAATGCGCGGCACCCGTTGAGAAACGCGGGTCATTAATTCGTAGTCGATAGTGTCAGCATTAGCCGCAACTTCCTGAATTGGCACATTCTGTCCCCAGAGTTCAACTTCATCACCCACCGCGACGGTGTCGATATGAGTTACATCGATTGTGATCATGTCCATAGAAACGCGGCCAGCTAAATAGGCGCGTTTACCTCTAATCATAACCGGCGTACCGTTTTTGCAGTGTCTTGGATAGCCATCGGCATAACCAATGCCTACGGTTGCAATTTTGCTGGGCTTACTTGCTACCCAGGTTTGACCATAACCAATTCCCTCGCCTGCCGGTATGGTTCGTACCGCTAATACACTGGAGCGAAGTGTCATGGCAGGGTAGATTTCAATGTCGAGATTTTGTGAGGTAGAAACGGCACCGCCATAAACCCCCACACCTAAACGGTTCCAAGCATTTCGACTTGCAGGCCAGTTTACCGTGGCGGGAGAATTAGCCACGCTGGTTGGCAAACCCAATTTACTCGCTACTTGATTGAACGCATCGATTTGCGTGTTGGTAAAGTTATTATCTACATCGTCAGCGCACGCAAAGTGCGTAGCAATAACCGTTTGCTCGCTAAGTAAATGATTGTACTTAGCAGCAATCCCTTCGATATCGGAAAGGGCAAAACCCAACCGGTGCATGCCGCTATCCACTTTAAGCCAAATATGCGGGCGCTGCTGTTCGGGGCAGCTTTCTAACCACGTAAGCTGTTCTTCGCAGTGCATAACTAATATACAGTTATGCTGAAATGCCATTTGGCACTCTTTTGCCTGATGTGCCCCTTCTAACACCACAATAGGCGCAGAAATTCCCGCGTCGCGAAGCGCAATGGCTTCTTCAATTATTGCTACGGCAAAACGCGAAGAAACATGCTGAAGAATGCGCGCAACATTTACTGCTCCATGACCATAAGCATCGGCCTTTACTACCGCCATAGACTGACTTGAGGGCGCTAAAGCAGCAAGGGCTTTAAAATTATGTAAAAGGGCATCAGCATGAATGATAGCTTGCGTTTGTCGGCTCACAGAAAAACACGTTCCTTAAATGTTTAATGAGAAAGAATATCGAAAGCCAAAGTGTACCACGAGAAGCGTATTAGCTGCGCAGGATTAATAAAGAAAAACGTACCATCTAACGCAAGGTTTCTTATGGCATAAAATACCGTTATGCTTTGCGCTAGCTCATTATCACAATTTCGTTGCCCCAAGGTTTTCAATGTCTTCGCACAATTCTTCTACTTCAGAATCATCCGCCAACGCCAGTATTAAAAATACAGTCAGTACTGACAATGAAGCGGCAGGTAATAAACCCACCGTTAACGAATTAGCCCAGTCACTGAATAAAATTGTGTCCGAAGGCAGAAACCCAGACACCCTCGATATAGACACGCTAAGCACGGAAGGCATTCTTGCCCGCATTAACAACGAAGACGCGAAAGTGGCAAACGCAGTTACCTCGCAAATTCCGCAAATTGGAAAAACGGTGGATGCTGCAACCATTAGCATTAAAAATGGTGGCAGGCTTATTTATATAGGCGCGGGAACCAGCGGCAGGCTGGGCATACTTGATGCAGTAGAGTGCCGCCCCACGTTTAGCGTGCCTGATGAACTGGTTGTTGGCGTGATAGCTGGCGGTGAAAAAGCCATTCAGCACGCCGTAGAAGGTGCAGAAGATGACGTCGACGCGGGGCGTGCTGATCTTGTAGCGCTGTCCTTAAACCACAACGATACCGTTATTGGTATTTCGGCAAGCGGTCGTACACCCTATGTAAGTGGCGCACTGGAATATGCCCGTTCGCTTGGCTGCTTTACCGGCGCTATTGCATGTAGCCCTAACGCCGCTATTTTTACCCATGCTGATGTAGCTATATGCCCAGTTGTTGGCCCTGAGGCACTTACTGGCAGTACGCGCATGAAGTCGGGTACGGCGCAAAAGCTAATTCTTAATATGATTAGCACCAGCACAATGATTAAGCTGGGGAAGACCTATCAAAACTTAATGGTAGATGTGAATGCCACTAACGAAAAACTAAAAGCCCGTGCGCTTCGCATTGTTATGCAGGCTACGGACTGCAGTGAAAATGCTGCTTTAGCAGCGCTTAGTGCGTGTAATAACAAAGCTAAAGTTGCTATTTTAATGGTATTAACGGGGCAATCTGCCGAGCAGGCCGCCGCTCAATTAGATGCTAGCGGTGGGTATTTACGTTCCGCCGTGAATAAAAGCGAATAACCACGGTAGCCTAATGCTATGAAAGTTTTAACTTCGGTCACATTGAACAAGGTTGTTAGACGCCTAACGTCGAGCGCATTCATTGCAGTACTTTCTCTAGCACTAATTAGCTTATCGCTTAACGGCTGTGCACAGCAAAGCTTATCTACACATGTATATACAAGCGATACAGATGGCAACGCGAAGCATCCTACATTATTAGAAAAGCAGCCTACACTAGGGGATAAGCAGCCTGTATCCAGCACTAAGCAGTTTACTGTAGGCGCTGAACGCTATTCGAGATACCTGCCCTTGCTAGCAGGTAAACGGGTTAGTTTGGTGGTAAACCAAAGCGCGTTGGTTTCGAGCCACAGCGCATTGCCTTCTAGCACGGTTGAGCCTGAAGAGCGCGAATCGAGCAACAGCTTGGCTACACAAAAAAATAAGATAAAGACAAGCCAGCGCAATCAGCATCTGCTTGATGCCCTACTTCAACGCAGTATTAATGTTGTAAGTATTATGTCGCCGGAGCACGGATTTAGAGGAGACAAAGGCGCTGGCGAAAAAGTAGATAGCAATATTGATGCTAAAACCGGTATACCTATTCACTCCCTTTACGGCGCAACCAAAAAGCCTACCCCCAACATGTTGAATGGCATCGATGTGATTGTTTTCGATATTCAGGATGTAGGCGTACGCTTTTACACCTATTTAAGCACCTTGCACTATGTGTTGGAGGCGGCCTTTGCGCGTAATATCGACGTTATCGTGTTAGATAGGCCAAATCCTAATGGCAGCTATGTTGACGGCCCAGTACTTCAATCTGAATTTTCGTCCTTCATTGGCATGCATCCTATTCCCGTCTTACACGGTATGACCTTGGGCGAACTTGCTCAAATGATTGTGGGGGAACAGTGGTTAGATATTGACGCGAGCAGTTATGACAACGCTAAGCTTACCGTTGTCCCGGTGCAGGACTATCAACGCACTGCACATTATTCATTGCCCGTAGCGCCAAGTCCTAACCTGCCAAACGATTTATCGATACGCCTTTACCCAACGCTGTGCTTTTTTGAGGGCACCGACGTGAGTATAGGTCGCGGCACTGACTTTCCCTTCCAACTTATTGGCCACCCGTTTGTTGAGTTTGGTAAAACCAAGATACCGGTAAATGCAAATAGTGCAGCGCCCCACCCTAAACATGAAAATACTCTGCTAAGTGCACATGTCTTTTCTTATGCTGATCCAACGATCTTGGAAGGCTCTGACTCTAAGCAAACAACTCACAAGCGCTCACCAATTAGTGGCTTAGATATCGCTACATTGATAGATGCCTATTCTCGTTTTTCTGAATATAACAAGGTGATCAGCGCCAGTGATGCCTCTGAAGAAACCTTCTTTACTCGCCCAGATTTCTTCGACAAATTAGCGGGTACCGATGCGCTACGATATCAAATTCAAGCCGGTAAAACGCCTGCAGAAATTCGCCAGAGTTGGCAGAAAGAGTTAAGCAAATTTAGAGAAAAACGAAAAGCATACCTGCTTTACGAAGACACGGATTGATGTACAGATAAACGTTTTTAGCCTTGAGGATTTGAGGTTTCTTATCAAGGTAAATGTGGAGGAAGCGATAGCGATGCCAAACTTAACATACAACATGTAAGTAAACACTCACACCCACATAATCAAAGTTTTATTGGAAGCTAAAAAAGTTAGTGAAAGCTAACCTTCTTCATTTTTTGTTTTTACCAAAGCTGCGAGCTGAGCTTCAGCGGTGGCTTTTTGATGTTTAAGCTCATCTCTGTTTTCGCCGTCACTCTCAGCGATTTTTGCATCAATATCGGCGATCGTCTGCATCAGCGTTTCTTTACTTTTTTCTTTTTGCTCTGCCTCTTCAGCCTTGTCAAAAATAACGTCTTCAGGAGATGCTTCTTCTTGCTTAGTGTGACCAGGCGATTTAGCTATCATTTTCAAACCGTCAGGCTGGGGGCGTTGGTTCATAAAGCTAGGAGAAACAATTTCAATATCGGCATTATGCAAAGCGTCGAGTACGGCTTTGTGAAGCCTTGAGCGCGCGCTCAGCAAACTCTTCACTTCAGTTAGTAGACCTGAAATGCGATAACTTACTGAAAAGTCGCCTAGCCCAACTACTTGTACAAATGGCTCTGACAGCTGGGCATTTTCAGCTGCCACAAGTAAGTGCTTTTCAATAATGCTGTGATGAATATCGTAACCTAAGCTGATATCCACACTAACAATTGCGCCAGACGCTCTGGTCACAGAAACGGGCGAATTCACCATCAGTGTATTGGCAAAGGCAATAAGCTCTCTGCTCTCAGTCTGAATTTCCACATCGAGCAAGCCCATTTCGGTAACGCGACCGCTGTAGCCTTCTACCTTGATAAAGTCACCCACTTTAAACGGACGATTTACACGAAGTACGATCCCCGCCATCAAATTCCCAACCATAGTGGTAGAAGAAAAGGCAATCACACCTGATATAAGTACGCCGATAAGTGCAATAACCTGATTTCTAGTACTCTCACTTACAGGGAGCGTCATCGCAATTACGACAGCGCCAATGATAGTAAGTACCAACATTCCAACTTGGCGAGGTAACTTTTGCTCACTAGTAAGATGGCTTTGCTTGGCTAGCAGAAGGTAGTGCAGTGCGATGAGCGCACTTATTACCAATACAATAGCGACAAAGAGCGGAACAAAAGGGAACAACGCACTTAATACCGTATCGACTAATGAAGTTTGCGTAGCGCCTGATGTATTTGTTGTATTCACGATAACTCCTTTTAAAATGGCTTTTGAAATGGCTTTTGAAATGACTTTTGGCTTGGCTCTTTGTTCGCACTTAAATGGGCAATATCTTTGGTTTTGGTCTCTGCTTTCGCGTGGCCACCTATTTCAACGAAACAGGTGAACGTCCCTCAGCGAGCGCGCTACCCAGTAATACATCAACCAAAGCATTAAGACTATAGCTCGTAACGTGCTGGTTTTCTTTGTCACTTTGCTGTGTAATGTTCACCGCATAACTAAATGTAGCAATAGCAACATCGGCTAGCTCTTTCACGTCATGCGCTTTATATGGCATGCGCAGTGGCGCAAAGACCACGGTTTTATTCTGTGCTTTCGCAGCAACCATTATTTTTTTGCTAAATGCCATCACCTCAGTCTCGCTTGCGCGTCGTTTCACATACTCAGGTAAATCGACTCCTCCTAATTCATAGTTAGCATGTAGCGGGCTAATATTACCAACCACCAGCACGTCAGCTTGTTTTAGTAGATTCATTGCTAATTGGGTTTTAGGTAACGCAGTTAACGGCAAACACGCAAACTCCAGAGTCTTATTGTTGAAGTTGGAACGTGCGCGCGTAAGCGCGGCTTCAAATGCTAAACATCTTGCTGCGTCTGGCATAAGCGCCAACCAGCGATTTGAAGTTATTGGCAACTCATCCTTCCCGAAGAGTACAGATACCGACGATTTAGAAAGCGCTTTCTCAATTTGAATTCCTCTGTTTTTCAAACTGTTAGGGTTATTCATTGAAGCATTTTCTTTCGCTTCATTGTGCCACCATGACATGGGCTTGGAAATAAAACTTTGCAAAGCAAAGCGCTGTTTTGCCTTAATAATACGATTATGAGACGCTCTCAAGAAAGCGCTTTCCGACATTCGATTTGCTGCATTATCCAAAAGTAACGCGAACTTTTTTATGTCGTCTTGGTTTCTTATGGTGAACGGCATAAGCGCAATGTCAGCACCTGCGCTGAATGCACTGACTAATGCTTCTTCATGGGAGAAAAACTGAGTAATACCTGCCATGTCTAACGCGTCAGTAACGATAAGGCCTTGATATCCTAATTGGTTGCGAAGCAAATTGCTTAGTATCTTCTTCGACAAAGTAGCAGGAACTATTTGTGACTTACCATGCTTATCAATAATTGTCGTATCGTCTAAAGACGGGTACTGAATGTGTGCACTCATAACCATTGCAGGAGGCGTTGCACTATTAATGATATTCGCAAAAGGAAGGATGTCACCCGCCATAGCTTGCGCTTTGCTATGCGTTACTTGCGGCAAGCCACTGTGGCTATCTACATGGGTATCACCATGGCCTGGAAAATGTTTGATAGCACTCATTACACCTGTACTTTGCATAGCACTGACAAATGTCTGCCCGAGTGCGGCAACCTGCTCTGGATTTTCCGAAAAGCTGCGTACGTTAATAACGGGGTTCTTCGGCTCGCTATTTACATCAACCGACGGCGCAAAATTGGTGTTTATTCCCAGCGGTAAAAGCGTTTGCCCAATATGCGATGCCACACTTTGCGCAAATGCGCTGCCTCGCTGATGAAAAGTGGCGCCAATGGCCATGTTACCCGCAAACGGCGAGAGCATGTCTGAAGGCAACCTTGCTACTCTGCCCCCTTCTTGATCGACAGCAATAAACAACGGCTGACGACCTGCTTTTACCATATGCTGCTGCATGGTGTAATTGAGCGTAATTAACTGCTCGGTATTTTGAATGTTCTCTGAAAACAAAATAACACCGCCGATGTTGTGCGTACTAAGCACATTTAAAAGTGACGGTGGAATTACGGTCATGGGCGTACGGCAGCGTGATGACGGCGTATTGTCTTCACAGAAATAGCGAAAATCCAAAATGATTTTTTGCCCGAGCATGTTTTTTACAGCGCGAATTGTTTCGTCATCAGCGCTGGGCTTAGGATTATTCGAAGCGTTAGCACTTTCAGATTGAGCGGTTGCGCTAGCAGTAAACAGTGAAGCACTTAATAAAATGAGTATGCCTGACAAGATAGCGCTAAGGCCCATCAATGAAGCACGTTTTTTACAATTAACTTGCTGGAATAACAATGTTTATCTAATCCTTCGTAACACGAAGCACAATACGGTACGCTAGCATAAATGAGAGAAGCATGTTCGCCAACTTTGAACTGCAATCACACATTCTCTTACGCAAATAGACATACCTATAGGGCAAGTAGAGCGTAGTAACTTACCAAAGCTCGACAAGTCCTAGGCACACATAAATTTAAGTTTGGAAAGAAGTATGGATTGGATGTCAGTCATCCCCCCTCTTGTGGCTATTGCCGTCGTCTTTTGGAAAAAAGAAGTCATACTCGCATTAGCGCTGGCGGTTTTGTGCGCGGAAGCGTTAATTTTGGTAAATGCTGATATCGCTAGCAGCTATATGGCGCCCATTAATGCCATAGAGCGCGTGGTTGATACCGCCGCGAGTCCTGGCAATACACGGGTGCTTATTTTCTCTGTACTAGTGGGCGCGTTGCTCGCATTTATACGTGACTCTGGCGGAGTAACGGCAACGGTCAACTTTCTAGTAAACAAAGGGGTAGCAAAGAGTCGCAAACAAGTTGGCGGCTTGACCATGTTCACTGGCATCGCCGTATTCATAGAATCAAACTTAAGTGTGCTCACTGCCGGCATATTCGCTCGGGGTCTATTTGACCGCTTCGGCATGAGCCGCGCGCGCTTAGCCTACATCATCGACTCCACCAGCGCGCCCGTTTGTATTTTGATTTTATTGAACGGCTGGGGGGCATTTATACTCAGCCTGCTCGATGCATACGAGCTACCAGCTTCGTCAGCCTCAATTTTATGGGGCAGCGTATTTTTTAACTTTTACGCTATCTTCACCTTACTTATTGTGGCCTACACTATTTCCGCTGACAAAGTGCATGGCCCCATGGCTGAGGAAGAAAAAGCACTAACGCATGTAGAGGTTAACCAAACTACTGAACCTGCCACCAAGGCACGTTTCATGTTGGTACCGCTAATAATAATGGTATTAAGCATGGTTGGCTTCATGTTCTGGACAGGTAACGGCGTATTGTCTGAAGGCAGCGGGAGCAAATCTGTACTTTACGCTACGGCTCTTGCCACTGCCATTGCCTATGGTCTGCTCTTAATCCACAAACGTTTTACCCACAAGGAAGCGGTAGAAATTGGTTTTAAAGGGATGGGTGAACTACTTCCTCTAGTAACCATAGTGTTACTGTCGTTAACCTTAGGTAATAGCCTTAAGGTGCTTGGAACAGGCGTGTTTGTCGCGGGCATAGTGGGAGAGTATCTTCCTTTAGTGCTTATTGTTCCCATGCTATTTATTGCCGGAGCGATCATGTCGTTTACCACAGGCACGTCATGGGGCACATTCGCCATCCTAATTCCTATTGGTGTGCCGCTGATTCAAAGTTTAGGGTTACCCCCTTCACTGGTCATTGGCGCTATTTTGGGGGGCGGCATATTTGGTGATCACTGTTCACCTATTTCCGACACTACTGCCGTATCTTCGCTAGCAGCAGGTACTGACGTATTAACGCACGTTAAAACTCAGTTTCCCTACGCACTATTTGCGGGCGCACTTACGCTTATTGCCTATTTTGTAGCAAGCTTGGTCATGCTTGGTTAATGCCGTTGATTAAAGTTTGCTGGAAGTCAGTTGCTAATCGCAAAGGTTTAGCAATGTCTGTAACAAGGAGTTTGTAATGAAAAAGCGGATAGCTAACATCGGGTTTATCTCGGTAATAGTGGCATTTATTTCAGTAGTGGCAGCGTGTTCCCATGCGCCAAATCCCCCTGTTGATAGTGCTAGCAACAATACAGTAGGGCTTAGCCAACAGGCCGTTGCCATGCCTGACAGCTACAGTGCCGATGCTGCAATGCAGGTACTCCAAGAAGGTGGTAACGCAATTGATGCTGCTATTACGGCACAGTTTGTCTTGGCTGTTACTCTACCTGAGGCGGGCAATGTAGGCGGTGGCGGCTTTATGACAATAAAGTTTAAAGATAACACCGACTTTCTAGATTACCGTGAAATGGCACCTGAAAATGCGCATCGCGATATGTATCTTGACGAGCAAGGTAACGTAAAACCGCATGAGTCTTTGTTTGGGGCTAAAGCGTCTGGCACTCCTGGTACCGTTGCTGGTATGTGGGCCGCGCATAAAAAATACGGCACATTGGATTGGGAGCGTCTACTCGCACCAGCCGTTGATTTGGCCGAGCAAGGTTTTGTGGTTCACGAGAAGCTGGCCAATAACATTGATCACTATATTGAGCGTACCAAAGAAGCAGCTATCAATAACAACTTTAGCGAGTATTTTGCACACGCTAAAGCAGGCACTACCTTCAAACAGCCAGAGCTAGCGAAAACGCTTAAAGCGATTCAGCAACAGGGAAAGGATGGCTTTTATAAAGGCGATGTAGCAAAGCATATTGTTGATTTTATGCAGCAAAACGGCGGCCTTATTACCTATGAAGACTTACTGGCTTACAAAGCAGTGTGGCGCAAACCTCTTCACCTAAACTGGCAAGGTTATGAGCTGGTGACCGCACCTCCTCCAAGCTCTGGTGGTGTTGCCGTTGCCCAGTGGATCGGCATGCTAGAAGCCTATGACGCAACGCACGATTTGCCAGCGCAAAACAGTACTGAATACATTCACGTTATGTCAGAAATTGGTAAGCGCGTGTTTGCCGATCGCGCTGAATACATGGGCGATCCTGATTTTGTTAGTGTTCCGGTAAAAGCGCTCACTGACGCTAACTATATTACTCAACGCGCAGCAGATATTCAGCCTACCAGCATTTCTGATACCCCAAGCGTTAAGCCTGGTTTAAAAGAAAGCGAAGATACAACACACTTCTCCATTATGGACAGATGGGGTAACGCTGTTGCCAATACAACGACCATCAACCTCACTTTTGGTAGCGGTGTTGTTGTGACTGGCGCTGGCTTTTTGTTGAATGATGAAATGGACGATTTTAGTGCTAAGCCTGGCGTGCCTAACTTCTTTGGCGCAGTGGGTGGTGAGGCGAATGCTATTGAACCTTACAAGCGCATGCTGTCTTCTATGACGCCAACGCTGGTCACTAAAGACGACCAAGTGGTACTGGTAACAGGCTCTCCTGGCGGCACTACCATTATTTCGTCAGTAACTCAGTCGCTATTGAATGCCTTGCTTTACGATATGAGCGCTGAAGAAGCCGTGAACTCACCACGTTTTCATCACCAGCTATTGCCCAAAGACACCATTCGTATGCACGACGGGTTTACAGAGGCAACGGTAAATGAGCTTAAAGCAATGGGCTATACCATAGATAACCGTCGCTTTGGTGATGTACACTTAATTAAGCGTACTAAAGAGGGTGTAGAAGCCGCATCTGAAAAAAGCGGACGAGGTAAGAGCCTTGTCCAGCCTTATTAGCACTGCAGTATTAATGTAAGCCATATTAGGGTAAGCCGTATTTGCTCAGTCCTTTAAAGGCGAAGCAATGATGATTGAGAAATTATGGCTACTAGCTAAAGGGCTGATGGAAACGTGGAACTTCAAGTGGTTTCAGTATTCATACAGCCCTTTTTCAGAGGAGATAGCTGTGGAGTATTCCACAGTTGGCCTATTTAAATATCGCATCAACTCTGGCGAAACTGCTAGTGTGTTTACAGCAACAGTGTGGCGTCGATAGGCACGTACTTAGACGCCACTTTTTGAATACTTTCAGCCGTTAATGCAGGAACACCGTACACCGTTACGGTTTTCCCTTTTGCTTTAAGGGCGTTTACAAGAATATCGAAATCGCCGTCGCCCGACACCAAAATGATCTCATCAACATCGTCGGCGTGTTCAAGTGCATCTACTGTTATACCTACATCCCAGTCACCTTTCGCCGAGCCGTCAGCACGTTGAATGAAAGGCTTTAACTTTACTTCAAATCCAATAGCACGAAGAATGTTTTGAAATTCACGCTGCTTGCTGTCACCCCTGTCTATGGCGTATGCGAAAGCATGGGCTATATCCAAGTTGTAGGTAAGTTCACGCCAAAACTGGTTGTAATTAAAGTTGCGTTTGTACGCCTGACGGCAGGTGTAATACACGTTTTGTACGTCTACCAGCACTAATGCTTTATTCAAAACCACCCTCTTCTTCGGTTTACTCGGTTATTGTTTTCTGATGTTATAGCCTTTTGATAATAAAACAAAAAAACCTGATGATGAAATTTATGCGCAAAGCGCACAACTACCTAGGCTTAATACTATTTGTACAAATAGGCCTATGGTTTTTAAGCGGCTTGGTTATGGCCTGGTTACCCATAGATGAAGTAAGAGGTAACCATTTAAGGAACAGGGTAACCACATCATGGCACAGCGCTTCCGTTACTCCTTCTGATATTTTGCGTAACCACAGCAGCACTGCGGTGCTATCACTCACCCATCGCATAAATGAAGTAGGCCTCGCAGAACCGGGCTCGCTCAATGCTATTCCTGTTTATCATGTCGTGGATGACAACATTGCCTATCGCTACAGCGCATTAACAGGTGAAGCTTTGCAAACCATGCAACAAAGCGCTATTCGTAAAGCAGCAAAAGGGCAATACGCAGGTACTGGCGATATTGGTGAGACCCAGCTATTAAGCGTGTTACCTCAAGAAGTGCAAAACCTGTCTGCGCCATTATGGCAGGTAAACTTCGATGACGACCTTAATTCGCGGTTTTATATCGACCCAAACACAGGCAGTGTTCTGCGCGTACGTACCGACACATGGCGGCTGTTTGATTTTATGTGGATGCTGCACATAATGGATTATAAGGACAGAAGTAACTTTAACACGCCGTGGTTAATTGCTTTTTCGGGCAGCGCCTTTTTGTTCACCCTTACAGGTGTTGCGCTTTTATATAAGCGCTTCAAACCAAAAAAGAAGAAGCGCTAGCCTAGTATCAGGCAGCTCTTTGATGTACGGCAAAGAGCAACTGCCCCCATTATTATGTAGCGAAAAGCTGAGAAATATCGGCGAACGCTTTGAACTCTAAGGCGTTGCCGAAAGGGTCTTTGAAAAACATGGTGGCTTGTTCACCCGGCTTTCCTTTAAAACGAATATAAGGTGCGATAACAAACTCGGTATCCGCAGCCTCTAATTTACTTGCCAGTGCTTGCCAATCGTCCATGGATAGCACAACGCCAAAGTGTGGCACCGGCACAGCATGATCGTCTACCCCGTTATAGGCAGGCGGCGACGGCATAGCCTCTACGTAATGGGTCACTAATTGATGGCCGAAGAAGTTCCAATCTATCCACTGGGTGTCACTGCGGCCCTTTTCACAACCCAACAACTCACCGTAGAACGCTTCTGCGTCGGTTAAATTAGTGACCGGAATGGCAAGATGAAAAGGTTGAACCATGAAAACTCCTGTTATAAAAACTTCTTAAGCAACGACAGCTTAAACTTAGAAAACGGCGCATAACGAAAGAACACGTCGAGCGCAAAAGAACGTTTCATTACCGTTTTAATATGGCTGAATGTATCAAAACCTGCTTGGCCATGATAGCTACCCATGCCGCTATTTCCTACGCCACCAAACGGTAACTCAGGATTAGTCATAAACAGCATAGTGTCGTTAGTACACACACTGCCTGAACTGGTTTTGCTGATAATATTATCAAGCACATCATCCTTATCACTAAATGCATAAAGTGCGAGTGGCTTAGGCCTGCTGTTCACGAACTTAATGCCCGCCTCCATGTTGTCGACAGTGACAATAGGTAGGATAGGGCCGAAGATCTCTTCTTTCATTAGCGGGCTATCTAGCGATGGCTCCAGTACAAGGGTAGGCGCCATTGCTGGACGAGATTCATCTAGCTCGCCGCCATACACCACATTGACGTTTTCAAGGTAACTTTCAAGACGCTTTAAGTGACGATGATTAACGATATTGCCGTAATCTCGTGACGATAAAGGTGCTTTGCCGTATTGCTTTTTCAGCTCTTTTTCAACCGCATCAATAAGCTTTTGCTCAAAGCCCTTTTCAACAATGACATAGTCAGGCGCAATACAAGTTTGGCCCGCATTCATCCATTTACCCCACACTAAACGGCGCGCGGTGACAGCAAGGTTTGTGTTTTTATCAACAAAACAGGGACTTTTACCGCCAAGCTCAAGGGTTACTGGCGTTAAATGTTTGGCCGCGGCGCTCATGACAATTTTACCCACCACTTCACCACCGGTGTAAAAAATATGGTCCCATTTGCAGGCAAGTAGCGCCGTCGCTTCATCTTTACCGCCTTCTATTACGGCAACGCATGAATTATCCATATATTGGGGGATAAGCTTAGCCACCAGCGACGAGGTTTCTTCAGCCAATTCAGAGGGTTTCAATACCGCACAGTTGCCCGCTGCAATAGCGGCGATGTAAGGGGCAAGCAATAACTGAAGCGGATAATTCCACGCTCCGATAATAAGTACAGTGCCAAGCGGCTCAGGCTTGCGAAAGCTCTTACCTGGCCATGCCACCATGGGCGTTGATACTTTGCGTGGCTTTGCCCATTTATCCAAATGCTTAAGCGTATGCTTGATATCAGAAAGCAGAAACCCTTGTTCCGCTACCATGGCTTCGGTCTTACATTTGCCTAAATCATTTTTAAGGGCCTGTAAGATGTCGTGCTGGTTGTCTTTCAGTAAAGTTTCTAATGCCTTTAACTGGCTTTTACGCCACTCCAGGGACTGGGTTTTCCCTGTATCGAAACTGTCGTTAAGCTTGTGAACAACGTCAACGAAACACACGCCAGTTTCCACTGCGTGAAGAGAAGGTCTATTTGGCATAAGAAAGCTCCGATAGCATAACACCCACTGCAACAATTCTATGGCTCATCTTAAGATTGTTGTCGGGCAAAGCAGCGCAATAATTAACTGATACTATCTTATATTAATAGGGATGTTCGAAGACAACGCAACTAAATTGTTAATTAATGTTTAATGAGCTCGTATTTTAGGTGCAAGTGGCTGACGTTACACTTAAGAAGTATAAACAGTTAACTTTGAAGCGATAACAAGATTATATAAAAGTAAAAGGTCGAAAAATTACAAACAAAAAAGCCCAGTGAACACTGGGCTTTTAAACATATTTAATGTGAAACTATTACGCGTCGTACGGGCTGCGTAAAACGATAGTTTCGTTTCTGTCAGGGCCTGTTGAAACGATATCAACCGGCACACCTGTTAGCTCTTCAAGACGCTTAATGTAGTTTTTTGCAGCTTGTGGAAGCGCTTCAAACTCAGTTACACCAAAGGTGTTATCTGTCCAACCCGGCATTTCTTCATAAACTGGGGTTACTTTTTCGTAACCGTCAGCCGCCATAGGTGGAACGTCTTTCACGTTGCCGTCTGCATCTTTGTAGCCTACACAAATTTGAAGGCTTTCAAGACCGTCTAGCACGTCAAGCTTGGTTAAACAGAAACCTGTAATAGAGTTGATTTGTACTGCGCGTTTCATCGCAACTGCATCGAACCAACCCGTGCGGCGCTTACGACCTGTGGTCGCGCCAAACTCGTGACCTTTAACACCTAAGTGTTGGCCTACTTCACATTCTAGTTCAGTAGGGAAAGGACCTGAGCCTACACGCGTAGTGTATGCTTTAACAATACCCAGTACGTAATCTAGCTTAAGTGGGCCAAAGCCAGCACCCGTTGCTACACCACCAACGGTAGTGTTTGACGACGTAACATAAGGATAAGTACCGTGATCGATGTCTAGAAGTGTACCTTGTGCACCTTCAAACATAATAGGCAAGCCAGCATTGTGTGCTTTGTCTAGTTCGTCAGTTACATCAACAACCATTGCTTTAAGAATGTCAGCAACTTCCATTGCACCTTTTAAGGTTTCGTCAAAGTCTACTGCTTCTTCGCCATAGTACTGAGTAAGCGTGAAGTTATGCACGTCTAGCACTTCTTTCAGCTTTGCTGCGAAGTCTTCTGCATTAAACAAGTCGCCAACGCGTAATCCACGACGGGCTACTTTATCTTCATACGCTGGACCGATACCACGACCCGTTGTACCAATTGCTTTTGCGCCGCGGGCTTTTTCGCGCGCTACGTCTAGTGCAATGTGATAAGGAAGAATAAGCGGACAAGCTTCACTAATCTTTAATCGCTCGCGCACTGGAACGCCACGCTCTTCAAGCATAGTCATTTCTTTCATTAGTGCGTCAGGGCTTAGCACAACACCGTTACCAATAATACAGGTAACATTATCGCGTAGGATGCCTGATGGGATTAAGTGAAGTACGGTTTTTTCACCGTCGATTACTAGAGTGTGACCTGCATTGTGTCCGCCTTGGTAACGAACAACATATTTTGCGCGATCAGTGAGTAGGTCTACGACCTTGCCTTTACCCTCGTCACCCCATTGAGTGCCGAGTACCACAACGTTCTTTGCCATGAATCATATGTGTAAGAAAATTAGG
>VMHT01193073.1_pt1 | contig 30815 bp, 30 predicted proteins | sample 4693611 | NCBI WGS metagenome assembly VMHT01 (sample SAMN12280063, study PRJNA550983) | marine metagenome | isolation source: seawater sampled from same location over 5 years 0.02-0.2 micron viral filtrate | place: USA: collected off the coast of southern California halfway between the port... ... | reverse complement strand
CAAAGGACGGGACAATGGGAAGCCAGGCCGAGAGGCCGAGCTAACCCGAAACCCGTTCGTAGTTCGGATTGAGGGCTGTAACTCGCCCTCATGAAGCTGGATTCCGTAGTAATCGTGTTTCAAAATAGCACGGTGAATATGCCCCTGCTCCTTGCACACACCGCCCGTCAAACCATCTTAGTTGGGGGTGGGTGAGGCTGCGCTTCATGGCGTATTCGAGCCTGCCTTCGACAAGGAGGGTTAAGTCGTAACAAGGTATCTGTAGGGGAACCTGCAGATGGATCACCTCCTAAGAAACCGGAGGCTGGAGTCCTTTTTGGGCTCCAGTCTCCACTTTTTTATTCACTGCTAAGTTTACTTTTTACACTTAGTAGTCAAACCAAATCATCGTCTATTAAAGCGGACAATTTCTCATCGATGGATTTTCTAAATGTCAAAAGACATAATTTAGGTGCTTCTAGATTCACTGTAATACTTGCTCCACGATTAAAATGCACCTCATCCCATCCATCAGGAACAACATATCCTCTGTGCATGTCAGATGTTATTACGGTATTTTCACTTGTCCAATCAAACCAGGACCATTCTTGGTCGAGTCGTTGCTGATGTGGAATTTCTCTTGCGACAACAAAGTAATGATTGGAAGTTTCAGATTTCTTTACTCGTTCCCTCATTTCATTCATGGTATCTTTTTCTAAAATGTGATTGAGCCATGCACCCTGGCCGAGCCATGTGGAGAATACGATGCCACTGCTCTGCTGTCGGCATTTCTTCCCACCTCTTCTTAGATGATATTTACTCGGGGCATATTGATGAGTATTGGCGATTAGCAAATCATTCATTGCAGGATCAGTAGTGAATCTATTACCTGAGGTTGTATCAATTATGGCCTGAAGTCTTGGCACTTCATTTATTATCGCCTCACCCTTTAATGCAGTTACAATGTCTTGGGCAAAAGTTTGAACGTTCGAGTCCATATAGAATCCAAAGCTTCCCGTTGGGTCATCGTCTTTTGGATGAGAATTTACTCCAATTACTGGTGTTTCAGCATCAATATTGTGGGAAATGCTCGTCAGTGTTCCATCTCCTCCAAGCACGACGACTAAATCTCGGCCAATGAAGTCAGCACGCCTGACCTTTTCGCGAGCTGTTAGATCGAACTTTACATCAAATCGTTCGTTTACATCATGTAAAATTTCTGTGATTTTGCGGAGGCTATCATCATGTACCTGCTCAAAGTTTTTTTTGAAAACTACGAGTACATTGGTCAATAGGGCCGCCTCATATATCGCAATACTTCTTCCTTCTTCAAGACCACTATGGGCACTTTTGCACATACGAGACTTGAAGAGGTTGGCCTTCCAGCCCGAATCATGCAACCAAACCCCTGGGATGACTTGACAGCAGAGAGCGGTGAACAGCAGATTTTGATTGATGGGCAACCAGCTCAGATTTCAACAGGTTTTGGTAATCAAATCATAATGCTACAACCACCATCATCCGCGGCAAAAATAATCGGAATTCTGTTGGTCATTTATGGGGCATTCAATGCAATTGCACTGTTACTTTCTTTAGTCGGTTTTGCCAATGAAGAAATTAGAACTGAACAAGGGCTTTCTGGTCTTGATATTATTCTGAATTTAATTTCAGGTTTTGTCGCCATATCGACTGCCATTTTGGGAGGTATCTGGATGATGAATTACAAGCGTAAAGGTGTTCATTTAGTCTTACTAGGAATATTAATTGGATTTTTGCTTTCAATTGCCTTAAGTTTAACAGGTTCAACAGATACAGCGGCACAAGATCTTGATTTGAATGAAAATGCTGTTTCGGCATTATTAGTTGGAGTAAGTGCCGTATGTAATGCAGTATGTGCACTTATTGTTGCTATTCCTTTGATGGTATCAAATAACGGCTTAGATGATTCGAAGTTGTTTGGTTGATTAACAACATTAATCACTTGCTCCACTGAGGGGGTTACAATGATAGAGACTCTTAATCTCCAGTCGGGCTCATTCAAGATGGTCTTGCCTTATCGATGGCAAGGATGGTTGGGCTATGTTATATTCGGTATTGTTGCTATTTTTGGATTACTGATGATAATTGGAAACTTAGAATCTACAAGTGAGGAATTGATTTATGGTTTACTGATAACAGGTGTTGGATTGCTTGGTTTGGCAGCAGTAACTCCGGGTTCTCATGAAAAAGAATTACACGAAATAAGGAAACAGGCGATAGACCCTGCAGAGATTGAAAAAAAGGCAAAAGAGAGTGGGTTATCGGTTGATAATTGGTTTTTGAGGCAGACTAGTTATGTTCCGACAAATGATCCTAATGACTGGATTCTTCCAGCACCTGGGCCAGCATCTTGGAATAAAGAGGATAGATATGCACCAGATGGAGATGGGACTCCATTACCCGAACATCCAGTAAAGGTGGGTACGCCGGTTCCAGCGACTATGAGCTTATATGGAATATTTGGATTAACAGCAGTATTTTGTTTTATTTTTAGTGCAGGCGCTGGCATTTCCTATTATCTTGAAGAAACCGATCAAAAATATATCGCTATTGGTGTGGTGTCGTCAATCTCAGTTATCTGGCTAGTCATAGGATGGCTTAATGCAAAAATGCTCAATCAAATGATAGACACACCAACCTCACTGGTTAGGTCCGCAGCCCTAGGCCATTGTGAGTTAGTTGGTCAAGTTAGACCTTCGATAGAGGGTGTTCTAAGAGTAGTTGTTGATGGTAATTCAAGAATGGTCATGGATAATATGGTGGCATTCAACTGGACATATGAGCAACATCAGGAACGTACCGTACAAACTAAAGACGGTACAAAGACAGAGAGAAGGTGGGTAACAATACGCTCCGATTCTGGTGGTTGTCCGTTCATTCTTCATGATGGAACTGGCGGAATTAGAGTAAACGTAAATGGTTTCAAGAGAACAGACTATGGAAATTATATCAAACGCTGGGATGGTGCATTTGCCGAATCACTCGGCCAACAATTCATGTCTTCTCTGATTGCCGGTGCCCTTGGCGGATGGCGAGTTATCGACCACCGCTGGACATTATACGGAATAAAGTTGGGCAACCCAGTGTATCTTATGGGTGAAATTCGTTCAAGGCCAAATCAAGAAATCGAGGCAGAAGGTCTGGATAAAACAATGCAGAATACCTTGATTGAAGTTTGGGGGGATAAGGATGGAGTAGGGCAAAAAGTTACACTCAATCGAGGAACAGAATTGTCAAATATTGGTCGTTCTCGCTCAACAGTTGAGATGATATCCCTGCCTATGTTGTTATTCTTGGGTGCAATTTGCATGCTTGCCTTTGCATGAAGTTCAAGTCCTTGTTTGAATTCGGCCCACCATGGAAGAAGTAGTGATAGTAGGTGGAGCTCGCACTCCATTCTGTGAATGGCAGGGTGGAAAGCGTGGCGACGGCCAACCAGGCGGTTTGTTGAAAGATTACAGCGCCCTTAAACTCGGAGAAATAGCCATCAAAGGAGCCTTAGAAAAAACGAACACCTCACCCGAAGATGTGGACCATGTAGTAATGGGCTATGCATTACAAACTTGCGACCAAGCCATTTTTGGAGCAAGACATGCAGGATTGGGCGCAGGAATTCCCCAAGAAGTACCAATGCTGACACTTTCAAGAATTTGTGGCAGTGGTGTACAATCTATTGTCACTGGTGCTCAAATGATTATGCTAAGCGAGGCCGAAACAGTCGTTGCTGGAGGTATGGAAAATATGTCTCAAGCACCTCATGTCTTACGAGGGATGCGCGATGTATACAAACTAGGTAGACCGCCAAAAGAGGGAACAGTTCTTGAAAAAAACATGGAAGATTATCTTTTCACCAACCTTCTTGACGGAATGTGTGGCTCATTCATGGCTCAAACTTCTGATGAAATTTGTAAGCGGAAAGGCGTCACCAGAAAAGAGACAGATGAATTTGCAGCGTTATCACATTCTAGGACTGCTAATTCTATAGACCAAGGCACTTGGGAACAAGAAATTGTCAAAGTAGGAGAAATAGGGCATAAAGACGAGGACCACGTCGTAAGGGGCAGTACGCCTGAATCATTAGCTGAATTGAGAACTGCTTTTGGTCCAGAAAGTTTAGTCACCGCAGGTAATGCATCTGGTGTGGTGGATGGAGCTGCTGCAGTAGTGATAAAATCCTCAAGAAGAGCCGCATCTGATGGTGATACTCCACTGGCTAAGATAATTAGTTGGGGTATTGTAGGTTTAGAGCCAGCAATTATGGCTTATGGTCCTGTTCCATCGTCAAGAAAAGCACTAGAAAAAGCCGGTTTGACAATTGATGATATAGACCGCTGGGAAATTAATGAAGCATTTGCAGGTCAAGCAGTTGCGTGTGTCAAAGACTTAGGTTTGGATATTGAGAAGGTCAATGTAAATGGAGGTGCTGTGGGTATTGGTCATCCACTTGCGGCAACAGGTACTAGGTTAGTTCTAACGCTGGCACATGAGTTGAAACGTTCAGGTGGAAAATACGGCGTTGCTACTGCTTGCATTGGTGGCGGCCAAGGTATCGCGATGGTCATTGAGTCAATTTAGATTATTAAATCAAAGATATAATTTATCCAAGTAATGGATAATACCGCAATGAACACTTTCATCAATATATTTTCATTAAACAACTTGAATCCAAGAATTGCCCCCATTTTTGAGCCCGAGAAATTAGCAATTACCAAGATAATCAACAATAGTGATTCATCAATCAGTTGGTTGATTTGATATTTATTCAGCAACATGAAATGGGCTACCATCGCAAATGGCACAACAACCATCATGATATTCAAACTTGAACCTATTGATTTTCTAGTTTCCAAGTTACCAAAAAATTTCATTGCTGGAACATAAATCATCCCTGCTCCAATTGCCATGACGCTAGATAGAAACCCACCGAAGGCAGATATTGATGTCATTTTGCTGATTTGGATTTCTCGAGTTGTCGCAGCAGTTGAGTTCTCTGCTTCCATTTTTCCAAACATCTTAAAGATCACAAATCCAACTACAACCACGCTTAAGATTTTGAAGATTGATTTGAATTCAGTACCAGTGGCCATAACAAAAAATACGCCAATCATCGCTCCAGGTATTGCCCCCCACAGAGCAATTCCAGTTAATTCATCATCAATGTAAGACTTTTTTCTATGCTCAAGTCCGCTACCATAACTGGTTATTGCACTTAGCAATAATGAAACAATGATCAATTTTTGGTCAATTTCCCATCCGCCTACATAGTGAAACAATGGGACATAAAGAATTCCTCCTCCAAGACCCAATGGTGCGAATAGAAACCCAATTGCTAATACTCCAATCACAATCAAAAACGACTCAAGTAGCAATTTAAAGCCTCAATTGATGAAACCTAATTTGCTATACTATTTATTCTATTTCGGTTAGTTGGTTATAGAAAAGACTCTTAAAGCGACGGTTAGTGGTAAACTCATGGAACTTTTAATTATTGGACTTTTGGTGGTTGGAGTATTATTCTTATTTTTTGTGTTTTGGTTTTTTTCAACCTGGAACCGTCTTGTAGGGCTAGAAGAAAATGCCATACAAGCGTGGTCTAACATTGACGTATTACTTAGACAGAGGTACGACATGCTGCCAAACCTCGAAAATATAGTAAGCAAATATGCATCACATGAAAAAGAGTTGTTCATGGAATTTGCTAAGGCTCGACAAATGGCTGCTGGCGCTCTGCAAAATAAAGACGTGAAGGGCGTTGGTGCAGCAGAATCAATGATGGCAAACATGATGCCAAGAATTACTGCAGTTGCAGAAGCATATCCTGAACTGAAAGCAGACAGCAGTTTCTTAAACATTCAAAACGAATTGGTTTCTATTGAAAACCAAGTCGCTGATAGAAGAGAGATGTATAATTCATCAGCAACCAACTTCAACAAAGCAATTCAGATGATTCCTACAACCTTTGTTGCCTCAATTAAGGGCTGTCAAAGAAGAGACCTCTTTGAAGTGCAAGGTATCGCAAGAGAAGCGCCAACCTTGTTTGCATGATTAATACCGCATCCAAGTGTTTGGTATGTTTCTGATATTTGGCTCAAGTGGGCTCGGTCTGAGGCTTGCTAAATGGTGTTCAACCCGGAAAAATTGTACATTGATTGGTTTGGCTGAAGATTTGCCTATTGGTGAGGCACTCGATAATTGCGAAATTATCGCCTTACCCTCATCGATGCAACTCAACGAGTTGCCAATTACTAACAACTCACCAACCGCAATTCTGTATTTAGATGATAAATCAATAAGTGATGATGAACCACTTGAGGTAATCAAACGTAAATGGCCAAAAACCCCAATATTGACGACTATTCCCATCCAAGGAGACGGTTATGATTTAATCAGTATAGATGACATATCATTTTCCGCTATGCAGGAAAGAATTCAGGGTTGGGAAAGAAAAGAGGGTGCACTTACCCTCGACAATTATGTAAAATCGATCTCAGAAAATAGCAAGGTAACTATATTCTGTCATGATAACCCAGATCCTGATGCTTTAGCATCAGCACTTGCTATGAGTGAATTATTTGCATCCCATGGTCATGATTCACAGATCGTTCATGGAGGTATGATTGAACATCATCAAAATCAAGCGATGGTGAAAGAGTTAGAAATACCTGTCAGAAGGTTAATTCTTGACTGGGAGATAACTGATTTGATAAAAGATTCAGACATAATTGTTGCAGTGGATTTTCATCGGCCAGGGGCTAACAATATTATGCCAAAAGATTGTATTCCTCACATAATAATTGACCATCACTCTGTTAGTGAAGGAGTCACAGCCGATTTAGCAATGGTTAGTTCTGAGTATTCTTCGACATCTTCAATGGTCGCATCACTTTTGATGAGCAGTGATTTTGGAATGAGTTCCAGAGTCGCTACAGCACTAGCTTTTGGCATAAAAACCGACACACTCGGATTCACTAGGAATTTTAATGCAGTCGATGTTCGTGCTCTATTATGGATTAACGCTTGGGTCGACAAAGAAAAACTCAGAGCAATAGAGATGCCACCAAGGTCAATCGAAGCTCTAGAATCCTTTGCGACCGCATTGAATAATAAAGTACATCTAGGCAGCATAATACTGGCTCCCGTACACAATTTGGTCAATAGAGATTCACTGGCCCAAATAGCAGATTTCCTGCTTCCAACCCAGGGTGTAGATACGGTTGTTGCCTTTGGAATTAGGCGCAATAAAGTAATTCTTTCTGCCCGTTCAAATAACGCAAATTTACATGTAGGTAAGTTGTTGTCTACTAACTTTCCAGAAGGACTAGCAGGTGGTCACAAATCTCTAGGAGGTGGCCAAATTCCATTCAATATCATTACCGAACAGGATAATGATGCCGAAGAGCAAGATCATAATTCAGTAATGAATGAAACATTGAAACTATTGCAGGGAATATTTTGTTGAAGAGGTGGTATTATGGCAAGTTCATCCATAGTTGAAATAAATCCAAACCTGCGATTGTTGGGTACTGCTCATATTTCCACCAAAAGTGTTGAAGCTGTTAAGCAACAAATAGCGGACTTCAAACCTGATATTGTAGCGGTAGAGTTATGCCAATCAAGATACGATTCACTGGTAAGCGGACGGAGACTTGACAAAGAAGGGCTCCTAAAAGTAATCAAGGAAGGCAAAGCACCGTTAGTTCTTCTTCAATCGTTATTGGCAGCAGAGCAGAGAAAGCTTGGCCTCGATGAAGGTCAACAGCCAGGAGCAGAATTACTCGAGGCAGTTAATTTGTCAGAAGATTTGGGCTTGCAAGTTGAGTTGATTGATAGAGATATACAAGTTACTCTACGTAGGGCATGGCGCAAGATGAAATTCCGTGAAAAATTTAAGATTATATTTTCAATGCTTGGAGAAGATGACGAAGAAGTTGACGTAGATTTAGATGAAATCTTAGAAAGCCGTGATATTCTCACAGACCTAATGAATGAATTGAAGGAATTCTCACCTGGAGCAGGTGAAGTTCTTATCGATGAGAGGGATGAGTATTTGGCGCAGAATATTCGTAACATTGATTCTAGTAAGAGAATTTTAGCAGTTGTTGGTGCAGGCCACTTGAACGGTATTGAAAAATACTTGAATTCCGATAAGCCAAAGGACAGAATTGAAGAGTTATCGATTGTACCAAAGCGTTCTGTGTTGTCAAAAACCATTCCTTGGCTGATTCCGTTGCTCGTTTTTGGCTTGTTTGGCTTCTTCCTTTACCAAGGAAGTAATGTTGACATCGTCGAGTTGTTCACCGTATGGACACTTGCTAACGCAGTTTTAGCCGCTCTGGGCTGCATTATTGCCAGAGGCCATATTCTCGCGGTACTTACTGCAGCCCTCGCGTCTCCAATAACATCACTAAATCCAACTCTAGCTGCTGGATGGTTTGCCGGATATGTACAACTAAAGGTAGCAGAACCAACCGCTGAGGATCTACAACAATTTCTGAAATTAGAATCATTTGGCAGTTTTTGGTCGAATAAAGCAGGCAGGGTATTGTTAGTTACCGCACTTACTAACTTAGGGAGTATGCTTGGGGCATGGGTCGCAGCAGCTGGCTTGATTGGTGGAATCTAATCATTTAGGGCATGGTATACCTTGAATAAGTCATTATGTTCGTCAATATCATGAACTCTCAATATATCTACTCCCATTTCAGCAGCAAAGAGTGATGAGGCTAAAGTGCCAGATAGACGTCCAGAGGCATTCTCTTTCCCAGTCAGGTGGCCAATAACAGATTTCCTTGAAACACCCCACAGCATACCGTATCCTAATTTTTGAAAACTCTTTGCCGATTTCATTAGGAGTAGGTTATGTTGTTGAGTCTTACCAAAACCTATTCCTGGGTCAATTAGAATAAGTTCTTTTGGAAGTCCTCTCTCTATAAGTTTGGATGCTTGTTTATCCAAGTAAGTAACGACTTCCTCAACTACATCATGGTAACTAGGGTTTTTCTGCATATTTCCAGGTTCTCCATTCATGTGCATGATGCATACCGCACACCTTGCTTCAATGATTAAATCAATCATTTTTTTATCACGCAATCCTGAGACATCATTGACCATATTTGCGCCATTTTCTAAGGCTAATCTTGCGACTTGGTGATTTCTAGTATCTATTGAAATCATAACTTTATCATTAATTTCCCTTAGCCGTTTTATCACAGGAATCACCCTATTAATCTCTGCTTCTATAGAAACTACAGACGCCCCAGGGCGAGTTGATTCACCACCAATATCAATCCAATCAGCACCTTGTTCAATCATCATCATGGCCTTTTTTACCGCTTCATCTGCTGAATATCTAGATTCGGTATAGAACGAATCAGGTGTAATGTTGAGAATACCCATCAGTAATGGGCGGTTACCAGCCATCTTTCTGATTCTTGGAAAATCTTCTGCTCCGCTTTCGATATCGGGTGTAAAGTTCTCACTCATAGACTAGCCCAGTTCGATAGATTTGATAAGTTGTGACCTTCAAGGGCGGTTAATGTCGGGTGGAGATACTATGGATTCTGACGCTAGTGCTCTATCAGATTCACTCGAATCATCCAACTCTGCGATAGAGAACAGTCAAGAGTTAGCAGATAGACTAATCAGTAGATTAAAGCCCGAGGATAACGCTTCTATCCTCAAAATGATTGCTAATAAAGCATATTTTAGCGGTGGATTAGGAACAATAATTCTAGTATTTTGGTGGTTGACAGTTGATACAGGTAATGATAATCTATCTTCCGGAGTATCAACATTCTTCGACCTAGATTTTTCTCAAGTAGCACTGACTGTAATCGCTTTAGGGCTGTTATCTGCCTTACTTAGAGACTTCAGTAGAGAACTTGGAAAGTTAGCGCCAGCATTAATTTCAGGTGCATTGATAATTCTCTGCTGCTTGTATGTCCTTGAACCAATTGCCCTTGGCTTCTTCACAGAAGAGTTGTCCAGTTCTGATGGTATTTGGCGAACTGCAAGATTGGCGCTACTTTGGCTAGGAATTACTTACTGTGCCCATTTATTAGTGGATGCGTCTCTTCTTGCGTGGTTAAAGAAATTTTGTGATTCAAAAGGCCTCATTATTGACCCATTAAATGGCCGTGATGATTTAGGATCTGGCCAATTTCTAGATGATTGACAATTTGATAAGCGGTGTAATAATGACAGGCTTTGAAATTGAAGTTTTGAGGTTAGGTCACCGAATGGGAAGAGATCCTAGGATAACTACTCATCTCGCATTGGTTAGTAGGGCAATGGGGGCGAATAGCTTTGTTTTGGCCGGTGATGAGGATCAGAAGTTGTTTTCAAATATTCATTCAGTAAATGAGAGATTTGGGCATGGACTTTCCTGTCGATATGAAAAAAGTCCTATGAGGATGCTCAGAGAAATTGCTAACTCTGATGAGGAAAGTAAACCAATAATCATCCATTTGACGATGTACGGCGAACCATTCAAAGAAGTAATACCTAATATTCCTAAAGATAAGCCGGTAGTAGTTGTTGTTGGTGGTGCAAAAGTGCCAGGAGAGTTGTTCAAGATTAGCGATTTTAATATCGCTGTTGGCAACCAACCGCATTCAGAAGTAGCAGCATTAGCATTATTCTTGGATAGTTGGACTGATGGTGAAGGTTTTAATCGTGAATTTTCTGAGCCTCAATTAGTAATATCGCCCTCTAAATCCGGAAAAGACGTAAAAGAGGTTCTCTAGCATTCTAGTAAGTAATAGTTTACCAATTCCCTTGTTGCTAAAAGAGCGCAAAATTTGTACTGATTTTGACAAGTGTTCTAACATTAGTGCATGCCAATTATTATGTGAGTCCTTCATCGACAACTGCTGATGTCGATACCCGTTGAGGCTGGTGCTAGTTTTTGCCCGGGCTCTTTGGATGGGAAAAATCCGGCATATCCCCGATTTAAAGATGCAGCAGATGGCCTAAAATTAGGAGACGAGCTAGCGCCACAAGCCAACGGTTCAGGCGTATTATTGACTGCTGATGGTGGTCGGTATGAAGGGAAGTTGTTTGGGGCTGAGGGCATCGGAGAAGGAGAGTTGGTGTTTACTACAGGAATGATGGGATATCAGGAGTCTTTGACCGACCCTTCATTTGCAGGTCAAGTTTTAACTTTCACATATCCTCTTATAGGAAATTATGGAATCCATTTGAATCGTTCTGAGTCATCAGCGGTTTGGCCAAGGGGCGTAGTGGTTAGACACGCAATGAAAGAACCAGATCATCGAGACTCTGTTGCTACTGTCAATGATTTACTGCGTTTACATAATATCCCAGGAATTGAAGAGATAGACACTCGAAAAATCACTAGAAGCGTTAGAGAATTAGGGACTGTACTGTGTGTGTTTGGCCCAGCAGATAAAGAAGAATTGCTCAAAGAGAGGCTCAGTAAACTAACGTCTCCTGAACTCGACGATTTAGTCGATCTTGTATCAATTAAAGAACCGGTTATGCTAAATCATCACTCAACAGATGAACTTGGTCGAAAGAAGCCCAGATTAGCAGCATTGGACTGTGGCATAAAGTTCAACATTTTGCGCAGTTTATGCCAATATTTCGAAGTCATTTGGTGTCCTCCAGACACATCATTTAGAACACTAGTAGAAGATTACCAAATCGATGCGTTATTTTGCTCAAATGGCCCAGGTGACCCTGCTCACTCCGGCAAAGCCTCGTCGGCTAAAGAAACTCTGGCAGAAGCAGTAAAATCCGGTTACCCTGTGATGGGAATTTGTCTTGGTCACCAACTAATGGGTTTAGCCTCAGGACTGAAAACATACAAAATGCGTTATGGTCATCGTGGAGCAAATCAACCTGTGGTTGATTTGGTAACTGGTAAGGTATTGATAACGAGTCAAAATCACGGATTTGCGGTTGCAGACCCAGAAGCTGGAATGCTTGCAGCTCATCCATCTGGTGCAACATCACCAGATACAGAGAATCTACACGGACAAGAAGTTAAGGTACGTTATGTCAATGCTAATGATCGGACTGTTGAAGGTCTCGATGTTATTGACAAGCCTTGTTTTACTGTACAGTTCCATCCAGAGGCATGTCCAGGACCTCACGATGCAGATGGCTTATTTGCTAGGTTTAGAGAAATAGTAGGTTCACATCTGGGGGTTTCATGAATGCCAAGAAGAAATGATTTGAAAACCATATTGGTTCTTGGTAGTGGTCCAATAAAGATTGGTCAAGCTGCAGAGTTCGACTTCTCTGGTAGTCAAGCAGTGCGAGCACTGCGTGAAGATGGTTATGAGGTGATACTAGTTAATTCGAATCCAGCAACCATCCAAAATGATCCTGAAATGGCAGACAAAGTTTACATTGAACCATTGTTATCACCATCAATAAAGCGTATTCTAGAACTTGAAAGGCCTTGCGCATTGTTAGCGGGGATGGGTGGTCAAACAGCGCTAAATATTGCTAGTGAACTGGCTCACTCTGGTGTTTTAGAAGAATTGGGAGTAGAACTTATCGGGTCTGATTTAGATGCTATAGACAAGGCAGAGGACAGAGATTTGTTTAACAAGGTATGTGAATCGATTAATCTACCAATCAGCGAAGCGATTGCTTGTAATTCAATGGATGAGGTAATTGCTGCATCTAAACAAATTGGTTCTTGGCCACTCCTGATTAGGCCAGCATTTACTCTTGGGGGCCTCGGTGGCGGAACCGCTTGGAATGTAGGAGAGTTGGTCGAAATTGCCACATTGGGATTGCGCAACTCAAGAATAAATCAGGTCCTTATTGAAGAGTCCATTCTAGGTTGGCAGGAATTGGAGTATGAAGTGATGAGAGATGAAGCAGACAACGCAATTATTGTCTGTACTATGGAGAATATCGATCCAATGGGAGTTCATACTGGAGAATCAACGGTTGTTGCGCCATTACAATCATTTTCCGATCGAGACCATCAAGTGCTTCGAGACCAGGCACTAGCACTAATTAGAGCACTAAACATAAAAGGCGGATGTAATGTACAATTTGCTTTTAATCAGTTCACGGGTGAAATAAGAGTAATTGAAGTGAATCCTAGAGTTTCTCGCTCCTCAGCATTGGCTAGTAAGGCTACAGGTTATCCAATAGCGAGGATTGCTGCAAAGATCGCCGTTGGATACACTCTTGATGAACTACCAAACCCAATTACAGGGGATGGAACAACTGCTGCGTTTGAACCTACATTGGATTATTGCGTAGTTAAAATTCCACGTTGGCCATTTGATAAGTTTAGAACTGCAGATAGAACTCTTGGTACCTCAATGAAATCAACCGGCGAAGTGATGGCAATAGGCAGAAACTTCGAAGAAGCATTTCTCAAGGCTTGGGCATCACTGGAACAAGGTTGTCCGCATCCTCGACCATTGACCAAAGCAGACGAGTCAGAAGGAGAGACAATGGCAGAACGGGCCAATGAACCTCTGCCAGATGAGGTGTTAGTCGATTGGTGTAGTATTGCAACAGACCGTAGAATGGGTGCATTAATCGAAGCGTTCAGGCGCGGTTGGTCCGTTGAGAAAGTTCACGAAATTACTAGAATAACAAGATGGTTCCTATATCGTTTTGAGAAAATCGCTCAAATGGAAAAAGAAATGGTTGCTATGTCTTGCAATCCAACTGAAATAGATGTTGAACAACTTAGGATTTGGAAGTCACACGGTTTTTCCGATTCCCATATCGCAGATGCACTCAATGCTTTCCCGGCTTCGGGCTACAAATCACTGCCACGTGGCAGAGATGAAGATTCAGTAATGCGTAGAAGGCATTCACTTTCGCTTCATCCGAATTATCGCATGGTAGACTCTTGTGCTGCGGAGTTTGCTGCTAAGACGCCATATTACTACTCAACTTACGAACCTAATTCCAGTACCGGTATTGACCATATTCCAAATCTTGAGAAACGCACTAAGCAACGCTATGTGGCAATCGGTAGTGGTCCAATTAGAATTGGGCAAGGAATCGAATTTGATTACGGCTGTGTCCATGCAGTAATGGCAATTAGAGAAGCGGGCAAGGATGCGATTCTAATCAATAATAATCCGGAAACAGTGTCAACAGATTTTGACACATCGGACCGACTATATTTCGAACCGCTAACTCTTGAATATGTCACAGAAGTTTTATTGCGCGAACAAGCCCATTCAATATTGCTTCAATTTGGCGGTCAAACTGCAATCAATCTGTCACAACCGTTGAATAAGAGGTTACCAGAACTAGAAAATTTAGGATTGAAATTAAAAATTGCCGGTACATCTTGTGATGCCATTGATGAAGCAAGTGATAGAGAAAGGTTTGAAAAATTCGCTAAACGTTCAGGGTTAACGATGCCAAGAGGTGCTACAGGAATAACTGCTGATGATGTAAGAAATGCCGTGGGTGAAATTGGTTATCCAGTATTAATTAGGCCATCTTATGTTTTAGGTGGTAGAGGGATGGAGATTTTGTCCAACGACAATCAGTTAGAGGCTTATCTAACCGAAGCTTACTTAGCTCCAGATAAGCCACTCTTGGTAGATGAGTATCTAGGACATGCAACGGAGATTGATGTTGATGCTGCATCTGATGGCAAGGATGTTTTAATCGGCGCCATAATGGAACACCTAGAAGAAGCAGGTATTCATTCTGGGGACTCTACATGTTTTATTCCAGCACAAAACATCTCTGAAGAGATGCTTGAACGAATAAAAGAGCAGACGAAGACTATAGGAATTGGACTGAATATAATCGGGTGCTTCAATATCCAATTTGCCATTCAAGGAGATATGTTGTATGTTCTAGAAGTAAACCCTCGTTCTTCAAGGACCGTGCCATTTGTTGCAAAATCATCTGGATTGCCGATGGCAAGGATTGCAGCAAATATCACTATAGGAATCCCTCTATCAAAACAAACCATACCAACTAGAACCTCTGGTAATGTTTGTGTAAAAGCCCCAGTATTCCCATTCATCAAATTAAGAGGATTAGATCCCGCACCTGGTCCGGAAATGAAATCTACAGGTGAGGTCTTTGGCTCACACAAGGACGCTGATGTTGCCTATCTAAAGGCTAGACTGGCAACAGAGGTTCCGGTTGCTAAGGAGGGCGGCGTCTATCTAACAGTCAGAGATGAAGACAAAGAAAATTTAATCCCAATTGCTCAAAAATTGAAAGAGTTGGGCTTCAAATTATATGCAACCCCTGGTACTGCAGATGTCTTAAGAGAAAGTAATGTACCTGTCGAAATAGTCTATAGAATAATGGAGAGGATGCATCCCGATGCATTAGACCTAATGCGCCAGGGAAAAATATCTTTCATAGTTAATGTCCCGACAATTTCAGGTGGTGCTGTTCGAGATGGTAATATGATGAGAAGATTGGCGGTTGAATTAAACATACCTTTTGTTACTACAATTCGCGGTGCTAAGATGGAAGTTGCAGCAATTGCAGCTATGATGAAAGGTGAAATGGAGCCAGTAAGGTTGCAGGTTAATTACTAACTCAACACTCATCGAAGGCTTCGATAATATATTTGGTAAAGGGGCTAGTCCAAGCGAGTTCGCTTATTCCATCTTCTCCCTCAGAAGCATAAATTCTTACAACATCTCTAACTCTAACATTGCCTTCAGATGAACGAGCAAGTATCGTTGCTGCTTTGATTACCTTACCAGTTCCGTGTGGGTCATAGACAGTATCCAGTGCCTCTTTGAGGAACCAATCAACTTTCCCACCTTCTTCACCGTCATACTTTTTCTTGACCTTTTTGGCGCCAAATAAACCACCGGATTTCTTAGGTTTTGATTGTTGTTTTGGCTTTTCTTCCTTTTTGGCAGGTTTTGATTCGGTTTTCTTTGTGGATTTCTTTTCCGCCGGTGCATCTTTTTTCTTGGCGATTTCCGATACGGTGCTGTTTGTATATTGTTCTTCAATTTCGGCGCGAATTTCCTTCTCAAGTTCCTTACGAATCTCCTTGGTTAGTTTTACACGCAGCTTTTCTTCAACCTTTTCAGAATCGGTGTTTGATAATTTATCATAAGCATCATCACGTTCATCCTGCAGTGCCTGCATCACATTGATGTAATGTGATGCAACTTGAATCAGGGCAGTTTCCATAGACGCTTCTAATTGCATAGAAACCACTTCACTAGATGAGTCGCGCCACTTACGCCATTGTAGCATGGTATTTGTATGAATGTCAGATCCACATTTAGGACAAAAACTTCGCTTTGGAGGTTTAAGTACGGGAATTGCCCGCATAGCATTAGGATCAATACCTTCGTGCTCACCACTAGCAACGTCATGTATGTGAGTAGATGCTTCCATACCTGTGTCCATTGCATTTCTAAATAATCCTTCATTGAGGTCTAATTTTCCATCTTGAATTAAATCCCAAGCATTAGTTCCTCGAACTACAGCACGTACTGCAGCATTTGCAGCAGGGGAATTGCCCCAATCACGAGCGACGCTTGATTTGCTGGCAGAAATCTCCATTTCATTTGTCGTGAATGCATCAGAAATGTCAACCTCTTCTCCTTCAGCAGGTGCGGCAATCCCTAACTTGATTGGGTTTGCCCCTTCTTCTATTTTTGCAATCATGTCGAATTTCTCAGCCATTGATAGGTCGTCTCTGAGTCGAATAACTTCTCTAAGTTGATTTAAGTCATGCCCGGTGGAGGTAATTGGTCCTTGTACATCCAAGTCATGGCCGCATGACAAACAGTATTTTGCGGCTGGTTCAACATCTGCTTCACAGATGGGACAGTAAACTCCCGCCATGAGATGCGATAAATACCCCTATCATTTGAATAGTGCGGAAGTTAAATGCTATTTTTGCCGATTGGAATCTCAATTGACAAATTCTAAGCATTTGTTCAGTTGGCCTACAATATCATTCTGATTTAATTCAACTAGAATTGGTGCTAACCTCGGACCTTTCTGACTGCCCATTAGACAAATGTAGGAGACTCCATACGCAATGCGTGGAGATAATTCTATAGATTTGGCAGCATCGACGATACAAGAACCAATAGAATCAGCATCCCATAGGCACTCAGTTAGCATTCTTGTTAAGTTTTCAAGCACGGATTTTTGTTCTTGATTGAAGTCTTGTAGCATCTCAATCGGAACTTGATCAATCATTTTGATTCTCATCTCATCGGGGAAATGAACAGAATTTATCCATGTGCGCATTTTTGACAATCGGTCAATCAAGATTGATGAAGGGGGATTATCAGCATTCATTCCAAGACTATTCCATACCATTTGGTCATCAGACTTAGTTTGTGCAAGCAGTGCTAAGTGACGAAATGATACGTTAGATGAGTTAGACTTAGAATTTTCTTCTATGGAGGACAATTTTATTGCGCCAAATAAATCTTCGAGTTGGACTTTTCTGCGTCTAGACAAAGATTCGTCATTCATTTCGGAGGTCAAATCACGGGCACAACTTCGCTCAAATTCGTCAGCTAGATTCACCAGGCTCATTCCGGCATCAAATTCTATTGCTTTGCTTGGTTTTGATTCTGCAATTAGGAAACGCAGGATTTCAGGAGGTACTAACTCTAGTGCCTCCATTGGCCCTATTGTATTGCCGGAAGATGAAGACATTGCTCCTTTACCTTTCAAACTAATCCACTCATAGACCAACGGTTGCGGTGCATCATAACCAAAGAGTTGACAAATTTCTTTTCCTGTGTCATAAGAGCCTCCTGAAGCACCGTGATCTTTTCCGAATGCCTCACAAGTGACTCCAATCCATGCCCATTTAGCAGGCCAATCTATTCTCCAAGGTAGTTTTCCTTCACCTTTCGTAATGTCAGATGTTCCAGTATTTCCCTTTGAATCGATAAAGTGAACTAATGGGAAATCATAACCTGTAACGGTGACTCCCTCCAAGGAACCATCTGAATCAAGTGGGCTCCAAGGGAACCACGAATCTGCTAGTTCTCGGCCAGATACACGTTCAATAATTTCTCTAACCTTGTCTGCATTGTCACAAGCTATTTTTGAACACTCTGAAAACATCCCCGATTGATATGATTCGAGATTTTTTACAATTCTCGGCCTGACTCCAATCTTTTTCAGGGCATCAAGAAACGGATTCAAAAAGTGATCCGCATAGTTCCAACCATCCTTGTCAAATCGCTTATAATCAGGTTTGCCATTTTGGTCTGGAGCAGGTATATTGCCAATTTGGTGGCCTATGAATTTACTATATTCTTCATCTAAAAATGGATAAACACGCCTAAGTGGATCTGCATCATCAACTATGAAAATAAAATCAACTTCTAAACCAGCATTTTTGGCGGCTCTAGATATCATTTCACCAGTTAGGATTTCTCTTAGATGTCCAATGTGAAATTCACCACTGGGGGTGATTCCGGTCGAAACTATGTGTTTAGTTCCCTTCTTGGATAGATTAAGGGCAACGACATCAGCCCAGTGCATCATTTCACCTCAAACAGAAACGGCTCTAATGACGCCTCTTAGTGGGATATCTCCAATTTCGTTTCTCATGGTTTTGTTAACCAATACAATGACTAAACCAACATCTCCGCCAGCTTCTTTGATTGCAGATATGGTTTTACTAACAGTTTTTCCTGTTGACAAGACATCATCAATAATCACTACCTTCTTGCCAGATACTTGTCCATATTTACTAGATAGAGAACCACTGCCATCCCCACTATCTGTGGTTCTAAATACAGTGAATTCACAATCTAGATTTCGTGCAACTTCATGAGCAAAAGAGATTCCGTTGATCGAGATTCCGACCACTGTGTCAATGTTGTCGAAACCCAATTCTTCGTCGGCCACATCTGCCATAATGGTGCCTATAGAGGAGATCCTGCTTGGCTTTACACCAATAGTCCGCCATCCAATTCTAACATCACTAGGCTGTTCATCACCTTTACTACCAGCTAATAACCATGCGATAGTGTCTTGTGACAAAGATAATTCGTCAGCAATCTGCTGACTGTTTAGGCCTTCCTTTCGAAGATTCATTGCAGTCATCCTTAACTCTTCGATACTAACTACCATATCTATCAAGGCATGCCATGAGTCTCATGTTCATCAAACCTTTCATTAAAATCAAACCTGACTCAATGATTGTTATACCAAGCATTGAAGAATGAAACCTGCAAGCCGTAGCCATGGCAGAGTTTGATTATGAGGCATTGCTAGATAGGGCTAGGGATAAAATCCCAGAAAATCATTCTAGTAAATCACGATGGAAACTGCCAGAACCTCAAATTTTGATTGAGGGTTCGAACACAATTTTCAGAAATTTCAATGAAGTAGTCTCAATGATGGATAGGGATGATAACCATGTTTACCAATACATCCTAAATGATCTTGGAACCTCAGGTTCAAGGGATGGGCCAAGGGCTAGATTCAAGGGAAGGATACCACCGAAGAGAATTAAGAAAACCATAGTTAACTATGTTAACTCATACATAATTTGCAGCCAATGTTCCTCACCCGATACGATGTTTGTCAAGGAAGAAAGGACTACATTGCTAAAATGTCAAGCATGCGGCGCATCCAGGCCAGTAAAACTTTAATCAAGATATTCGACTATCTCATCAACTGGTTTCTTGTTGACTTTCCTAATACTTTCAGGATATCCAGCTTTGATAAACCCGATTATTTCTTCTTGATTGGAATCTATAGAAAGGCATTCGTAGGTATTTTCATCCCGAGTTATCGATCCGGTGGACCATTGAGAACCAACTCCATTTTCCCACAATGATAGAACTAGATTATGTAAGGCGCAAACAGATGCTGCGTAATCTTCTTTTTCACGAAATTTGTCATCATGATTTCTTTTGGATGTGACGGCGATTAATAATGGAGGTTCAGTGATTTTACTTATTGCTCTTTTCGCATCTGATTCAGTATTCTTCGATTGTGTTTTGTCAGATTTAATTTTGGCTAGTCTTGTTATGGTTGGAATTAATTTAGACCTCGTCTGTGAACCTAGTACATAGAATCTCCATGGATGAGTGTGTTTGTGGCAAGGTGCATTAGAAGCGGCAAGGAGTGCTTGATTGAGAATCTCATTATCTATTGACTGTTCAGTAAACTTGTATACACTGCGACGGTTAGTTATCAAACCCTGAAGATTGCTCATCTCAACACCGTTTAGATATTGTCTATTTTTGCTGCAAGGATGAAGTCAGCTTCATTTAACCCGTCAATCTTATGAGTCCAAATCATGATTTTTACTCTTCCCCAACTCAATTCAAAGTCGGCGTGGTGATTTTCTTCTTCGCAGATTTCTCCGGCCCGATTGACAAATTCGAGAGCACTCTTGAAGTCGTTGAACTTGAACACTCTCTCGATGTGGTGGTCGGCTACCAAGTTCCAGTCATTGTGAATTTGTTCCATGTACGGTTCAATTTCTAGTGGTGTTAAAGGTGGTACACCGCCCTGACAAGGTATACACTTTTTTTGATGTAAATCCAAAACATCAACCCCAAAGGTGAGAGTCATCTTGTCTACCTTTGACTTCCTTTTCCACCTTCTCATGTAGTGATGACCTGCGTTTCATATCTGCTCTTTCAAATGCTAGCAATTCTTTGTCATCGATATACGCTGGGCGAGTATGAGCAATTAGGGTTATTTTGACGATTACGTCTCTAGCGACGTATACAGTTGCACCTTCATCAGTTAAAATTTCAATGCTAGTCTTTCCTGATGATAGTAATCTTCCTCTGACAATTGTATTATCATCGTCTTTGAATGCTCTTGCATCAAGTAATATTTCCACGAGGTCATCTTTTCTAAGGCCATGCCTTCTTTCTAACAAATCTCCATTGTGAACGCTTGCAATATCTGTCAGGTTTGGGGAGCCCATTTCTTCCCAAATGGGTACAGCCCAACTTGGTAGGTCAGAGTCAGTCTTTTTCTTCGCCATGTCTATACCTCGCGGCGAGCGTACTTTAACCTCGCTCTAAAAATAGTGAATATATCTAATATCGAGGGTATGGATTATTGAAGTATTGTTCTCCAGCCGATAACTGGGGATATCATGAAAGTGTCATGGCGCGACTTGCCAACCGTCCTAACCAAGGAGGAGTTGCTGGACAAGGCGTACAGCAGGGCTAGGAAAGCCGCTGATAGAGTAGATGATAGCGACCGTGTATTTAGGGTGAGGAAACAGCTCAACAGAATGCTTCAAACTGCTTCTGATATTCTTAGTACATATCTTATGGACACGGTTAATCAATGGCCATCATTAGATCAATCACCTCAATTTGATGTGTCGATGATTGATGCCTGTGTTGGATGTGATGATTACCGCCACCACTTATCAATGCTACAGTGGGCGTCAAATCAAATAACAAAAATTGCCACACAAAACTCAAAGAAGATCATTAGGACAGCACGAATTGAATTAATGCATGAAGCAAGGAGGGAAGCCTATGGGCGGATATCCTCTTTGGTTGGAAGAATAGGTTCCTCTCTAAAATGGTTAGGAGAATCACGTGAAATTTTGAAAAGATTGCCCAGCATCGACCAATTGTCTCCTTGTATCGTCGTTTGTGGTGCTCCTAATGTTGGTAAATCGGCTTTTATTTCAGCATTGAGTTCAGGTAACATGGAAGTTAATCATTATCCATTCACTACGAAAAGAATTCACTTAGGGCACTTCACATTCAGAAGACTTCAATATCAGATGGTTGACACGCCAGGTCTACTTGATAGGCCAATGGATAAGCGTAATGATATAGAGATGCAAGCAATTTCAGCGCTAGAAAATTTAGGTTCTTTAGTGCTATTTCTCATCGATGAAAGTGAAAAATGTGGGACACCGATTGAAGAACAGCATAACCTTCTCGAAGAAATCTTAGAATTATTGGCTGGCACCACTGTAATGATTATCTCTACCAAGGCTGATTTACACGAACAGCAGCCCGAAAATTGGGACTTAGTGAAAGCATCAGAGCAAGATTATGTCGAATCTGGCGAAGAACAATATACAGAGTTGCCATTACTGATCGACAAAAATGGTTACATAACAATCTCGGCTTTGGAGAATGTTGGAATGGAAGCATTGAAAATGGAAATTACAAGGATAGTCAAAGACAACACACCGATTGATCCAATGACTCTTCCAGAGGGTTGGCATAGGTCTGACTAATCACATTCTTTCAAGTGGCTCAATTCCTAAACCAATCATTCCTGAACGTAATAATTCAGAGGCAATCTCAGATACCGCAAGATATGTTTGATTTACTTCACCATTCGAGATTACCTTACAATCACGGTAAAAACCGTTGTAGTGATTTGCTAGATTCAGCAACTGATTAGCAAATAAGTTTGGTCTATTTTGTTCAACTGACCTCATCAACGCGTCATTGTGGGTAGCCATCACTCTTAGTAACTCAAACATACTGTCTGGTATGTCAGTTGAGTGTTTCGATATATTTGCAGCATCTTCAGTATGATTTGCAACGCCTAATTCCGAACATTTCTTCGCAATTGAGCGACTTCTAGTATGGCTATACATTATGAAAGGTGCAGAATCTGCATCAAATGATAGTGCCTCCTCCCACCTAAAGGTAAATCCCTTGTCAGGACTTACTTTTATGATGTTAAAACGAACTGCTGATGTACCAACAGCCTCGGCAATGTGTGATATTTGTTCATCGGTATAGTCAGTTCTGATTTCTCTCACAACTTCTGCAGCGTGTGCTTTTGCTTCCTCGAGTAAATCATCCATGAAAACAACATTTCCTTTACGGGTCGACATTTTCCCCTCCGGTAGTTTGATGAATGAGTAGAATAACACTTCCGGTGCATCATGTCCAAGTTCATTCAAAGTCATGGAGACTTGCTTTGATTGTAATTTATGGTCTTCACCCAGGACATTAATCAGTGTATCACATTGAGTATATTTCCATATGTGATAAGCGATATCTCGCGTTGCATAAAGTGAACTTCCATCACCTCTTTTGTAGTAGAATTCGGTCTTTCCCTTGAGTCCTCTGGCACCCAAATCTAGGTATTCAGCACCATTGTCTGCGACACCATGAATTTCTAATGTTGATAATTTCTGCATAATGTTGCTGACATCACCATTGGTAACAAATATTGATTCTTTGGTAAATTCGTCGAAATTTATTCTCAGACGATTTAATGTTTCAAGCATGCCCTCGAGTACTGGTTGGTAGGCATTTTCAAAGGACGTCAAGACTTCATGATTCCCATTTTCACTGGCATGGACCATATCTCCAATTGCCTTCTCAATATCATCTTTCTTGGAATCATCATTGCGCAATACTTGTGCTGCTTGATACCACCTTACCCTATTGTGGTCTGGTTTATTTTTCCACATCTCATTGACAGGTTCCCTCTCCGAGAGAATCCTTTCCACGTCGTCGGCATCCAAATTTGCCAGTGCCCATGCAAGAACAGCGACTTGTTTACCCATATCATCAACATAGTACTCAGACCTTACATTATTGCCGCACAAACGATTCAGTCTTACGATGGTATCACCAAGAATTGCATTCCTTGCTCTGCCAACATGAAACGGTCCATTTGGATTTGCCGAGGTATGTTCAATCAAAACTGACTTGCCACCATCCGTGGAATTTACTTCAGCATCACCAATTCTAATGTTGCCTGAAATAATGTATTCTGCCAACCAATTTCGTGATGCTTTGAAATTGAGATATCCTGCTGTTGAATTAACATCATCGACGATATCATTGGTTTCTATGGCCGCTTTCAATTTTTCAGCAATTTCAATTGGGGCCATAGACAACTGCTTGGCAAAAGCAAAGCATGGCAGTGAAAGATCGCCCATATTCTTCTCTCTAGAAACTGAAATCATTGACTTCCAGTGCTCATTATTTATGCCCAATGCTGCTAACGCAGGTGATAGTAAAGCCTCGACATGTTGCCTCAGTATTTCCATTTAATCACATCACAGGGTATCTAAGTATTGCGGCTAAGCCACCAAATCCTTGCATCAGCTGGGAACCTTCTTCTGTGTCGGTTGATATGAATGACAATCCTGAATTACCTTTACCTGCTAAAATTGTCAATTCGTCAATTAATGAAATGCTTTTGAGCTCCTTTAGGCTATTCCCCTTTGCATCACATTTTGGACAATCAGGTAATTCTTCAGTTCTAGTTAATGATACATTCCACTCGTGGCCACAGGAACCACATGCTAAGTCTATTGAGTTCTTTCGCATTCCCTCAGAAATTAACAGAGTATCAACTGCGCCCATATCCAGTGCTTTCTTAATCATCATTTCTCCGTATGTTGCCTTTGGATGGTTTTTAATCAACTCCTCAAGGAACCGATTCATGAGTTGCCTCTCTGCATCTAATTCTATCTCACCCATGAGAGTTCCAGCATTATCAACTAACTCTCTAACTCCACTCTCGTTTGAATATCCCACATCAAAGGTAGTTTTGGCGATTTTTTTGGTGATTTCATGATGAAAATATTCGTTTTTTACCACGAAATCCTTGGTTGCCCCAGGGCCTCCAATTATTACTGCTTGGATATTCTCTAGATTTGGGAGCCAATAATTGCAGGCATGTTCGGTTGCTCGCTTGAAAAAATTATGTGCTGCTTCTTCAATAAGGCGCTCAAATCTTTGCGCTGATTGTCCACCTTGTCGGTGTTTACCCATGATATTTGATACGAGGTGCTCTTGAACATGAATTCGCTTGCCAGAAGCGATACCGTAGGCTGCTTCTGCCCGGTCGATAACGAATAGTGCGTATGACTTTTTGTCAACTAACATATCTTCAAGTTGGGTTAGTTCAAAAGTTGAATCACATCTGTATCTGAACGACAGAAGTGGTTGAGGCGGGTCCTCTACAACTACGTTTACCATTCTAGTCTTATTATTGCCGATAATTATTGCACCGACGAACACAGCTATCCCATTTTCACCTGGAGTTTTGAAACGATTGAGCGATGATATCGCTGACTCAATGGCCCCTTGAACATTTTTTCTAGTGCCTTTTGATTTGATATTAGCAGCTTGTCCATGCTCATTTTGAAGCATGGTTCTAGCGTCTGAAATTTGCCGATCAGGTGGAATAATAATGGTTACTAATTCTGTTCCGAAACCTTTCATCTCACGTAACTCTTCTAAAGCAATCTTCAATCTTAGCCGCTTAGTTGCAATATCTGTATCGGCCGACATTAAGACTCCTCCAAGTAATGGGCGTTGGATGTAGCACTTGAAGCCTCCCTCTGTCGTCTATTGAAATTGGGAATAAAGGACACACAAGTGTTGATTTAATGGTATAGTCTAAGTGCTTAAACTCAAACGAGTAACTATGAGACTTCCACAGGTCATAGCACTAGGCGGTAGCCTGCTGAGGCCAGAAGAATCAGAAAACCGCAAAATATGGTTTGGCAAGTTGAGACAACTAGCCGTTCATATTGAAGGTAATTCTAGAAAATTAGGGATTGTAGTCGGAGGCGGTTTACCTGCACGAGAAGGCATTGATTTAGCAAATAATTTAGTCTCTGACCCTGATCGATTAGATGAAGTTGGAATTGCTGCAACTCGGTTAAACGCGACAATAATTCAACAAATACTGCTTGATATTGGTTGCAATGTTGCCCCCGAAATACCTCATACAACTGAGTTGGCAGGGCAGTATTTTCTAGATTACAACATCGTTATCATGGGTGGCACTATACCAGGCCATACCACAGATGCAGTAGCAGTTTCTTTAGCAAGAGATTGTAGTGCTAGTGATTGTATCATAGCTACTAATGTCAGCCATATTTACGATAAAGACCCAAGGAATTTTTCAGACGCCAAACCCTACTTTGAAATGACGATTGACGATTTGATAAAATTGTGTGGAACAGACAGATTAGCCCCAGGACAGTCTGCAGTTGTTGACCCAATAGCGGTAAGTATTGCGGCAAAAAACCAGATAAATATTGCAGTTCTTGATGGCAGAGATGTCGACTTAATTGAACATGCACTTGATGGAAAAGAGTTCGAAGGGACTTTAGTAAGGAGTTGATTACATGGTAGATGTGAAAAAAATAAAAGAAAACGTGTCAAAGGTTACCAATAAGATTTCAAGTAGTAAATTACCTTCACACAAACACTGCAGAATTTGTGGTCTTTCAATCTCGCCTAATGCAGAGCCAAGAGTATGTAAATCTCAAGAATGCCTAGACCAACACGATAAGAATACTCGAAACGAAAAACAGATGAGAATTTGGATGTTTATTTTCTTTGGAATATTTGCTTTCATATTCCTAAGTTCGATTATAAGGCAAATTGTTTGAATCAATTATCAGAGTCATCTTCGAATATTTGTTCTGCGCTGGCTTGGTCCATACTGCCCTCGCCAGCGGATTTCAACCTGTCTCCAAGTTTGAATAAAGATTCAACAGCCTCTTCGATCGATTTGTTTTGTTTAAGGAATCTTATCGTTGGCCAGCCACAATCAATTATTTCTGGGTCAACAGTGTTCTCTTCTATCCAAGCTGAGCATGCCGTTCCATGACACAGTGCACTAAAATTGTCGACATCTATCCAGAAGGTTCGTCGGCCACAAACCGGGCAATCTTTGCATTCCATACGGGATAATACCGTCATTGCATCTTCACCGACAATGTCGACATCCCAGACTACAACACTACATGCTTGTAGGAGCATTTGTTCACTTTTCTTGAGGAAAGCGCGTAGTACTTGCCAAGCAGTTTCTTCTGAACTGAAGCAACCCAATCCGATAGTTCCGCCTTCCTCTTCAGTTACAGAGGGGACAAATACCCTTTGAAGTGGCTCGCCCATGGTGGTGTTAAATCAATCAAATGTATCAATTCTATGATTCAAAAGGCCACTCTGCTTCAACAATAGCCAGTCCGCCATCATTAGGCAGTTTGGCTTCTGGTTTCTCAATTCTAATTGAAATCTTCTTGACCAGGTTGTTTTCGCAAATTTTACTGAACATTTTCGTCATCATGGTTTCCATTAATCTTATTGGTGGAGAATTGACAATTACCTCGTGGACTAAATTTTGTAGGTCAGCATAGTTGATGGTTTTTGATAAATCATCATCAAATTGATTGTGGTTTAATTCAACCCAGATACTTACTACAAAGGGCTGTTCATATTCATGTTCAAATTCATAAGCACCGTGCTTGCCTAGCACAGTGTAATTCTCTAATCCGACCTTAAACATCTAATTCTCTTCCCTTTCATGGACCCAAATTAGATGATAACCGAATTGTGATTTAATTGGTTCAGAGGTTGTAGACAATGGTATGCTCCAAACAGCGTCATCAAATTCTCTTACCATCATTCCTTTTCGAAACCATCCGAGGTCTCCGCCTTTTTGTGAGGACGGGCACGTGCTTTTCTTCCTAGCAAGTTTCTGAAATTCTTTTAATTTTGATATTTTCTGCTTTATTTGGATTGCTTCAGACTTAGAGTCAACCAAAATATGCGATGCCCAAGCACTAGGAGCCACCATGACAAGGCCTGCATCAATCTGTTATTGAATCTCTCGGATTTAGGCATTCATGTCATATGCCAACAATCTCATGTATGTCCCGTATATAGTTCCTGAAACATGTAAAGATTCTTCATTAAATCGATCCATGGTGTCAAGGTATGTGTGATATTCCCAACTGCCGCTACCATAGCATACGACTGCTCTCCCTGTTTTACTACCAAGTTCATAGACAAATGGGCAGTGGTCAGAATTACAAGGCATCTCATTAGACTCACCCTTGTCTCCATCAAGTAAACTGAATCTTATATCGTACCTATTGGCAACTTCAGATTTTTCTTGTACATACAAATCAGAAATTCTTTTCATGTGGCCATAGTCATCTGCGTTGTTGGTAAATAGGGTCAGAGAGTTTCCACGATTCTCAAAATCGGCGTCGACATGGTTCATATCTAAATTAACATAAAGGCGTAAATTTTCTCTCAGGCTATTTTGAAATGCTTCAACATAAGCCCGACTACCCCACAAACCTTCTTCTTCTCCCCCCCAGGTGCAAAATTGAATTGTTCTTTCCGGCTTTCCAGTATTGTTGACAATTTCGGATATCTGTCGAGCGATTTCTAGCACAGTAACTGTTCCAGATGTGTCGTCCACAGCACCTTGTGCTTGATACACAGTGTCATGATGAGCACCAGCGATTATGACTTCCGAACTTTTGCCTTCAATTACCCCACAAGGAACATAAATTGTTCTTTCTTCATCGTTGGTAACGTCGATTATTAATTCTATAGATGCAGGTTCAGTGGCATTGATTACCATTGCCTCAAATATATCACCAGCATCTTTTGATATTGAAATAAATGGTATTTCTGTTGGTATTGTTCCGCCATTTGCCGCAACCAGGGCGTCATAATTTGTTCCTTTAAAGATTGGAACACAATCGTTGCCTTCGATTTTACCGCAATTATAGTTCTTGTTCACAGTGATTAAACCTGCAAGATCATTCACAGCCGCATTACTGTATAGTTGGGTATTGCCTATTTTCGAGCTATCACCTCTAACATATCCAATGGTGCCTGTTGCTGTTTGCCATAGCGATTCATCACTGCCGTTACCGAGATCAGTAACTTGGATTTCCTCATTAAACATATATGCTGACTGGCCAGAAAAACCTTGGATTACATAATCACTCCTATGCTGGAATATAGTAATTTGAGATCCTCCAATTTGACCAACAGGGCCATCACAAGGCGATAGACCAAAGCCACCTTGTACGCACAATCGAAAACTTGGTTCAGCGTTTACCGAATGCATTGGGACTTGAAATTCGTTTGATTGCGGTGTGTAGCCCATTTCTGATAATCTATCTAGGATATATTGGGAAGTATTTGCCTCCTCTACAGTCCCACTCATTCGACCTTCCCATGTTGGGTGACCTAATGCAACCATTTCCTCAGCATACTTACGTGCTTGGCCTTGATCAAAATCAATAAGTTCGTAATCATAATCTTCACCAAAGCCTAACCATGCAGGTTTCAAAACTAGAACAGATGAAATCATCAGCAAGGATATGAAAATAGCGATAACAGCACCTAGATTTAGCGGTCCAATTACTTGGGTTTTCATCTTTGTTAGGATTACATCATATCGCGATTCTTCGTCGACTAAATCCGCTTCAATGGATATCATTACAGGTTCTTTGTGGTATGAATCTAGCCGTTCTATTAACTCGCTTTTTTTACCATTGGTGGGAAGCCCAAGGGCGGTAAGTTGTTGTTTTAATTCCGCCACTAACATCTTTGAATAGTCTGTGTTGGTCATGAGTAACAACAAGGCGTAGTGGTTTTACTTCAATAACTCGGCGGTGAATTGCTGATTATATCTCATCGCCAGTCCATCTTTTGCCAACTTGATGTTCGATGTCAAGATGGTCTAATATTCGAGCAATGATAAAGTCAACTAAGTCGTCAATAGATTCTGGATGATTGTAGAAACCAGGCGAAGCGGGAATTATTATTGAGCCCCATGATGATAACTTGGTCATGTTTTCCAAGTAAACTGTAGCGTAAGGGGCTTCTCTGGGCACTAATATCAGTTTTCTTCTCTCTTTGAGCGCAACTATTGCCGAACGTGTGACTAGATTGTCACTTATTCCCGCAGCCATTTTACCAAGTGTTGTGCCTGAACATGGGCAAACAATCACAGCATCGATTTTTGCCGATCCAGAAGCGGACTTACCCCCGATATTTTTCTCATCTTCTAGTTTAGCACCTGTCGCTTCTGCAAGTTCTTCTTTGGACATGCCGCATTCGTGTTTTAGGGTTATTTCACCGGCATTACTGACAACTAATCGGGTGTTTACATTGTAATGATGGAGTACTTCCAGCAAGCGTTTCCCATAAATCGCTCCAGAAGCGCCGGTGATGGCAACAACAGTCTCGCCCATGATTAGCCTAAACCATCGATTACTTTTATTCACTTGTTTTTAATTTAGTGCAGATTCAAGTGATTTATCTAATGCTTGAATGGCTAATTTGAATAGTTTAGGTTCTATAGACCATGCTACCCTAACCCAAGATGTCATTTTATCACTAAACATTGAACCTGGAACAACCAATAAATCATTTTCTTTACAATGTTGGTCAGCGAATATTTCTGAACTCATGTCATTTGGTAATTTAAAGCAGCCAAAAACCCCTGCAGTAGGCTCATTCCAGTCAATGCCATGTTTTTCCAAAACAGTCCGTAATATTGGCAAATTTTCGGCTCGGTAGTACTCAATTGCTTTGTCAACAGTATCTAGCCTTTTTAGCGCCTCAGCAGCAATTCTCATTGTCGGGCTGGACATCACGCCGGAAAATGTCATAAAGATATTTTTAGCAATCGCTATTGTTTTGCTATCTGATATAAGCCAACCAAATCTAATTGGCCCCATTGCATAGACTTTGGTTAGCGAATTTATTGAAATATAATTGTCGCCAAATGTGTGAATTCCTTGAGATTGTTCAATATGTCTATATCCATCATTATATGCTTCATCAGCAATTACTATCACATCATTTTTTTCTGCTTGATCGATAATCCAGTTTCTATCTTCTATGTGTAAATCCCATCCGGAGGGATTTGAGATTGGTGTAATCATTATGATGTGTGATTTTTTCATTGCTATTTCCCACTCTTCATAATTAATTCTCCAATGACCAAGGCCAGTTTTTGGAGGAGTTTTGTTGACACGGATGACTTCATCTGCTAAAATTAGTGCTGTTTGTGGTATTGGGGCGTAGGTGGGAGATTCCGCAGCGACAACAATT
>VMHT01134596.1_pt1 | contig 30818 bp, 47 predicted proteins | sample 4693611 | NCBI WGS metagenome assembly VMHT01 (sample SAMN12280063, study PRJNA550983) | marine metagenome | isolation source: seawater sampled from same location over 5 years 0.02-0.2 micron viral filtrate | place: USA: collected off the coast of southern California halfway between the port... ... | reverse complement strand
TATTTTTCAATAGTTTTACCATTAATTTTATAGCAATATCTGTCAGGTATCATTGAGCTGCTAGCTTCAATATCTATTCTATCTGGCCTTAATAAATATAATTCTTTTGGTATGCCAACTTCTTTATCTTTTAAAATATAAGTATTTCCGGAGATTAATAAATAACTGACTAATGAATGAAAAAATTCAACTCCAGATTGTAAAGGATTAGGTCTTTCTAATAATGATAATAGCTCGTGGCTTTCAACTTTTTTATCACCAGAAAATAAATTTATTTTAACTGATGAAGCATTGTTTGCAATCATACTAATACATTTATATACAATTGCATTTTCTTGATAACCATCAGTTGCATATTGTTTATACTTTCGTAAGGTTTTACTTTCGTAAGCATTTATTTTATTAATAATTACTTTTGGCGCTTCTTTAATATTTAAATCAGATTTTTCTTCATTTCTAAATTTATCGAATAATCCCATTTTTTACCTCTCAACTAATTTTATAAACTGCTTTTCCAGAACTCAAAAGACTTGTTATGCCCCAAACTAAAGCGTCTAACCTATCCGGAGATTTAATACTATTAGGTGTATATTGACACATTTGTTCCTCTAATTCTTTAAAATATTTTAAGTGCGTTACTTTGTCCTGGTCATATAAACTTGATATTGGCTCGGCTCTTAAAAATTTTCCTCGTGTTGCTCTTACGCTTTTATATGGTACGTTTACATCTTGAACTCGTAAAAGCTTTTCTATTAAATCCCCTCCGTTATTTGTTTCTGCTATTATAGTATCTGCCTTATAGTGATAATACAACTGAATTGCTTTTTTTATCCAAACATCTGGGCTATAAGTTCCAGAGCCATCTTCAATAACATAATATCTATTATCAATTCCTCTACCGCAAACAATAATTCCAGTTTCATCTGATGTTTCATTTGAAGTTACAGCAGGGTCTATTGCTACTACTATTCTTTGCATTTCTGGCATTTGTTCTTGTCTATTTTTTTCTATGTTAGGACCATTAAATAAAGCACCTTCAATATCTTCTAATATTTCTGCATAAAGTTCTTGTCTGCCAATTCTAGTATTTTCATATCTTTCCTTAAGCATTTTAATTGCACTAGGCGCTAAGTTATCAACGTTTTCAAATGTGCTACCTTTAATTATTTTTGTATCTGAACGAATTGCTAATTCTTTTATTAATGCTATTGGTCTAGGTGTTGTTGTTATAATACATTTAGGATTTTCACCTAATCTTAAAGCCATCATTAAGTTATCAAATGTTTCACGATAACGCCAAGAAGCTAATTCGTCGCACCATATTCTATGGAATTGAACTCCTCGCAATCTATCTGGCTCAATTGCAGGAAAACCTATAAGCTTTGAGCCATTAAAAAACTCTACTTCATTAGCTGATTTGTTATAACCAGAATCATTTAATAAAGCTTTATCAATAATGCCAAGTATTCCAGATTCACCAGCAAAGCAAACACGCTTTAAATCTCCATATGTTGGCGCAATAACGCCACAGACAACACCGGGATTTAATATACAATATTGAATAATATCATAAGCTCCAGTAAGTGTTTTTCCCCAACCTCTACCCGCTAAAAATAAATGAATATTATATCCATCATCTTCATTTACTATTTGATTTTTTCTGGCTTTTGAATACCAATCAGTGAGTAATATCGCTGCTATCTTTTTCTGATAGTTTAGTTCGCTGAATGTCTTTGATAAGTTCTTTAAACTTGTCATCTTCTTCTGTTGCATTTTTAACCTCTAAAACTTGTTTTTCTGTCCAATTACATTGAGTTTTTAACCAGAATATCCCGGCGGTAACTGCCTCGCGACCTGTTCCAGTAGCTATTTTAAATAGATTTTCTGCAACTTTAGAATTTGCTGCTGCTTTACCTCTTATTAATTCAGCTTGATAATACTTGTATAAAGTAGGTTTTGTTATTTCTAAAATAGCGCATATCTGGTCGTGAGGTATTCCTAACCCTGATAATTGAGTTACCATTTTAGAATTTTCTTCAGTTTTCTTTACTATTTTTGGCATATATACCTTTTATAGAGTAAAAATAAAATTATTTCAACCATTGTTCACAAACATTTTTTGCTACTTGATACATCATTTTAGGTGGTACACTCATTCCAATTAAGTAAACTGCAAAGCGATTACTTCTAAATTTATAGTCATCTGGAAAAGTTCCTATTCTAATATATTCTCTAACAGTTATTTTTCTACATTCGTTCCAGTGCATAACCTGACCATACGAACTAGCGCATATTGTTGGAGATGGCTTATTAGCATTTAATCTAAACTTTGAAAACTCCCGGCCATCATTTTTAACTGAAGCAAAGTTTTTACCGGGCTTTACTAAATGATAAAGTTTTTTTGTTGAATCAGGCACATTATATGAAAAGCTTTTTTCTTCTTCAGTTAATTCTTGTATATCATCTGTTGCTGTTTTAACTGAAACTATTTGTTCATTTATGTTTAATTCTAATTTCTTTTTAAATAAGTCTTTTCTTATACAGCAAAAAAACACTCTTTCCCTTGCTTGTGGCACACCACAATTTTTACCATTTACTAAAAATAATTGAGGTTTATAACCTATATTTTCAAATTCTTTCATAACTTGCTTTGTATATCCTTTAGCATTACCTAATATCATTCCTTTTACGTTTTCAGCTATTGCAACCTTTGGCTTTAATTTATTTACTAATTTTATATAATCAAAAAATAAATCGCTTAATACTTGCTTACTTTGACCTTCTGTAAAATATCTTTCCTTGCCCCAATCTTTTTCTCTATTACCAACCATAGAAAATGTTGAACAAGGCGGTGAGCCATCTAATATATCAAGATTATAAAGTTCTTCCGGGAGTTCTTTATTTAATAAATCAATTATAGGCGCTTGTATATAATGCTTTACTTTAAAATTTTCTAAATAATGCTCTTTCATTTTTCCGTCAATATCATTGGCAGCAATAACATCACAGCCTGCAAGCTTATATCCCATTGACGAGCCACCGCCACAAGAAAACGTTGTCATTACTTTTATATTATTTTTCGGTACTTTTTCTAAATCTGTTAATAACCAGGCATTTTTATTTTTCATATTCAAAACCACATTTTGGACATTTTTGTTTTAAATCAAAATCTTCAATTTTTATTTCTGTTGAGCCAATATCATTTTTTAACTCATCTTCTAAAATACCACTTAATTCAAACTGATTAAATCCTAATAAATTTAAATCAAAGTTTTCATCACTTAAAAATTCAACATTTAATTTTAATGTATCAAATTTCCATTTGCTGTTTTCTGTAAGTTTATTATCAGCTATGCAATAAGCTTTTTTTTGTTTATCACTCCAGCCCCAAGCTATTAAGCAAGGAACTTCTTTTATATTTAAAGTTTTTGCTGCCATTAATCTTCCATGCCCGGCAATAATTTCATTTTTTTCATCAATTAAAATTGGTATTGTCCAGCCAAATTCTTTTATTGAATTTGCTACTTGTTTAATTTGTTCTTTACTATGTTCTCTAGGATTGCTGTCATATTCAACTAATTCATTTATATTTTTTAAAACTATATTTTTAACTGGTAATTCTGTTGCCATATTTAGTCTCCTATTAATTATGTTTTTTCCAGATGTTACTATGTAAACTATGAAAACACCTAGTTTTATTATTCCATTTAAATTCAGCAACTCCAATGGAGCCATATAAATCTGCTTCTCTTACTTTTTTAACTTGAAATAAAGTTTTTTCCGGGTCAAATATTCTATTTATATTTACGATAACATCAGCTTTATTTGCGAAATGACTTGAGCCAGAAATATCATAAGCGTCAACTTGATATGTACCATCTTCTTCACGTCGCATTTTTCTAGGGTGAGCTACTAACCACGTAACACATTCTGTTTCTCTATTAAATCTTTTTATATCTGAAATAACATTAGAAATATGTTCATCTTCTCTTAAATTACTAGCTCGCTTTGGTGAAATTTCATTATATGGGTCAATACATAAACCATCTATTTCATATATTTCTTTTGCTTTTCTTGCAACATCTAAAATAAAGCCTATATCTGGGCTTTCATTTTCTTTATCAATAAATAAAAAATGTTCGTTTATAAATGTTAAACTTTTTCCAAGTTCGTCTTTAGTAATTCTTTCATTCATTCCATAATCAAAAGGTTTCATCATAAATTTTTCACATAAACGTTTCACATTATTTGCCATTGAATGTTCCGGGCTAAATATACAAAACTTCCAATTATGAATTTTAGCCATATTCATTATTACATCAGCTAAAAAAGATGACTTGCCATGATTTGGAACTCCAGTCCAAACATGAAATGTTCCACGTGAAACTTTATATAAATCATCTAATGGCTCAAAGCCAACATCATAAGGTTGCGAAGTTTTCCCGGAATATAAATCAACTACTGCATTTCTAATATCATGTACTGTATATAGCCCTTCTATTTTTTTGCTCATTGTCTACCCCAATTGAAAGTTTTTATTTTTTTCCTGTTTAATAATTTCGTCGTCCCATCTACCTTGATTAAGCCAAGTTACTGGGTGAACTATATATTTTAACTCGGTTTTAGCTACAGATAAGCTATAATTTTTCATAGCTTTTATAAGTAATTCTTCTGATACTTCTTTTTTATTAATTAGTTTTTTATAAATTGATTCAGCTTTTTTCTTCCCAATTTTTCTAGGACATTCATTCCAGAATATATCAAATTTAGTGCATATATGTATATCTTGAGTATTATGTAAATATTGTTTACTAAGTATATTAATATTATTTACATACCCTAAATTTAATTTATATTTATTATATCCAAACATTCCATTTTTAGTTTTTTTAATAGTTATAAAATTTAATTTTTCTAACTGCTTAATATGTTTATTTACTGAAACTCTTGTACATTCGCATAATTTTGCTAAATGTTCTTGACTAGGATAAGCTTCTCCATTTTCATCTGCATAATTTGCAATCATTAATAATACTAATTTAGAAACTGGAGATTTTGTTTCTTGTTTTACTGCCCAAGCCATAGCACTAAAGCTCATTAGTTAATTCCATAAAAATCGTTTGGCGTTACCTTTCCATTTGTTTCTTTTACAATTTTAAGCATATCTGGCTTTCGCGGTATTGCTTGCCCATATTTCCATTTAGCGCAAGTAGCAGTATTAAAATTAAGCTTTTTTGAAATTGCGTCTATACTTATTTTTTCTGATTCTAACCATTCATTAAACGTCATTTGCTATAACTCCTTGATATATTTAGTAATTTTTATAACTATTTAATATTATAATATATTTTATCTTTTAATGGTATATATTATATACATATACTTTATTATTATATATAATATTTTTGTAGGTACTGACAATTTAAAACCTCGTAATGGGTTATCCTTTTAAGTACTCGAGTTTCTTAAAGGTTATGCGAGAAAGTCAGCTAAGTTTATTCTCCGAACAAAGCCTATTAATTTTTTTTAATTATAGGAGTAAACAATGAGCAAGCAAATAGAAAACGAATCTGTTTCAGATATGGTTTTAAGAACAACAAAAGTAGAAGTTTATCAAAGGTTATTAAAAGCACAACAAAATTTTCTACCTATTATAGGAACAGGCAAAGGTGCTTTTAAAGATAGAACAACTGGAGAATATTATTTATTCGCAACAAAAGAAGATATTAAAAAATCAATAAGTAAACCTTTAGCTAATGAAGGTTTATTATTATTTTTTACTCAAGCAGAAAATCAAAATAATCCTCAAATGGTAAAATTTAAATTAAGAATTGTTCATGCTGATTCAGGTCAATTTTTAGAAGAATTTTATCAACTGCCAGTTGTTGCCGGTTTAAAAAATGAACATCAGGGCACAGTCTGGGATTATGGCTCTGCACAAACATATGCTTTTAGATACTGTTTAGAAGAATATTTAAATTTAGTTATTTATGATAGCTTAGCTGAAATAGAAGGTGATGGCGTTTCGTTATGGCTAAATCAATCATTTCAAATATTAAAACAAAAAATTGATGAATGTAAAAGTATAAAAGATATTGAAAAAGTTAAAGAAGAAAAACCTATAAAAAAATATACTGATTATATAAAAGAATATGGTCATAGAGAATATGTTGATTTGACAGCTAAATTAATAAATTCAAAAACAGCAACATTTAATAAAGTAAAAGAAGTTGTAAATGAGTAACATTATAATTTTTATAGTTGGATTTGGGCTAGGAATGATTATTAGTGGAATACTTTTAATTATCCTGGTCTATTTCCAAAATGGTTTTAAAGAAGAAATTAATAATAAAGCTAATAAAATATTTAAAGAGGATAAATAAAATGGATAATGATGAACTAAAACAATCAGAAGAAGATACTAATGATGAAGAATTAAATTATGCAAACGAATTAGATTTGCAAAAAGAACTTTATGATTTAAATAAATTAAAAAAAGAATTAAATGGTTTAGAAAAAAAAAGTTTTTTAAATGTAAAAATATTTAATTGGTATGAAAAATATTTTGAAATAAGCAAAAAAACTAATATAAATCAACATAATTATTATGTTGAAGAAACTAATAAATTTTTTAAAAATAGGAGTAAAAATGAGCCAAAATGAAAAAGAATTTCCAAAAGGAATATTTTTTAAAGAAAATAAACTAGATTGGATTATGTTAACAGTAAACATTAATAGAGAGCAGTGCATTGAGTGGCTTTCTTCTAAAAATGATGACTATATAAATATTGATATTAAAACAAGTAAATCTGGAAATATTTATAGTGAAGTTAATAACTGGAAACCAGTTACAGATAATCTGCCCGGAGGAACTAATTTTGATGAAGCAATAAAAAAACAAAAAGATAATGGCGGAAAAATTCCAGATGAATTTAATAATGAAGATGATATTCCTTTTTAAGTGTGATAGTGTAAAAAAGATATTAGTTTTTTTCATTATCATGTCAAAGCCCTATATCCTAATGTATAGGCAATTTCTTCTCTGCTGTTATTTGTTATTGCAAAGGCAGCAGAGTTTTTTAAGGAGTTAAAATGGGAAAAATATCAACTTTACATTCTGAATTTTTTAAAAATAATGTTTATCACAATATATCAAAAGAACAAGTATATGGAATAATTCAAATGCCTATTGCTGCAGGTCAAGCTGAACTGGCTTTACAAGAAGCTTATAAAGATGGCATTGAAATTAAATCTAAAAAAAGTTCAGAATTTGAAAATAATGTAAGAGCTGTTGATGTTTGGCGTTTAAGCACTACAGATTCTTTTGTGTCAGAAGTTTTAAATAATTATGTGGCACATGCCAATAAAAGTTTTAATTATAAATTATCATCTATTCAAGATATACAATATTTAGAATATCATGCTGATAAAAATGCTAAATACGATTGGCATATAGATATAGGAGATGGCGCTAAAGCTAACAGAAAAATTAGTATTTCATGGGTTTTAAATCAAGGTTTTGTTGGCGGTGATTTAGAATTTTTTTATGATGGTGGTGAAGTTATGAGATTAAATCCAGAGCCAACACTTATGATTGGCTTTACTTCTTTTTTTAATCATCGCGTAACCCCATTAAAAGCTGGAGTTAGAAAAGTCATAGTAGCATGGATTAGTGGCCCAGCGTGGAAATAGGAAAAAAATATGAATGATAAAATAATTTTAGATAAAGTAAAAAATAAAATACAAGGTGATATGAGTTATAAAATAAGCTCAATTGTAAAAAAATTTCAAATTAAGGAAGAAGATATTTCCGAAGAAAAAATTACTGAAATTGCAAATGACTTAATTAATTTAGCAATTTTGAATATTACTAAATCACAATTAAATGAATTAAATTTAACAGATAATCAGGAAGAAAAATAAATGTCGCAAATGCTTTTATTAACTTGCTTAATTATTATTTTTATTGTTGCAGTTAGCAAATAAGAATAATCCAGATAATAGATATAATTGAACATTTAATTATAAACTTCATTCCATCTGGAATCATAAACATTAAATCTTCATACTTATCTTTTGCTTTTTCAAATATATTCATTTCGTAAATTTTCCAATACTTTTAAGACCAAAGCTTGCACCAATAGAAGCCATAATTGACCATTGCAGCCATTCCGGGAATGTAGCTAAAAATTCAATTCCTCTAGCAATAGCAGGTTGCAATGGCTCAATAAAACTTGCCACAATTATTATTATGAAACAAATTGTCCACGCCTCATCTTTCCACGAATCATCACTGGCCTTAGCCATAGCAGTTTCCCATTCAACTTTACCCTCTGCTACTTTTTTTTGAACAGCAACTTTTGCGTCAATTTCTGCAATTTTTAAATCTGCTTTAGCTTTAGCTTTTTTTGCAGAATGTTCAAAATAACCACCAACAGCTTTAGTTATTCCAGATACCAATAAAGACATCATATGTTTTCTCCAACCTTAATAACACTTACCACAATAGCAATAAGAGAGCCAAAAAACAATATGACCTTAAATGCACCTCGCCCCATATTAGCTTGCGCTTCTAGCTTTGCTATATCTTTAGAATTTTGTTTTACTTCCAATGTTAAAGTTTCTAAGCTTTTTTCAATTCTTGTAAATGCTTCTCTTGTGTCGTTATCCATTTAATTTCCTAAAGATAGAGGATTAGAATTTAAGTTATCGGTAATTACTTTAAAACTTTTATCTACGTGTTCAACCATTTTATCAATATCAGCATTTATTTTTTCAATTGATTCTTTATTATTTGCACCATTTATTTCCATAGTTGCAATTCGTTCTAAAATTGCAGAATTATCTGAACTGGGAATACTTGAAACGCTATCTTCTAAACTGCTCAACCTTGATGACAGGTCGCTTAGAAACCATATCCCCCCAGCAATTGGACTTGCAAAGAGAAGAATTCCACTTAGTATTAGTTTCGGCGTAATTGCTATTGAATCCGTCTTGCTCATAAAAATCTACCTCTGTTGTTGTTAAATCTAATGTATCTGTAATTTTTGTTTCAAAATATTCTTTATTAAAGCTTACTATAGTTCTAATATCAAGTTCTTGCATTTTTAAATCTGATTTAATTTTAGGGTTAGCTAACACCTTAGAAACTTTTTTATTGCTTGATATGGACGAATCAGAAGCTGTTTTTATTTCTTTTTTTTCATTTTTTGCTGATTTTTCTTCTTTAACTTCTTTTTTTACTATTTCATTTTTTTTTATTTTCTTTTCTTTTTTTACTTTTTCTTTTTTAATTTTTTCTTTTTTATCAGGTCCTGGACTTTGCTCGTTTCGTACGTCGCTTGTATCATTGCTTGATACATTTTCCTCATTCTCATTTTGTTTTTCTTCTTTGTTTTCATTTTCAATATTCTCCTCTAAATCTTTTTCCATATTTAAATCTTCTAGTTCTGCAGGAATTTCTTCTAAAGTTTCAGGCAACTCCTCTAAATCTTCTGGGAGTTCTTCTCTGATTTCTTTTAATGTTTCAGGTTGCGGCTCATTTACTGGCTCAATTTCAATATTATTTATTTCTGGCAAATCACCGGGCATTTCAATTTCAGGCAAATCTATATCAATATCAATAGTTGGTAATTCCATATCTGGAATATCAGTTTCAACTGGAATATCTGCGCCAGTATTAACTATGACTGGCATTTCATTTGATACAGAAATATCAGCCATATTTTGATGTAATTCTTCTGCTCTAATATCTGATATAACAGATATTGAAGAAGATAAACTTGCTATTTGCAAATTTTCTGGCGGTGTTATATCAATTATTCCAGTTGAAAGCGTATTTGCTATTGAATTAGCGTCTAATGAGCCAATTTGCACAGTTTCAACAACAATAGGCGTAACTATATTATTAATTATGTCCTGTGAGCTTGTATTTTGGCTTATTTCGGCTGTTTCTTGTTGTTCTAGTATGCTTATATCATTTAACGTTAAAACTAAGCTTAAATCGTCTATAATTGTCCCAAATTGACCAGCTTTATTTCCAGTATCTGCTCCAAAATAATTAATTGTTAAAGATGTATCAATTGTTTCAAATGATTCAGTTACATCAACAGAATAATTTGTAGTTATTACGCCATCATTATAATCTGAAGTAAAATTATAATTTAAAACTTCAGTATTTGTTCCATTATCTAAAGTTATTGTTATATTAACAGGGTCTAAATTATTTGCTGTGCCTGTTTGGGTACACCAATTAGAGCCTTCATTATTGCAGCCAATTGAAATTAAACTTCCAGATATTGAAGTTACTTCTTGATTTTCATTTGCAATATTTTCTAATGTTATTGATTGTGTTATTGAGCCGCCATCACTACCACTAAATCTAACTGATTTATTTATTTCTCCATAATTATTATTATCATAAGCAGCAGTTCCATCTAATTCCCAAGAATTAGTATTATTATCAAAAGAACTATTACTTAGGATATTTTGTGTTTCGTTTTCCGCTTGAACTTCCTGATTGGCTATAATCAAGAACGTCATAATCACCGCCCAAATAATCTGGGTATTTTTTAATGTTTCCATATTCATCTATGTACCCCATAGCTTTATAATATTTAATTGCGTCTTTTCCAATGAGAGCTTTTTTGCCATTCCATATTGAACAAGGAGTTCCGCTATGAAGCATACTAGCCCACACAATTTTGCTGCCTGCGCATAAAACTGTAATTGAAGCCACCTTTAATCCTGCTTTGCTAAGACTGTTTGAAAGAGCTCGTCTTTCGCAATGCCAATCAGTAAAAGTTGTTCCTGTGCTAATTCCAACAACTGAAGTTGATACAGCTCCAGTAACTGGGAAGCTGCATATCATCTGGCTGTAAGACTGTACTCCGGGAGCAATTGCAGAAGGCGGCGGTTGATTTTTATAATTAACAGTGCTGTCAGCTGAAAAACTTTTGAAAGATACAACTAACAATAATAAAAATAAAAAAATTATAAAAATTACAAAACTTCTTCGCATGAGAAACTTACTCCATATAAGCTAATATGATTAGCTGACCACGTTAGCTCATTGTCTGTCATTCTCATTACTGCTTTAGGACTTGAATAAGTAATAGTTGCATTATTATCAAGTGCTGCAGATAAAGGCGGCTCAATTGTTAAAGTTGCATTTCCACTTCCATCACTTGCAACATCTGCAATAATCATATGCAGTTTGCTTGTTGCGCCAGAATTAAATTGTACATAATCACCTTTTTTAAATAGCTGTGATTCTGACGTATCAGCGCCATCAATTGTTATATCATATGCTCCAACTGAATGAGCACCATTAACTGCAATTGTATTGCTTATAGTTCCGCGAACTGAAGAAGCGTCTGGGTCTCCCATTAAAAAAGTTCCGAATTGGCCTTGAACTTGCATAAAAAAAGCTTGCCACTCTACAGCCTGCTCTCTTTTCATAGGCGGTAAAGAAACTGTTGTGCGCCATTGGCAACCTGTAAATCTATGAACTTGTTGGCTATAGGTAAAAGGAGAAGAACTTACTGCTGTAGCTCTTGATATTGTCCATTCACTTCTTATAAATCCCGGAGAAGTAGGCATTGATAATGGAAAAGTAGGCTCTGCCATTTAAGCTCCAAAGTCCTTAGCAAATCTTCCACCTCTAAGCCTTGCGTCTCTAACAGCTGACATAGTGCTTTCTTGAATTGCTGGTAATAAATTTAATACTTCAGCTTTTACAGTTTGCGAAATTCCAGTAGCAAAATTTAAATTTTGTTCTACTACAATTGGCTGCCCACCAGATAATTTATTATTTGCAATAATATTACCTGCTGCTGAAGGCACAAACATTTCCGGACCCATTTCTCCAACCATATATGGCATATTTGCCTGGACTGGTCCGCCTCTTGCTCTTGCGCCAAATATCATTGAGCCAGATGGCTCTGGAAATGCAGATAAATTTGCAATTGATGTACTTGTTGCGTCTGCTGTTCCAATAGCTACTGGTGCTTGTATTCCAAATGAACGATTAATTGATTCTATTAAAGGTTTTACAATATGCAATTGAATAATTAATTCTGCTACTTGTTGCGCTACACTTCTAAATATATCAACCATATTATCTTTAAAATCCCTACCACTAACAACAGCTTTACCTAAAGCTTTTGCAGTTTCATTTCCTATTTCTTCAAATTTACTTCTTACTTCTTCTAATTCTAATTGTTCTTTATCAAAAGCTTCACCACGTATTTTAGCTATTCTGTCCATTTGTAATTTTGTCATTTCAGCTCTTAATGCAAAATTTTCTTTAGTTACTTTAGTAACTTCTTCTTGATGTGCTTCTAATCTTCTTATTTCTTCTCCAAAAAATCCAGCGTCATCAGATAAATCGCCTGACGCTAAAGTGCTAGGAAATAATGGGTCCGTTCTGCCAATATCTCCGCCCTTACTTTGACTTGATAAAAAAACAGCAGGATTTAATTTTTTTAAAAGAATAAATGTTTGTAAAACCATATTTGCTACTTTGTCTAAATCTGCAAATAAAGCTATTAATGTTGTTAAACCTGCAACAATTGCAACTCCAGTTGCAACAACTGGATTAGCTAATAAAGCAATATTAAGTAGGCCAAGAGAAGCTGCTAACGTCCCAGCAGTTACAGATATTCTTGCAAAAACACTTGCAACTTGTAAAGCTATAAATCCTTTAAAACCTATAACAACTAAATCAATATTTTCTCTTACAGTATTTAAAGCATTGCCTAAACTTTCTCCTATTTCTTTTCCAGTCCTTTCAATTTCTTTTCTATTATCTTGCAACATTTTATTAAAATCTTCTAATGACCGCCCTAATTCAACAAAAAATCCTTCGGCAACAGCTATTGTAAATGCTTGCAAAGTGTCGCCTATCATTGAAAAAGTTCCTTCAATTGTTGTAGCCATTTCTTTTGTTGCATTAGCAAATTTGCCATCACCAGAAAAAACAGCTTCAAAAGCTGCTGCCGCACCTTCTACTGTATCTGTCATCATTCCAGTATCTTTTATTATTTGAGAAATACCTTTTTCTCTAAATATATCTGCAGCCGCTAAGCCACCTGAAAAAACTCTTTGAATTTGACTTGCTGTTGTTCTGAAATCTAGCCCGGCAATTACAGCAACATTACCTGTAATTTCTAAAATATCTCTTAAGTGTTCGGCGTCTTTGGCTACAACAGCAAGCGAGCCAGAGCCTGCTTGTATTTCACCAAGTGAAAAAGGAACTGTTCCGGCATATTCTAATAATTGTTCAAAAGCAGCATTGCCTTCTTCAACCGAGCCAAATAAACTATTAAATCTGATTTCTAATCTTTCAATTTCAACACCAGTTTTAATAATACTTCGTAAAGCTAAAGCAGAAAAAGCAACTCCAGCTATTGTTCCGAACTTAAGCATTGAAGCTCTAATTCTTGTTAATGAATTATCTAAACCTTTTAAACTTCTGCCCATAGTTGAACTACCACGAGCTACAGCAGAATTTGCCTGCGCTAATCCTTTTTTAAGGTCCTTTAAATCTGCCTCTATTCGTACAACAAGCTTATCAAGTTCAGTTGCCATTAGTTATCCGGGTACCTCTCCATTAAACTATCTAAATCATCTTTGCTCATTGGTTTTTTTGTGTCAGCACCATTAAATTCTGAAAATCCTTTAACAGCTAAAACAATTTCAAATATACTGCTATTCCAAAATTCATCTGGAGAAAAACCTATCATTCCAACGCAAATTTGAAACCAGCGTTTGACAGGTAATTCATTTTTATCTTTAGAGGTTAAGCTTCGCTTTTTTTTTCTTCGTCAGAATTATCAGGGTCAACATCTAAAGCTAAAGTAATAAGTTCTCCTATCATTTTAATTGATTCTATCATTCCTATACTTGAAATCAATTGTTTAACTTCTTTCTCTGATATGTTATTTCCAGCGCCTCTTATTGCAAGAGTTAGAATTTGTATTTGTTGGCTAAGATGTAATTTACCATCTGAAAGTAATCCGCCTATTTCTAATATTGATATTTTTAAAATAGTTTCAATACGAATAATAGTGTCTAAGCTCATACGAGCTTTATATTCTTTATCTTTAAACGTTAGAAGTTTTTCTGCTCTTATTTGATTGGTGCTCATTGTTTTTCTCCGGTTTTATATATATTAATATAATTTCGTTTCTCTCTCCAACATCAACTGCTGAACAAATAGAAAATATATCATTATCTATTTTAATATTATCGCTATTTTTAAAACCTTTATAATATGGTGCTTCAATAGAATTATTAGATAAGTTTACATGCGCGTCTAATTTTTTATTTCCTATTTCAATTGCTTTTAGTTCCCACATTTAAAGCTCCTAAATTAATTTATACTGTAGCGAAAGTTATAGTTCCTGCACTTTCAAATGACATTGAATATTGTACTGCGTCATTATAATTTCCAGAATACTCAATTGAAGCCACCATAAAAGAGCCGGTAAACGTCGCGAAATCAGGAATTAATATTTGAAAGTTGCTAAATGTTGCAGCAGCAAAAGCTGTTCTTACGCTTGCCTCTGAAGCGCCGTCTGTAAAAATTCCAGTTCCGCTTGCAGTAAAAATTTGTGTTCCTGCGCCAGCAAGTAAAGTTCTAACTCTGCTAGAATCTTTATTTGTAACATCTATTGGCTCATTGTTCATTGTAATTGAAGTATCACGCAGGCCTGCTACAGTAGTAAAAACTTCTGGACTTGCTGCGTTGCCTATTTTAATTAATAGGTCACTTCCCTTTTGAGCTGCCATTTTTGCCTCCTAAAAAAATTAATTTTTAATTATCATAAACAATTACGTCTAAAGTTAGCACACCATGACGTGTAATTCCATCATTTTCTACAAGCGTAATCACATTTCTAATTTGGCTTAAAACCATACTAGCACCTGAAACACTATATGTTGCATTATGAAATAAATTATAAATTCTCTCCATAATTTCTTTGATTTCTTTTTTTCCGCGATATTGCGACCATACTTCTAAATCAATTGTATATTGATTGCCATCTAATGTTTGTGTTCCACGATTTACTGCTGATTCATTATTTATAACTACATAAGGATATGCAGTATTTTGAGGAACATTATCAAAAATTTTATTATTACCAACTAAGCCATCAAGTGTTGAATCACCATTTAATGTTGTATATATAATAGTTTGTAAGTCAAAAGAGTGATAACCCATTATTTTATTTTAGCTCCTGTTCTAACTGGTTTTGGTAAATCTCTTATTATACTTATATCAGAAGCAATTTTATTTGCATAGTTTTTAGTATCTTGAAAAGCTTGTGAACTTTTTCCCATAAATGGCCTAGCAGCAATTCCAATACCTTCTTCAAGTTTTTTTGCATACCAAACATTAGTTGAAATTGTTGTTGCATGCCCGGCTTGATTAGGAAAAGGCATTGCTCTTGTTATTTGAATACTATTAGATAATCTTCCTGTATCAATTGCTGGTGGGAATCCTGGCAATGATGGATAGTGCGGCTCGCCATCAACAAATTTATTAGGCTCCGGGCTTTTCATAGTTTTTTTCATATTTTTTAAAATATGATTTCTTAAATGATTTGCAACTCTATCTAAATGTCTTTGAGTGTTACTATTATATAATTTTTCGCTTGCTGCAGTTTGCTTATTAATGCTGCTAGTAATAGTTACTTTTATTGATTGCCCTTTCATTAAGTTGCAACTCCTTCTTGAGCTTGAATTTCTTGATACCTTTCTTTGCCTTCACGAATTGATTTAATGTGCTGTATATTAAAAAATTTTGAATTATAGCTTATTCTATATTTTGAAGTTATTGCTGCTATATATCTTATTGTAAATGTATAATTTGCAACTGGTCTTATCTGGTCTCCAAAACTACCTTCAGAGCCACTTGTATTTTCTACTTTTGCCCACACAGTTATATTGCTACTTCCAAAACTAACTGATTGTCCACCTGCAGCGTCTGTTGTAGCAGTTAATGGTTGCAAAATTATTTTATTTCGCATTTCACCTATCATTAGCCAAACATTCCGCCATAATGTGCAGTTCCTCTATAAGGGTGCGTTGATAAATTTTTAACAACATAAGGTTGCAATAATTGAGTTGCACTTGTTGGCGCATTTATTGTTTTGCCATCAAGTAAATCTCCTCTATGTTCAAATATATATGCTGAATATTCTAAGCAAGCAGACTTAATATCATAAGGAATAGCTGTTGTTGCACCATATCCTGCAACATATTGAATTTCTAAAGCATTAGCAACTCTTAATCCTGTAGGCCAACTAGCACCATTTCTTAAAACAATTTTTCCGGGCATTGCAGCGTCATCTAAAAAATAATTGCTAGCAGCATAAGTTGTTGCTGAATCTTCTTCATTATAATATTTAATATGAGTTATGCTTGATACTGGACTTTTAGGCAATATTATACTTCTTCTATTAATATCTCGGTCAATACCTACATAAGAGCCTTCTGCGATTGGAATATCAACTGAATAAATTGAATCAATAAATAATTGATAAGTAGTTGTTGTTAAACTTCTATTTGTATATTCTTTTGCCCAATTATGAACAGCTCTTTCTATCAATGCGACAACTGTATCATCATCTGAAGAATCAATTTTATTCCAAGCCTTTATTTCTGCTTGAGTAACTGCGTATGCTGTTTCTGCGGTGTGAACTTTTAATCCAGCCATTTAGTTTCTCCTAATCTGCTTCAGCGATTGTGTTACCGTCTATTGCGTCCCATTCCTGTACAGTTTGGTAGTCTGTATTTCTAGAATCATTTGGAACAAATGTTACTATATCTGTATTCCATACAACTTGATAAGATAGCAAAACGCTATTATCATCTTCTATTTTTTTAACTGAAACTATATTATCTTTATTCATTTATAACTCCGAATTTAATGCTAAAAATTGTCCAGCGTCATCATGTTGTGAACGCCCATATATTGGTACATTACCAGATAAACTTGTTCCATTAACTCCTAGCCAAACACCAAACTTAGTTGAAGAAGCGTCTGCTATTGTTGGATTATCAGTAGTATGATCGCCTAAATATCTAGCATTAAATTTAAAACCAGTTCCTCGAGATGTTGAAGATGGAGCTACTCGCATTGGTCTATCAAAAGGTATTTGCATACGAAACTTATCTGTACCCTCTGTCATGCCAAAAAAGACATTACCTTGATTTTGATAGTACCTTTGACATCTAAAAAAACTGTCTTGGAATGATTCATGTTGAAATGCTGGTATGGTTGATGAAGTAAACTCTCCTATTTCCATTTGAATCCCTGTAATAAAAAAATTATTACTTGTACTATCTGCAACATTAACTTGTCCGACATAAGTGTTAGCTTGAGTGTAACTACCCCATGATGTTTGCAAAGTGCCACTTTGATAACTACTACCAGCAACTAAAAGCCATTGTAATTGAAAACCAGAGCCATTGTCGTCATTAATTGTGCCACTTGTGTCACCATCAAAATTACAGATATGATTTTCCCAAGTATTAGCAGAACTTACCGTATATGCTTTTGATATATGTCTGTTGCCGTCTGGTGCAGTAATAGATAATATATGAGTGCCTGTTTTTGGACTTTTTACCCAAAAAGAAAAAGTAATTTTTTTAGCTCCAGAAGTACCATAATTTAATAATTTTAAATCTTGTGCTTCTACATGATAATCTAAAGAACCTAATGTACCAGAAGAAGGTGAATCTTTTGCAGTTGTAACATCATATTTAAGACTTTTAGTAAATCCATAACCAGAGGGAACATCTGTGCTTTGGCTAATGGTATATGTACCAGCGTCATTTAATTTCTGTTTCATTCTATCAACTACATAATATCCATCAGAGCTTTTTCCTGTAACACTTGTTGCTCTTTGAGCTACTTTCATGTCGCCATTTATAATCATTGGCTGTGCATTTATTCTTAAAGAATCACCACCTACATCTGCAAAAGATAAATTTCCAGAGCCGTCTGTTACTATGCCTTGATTAGCAGAGCCGTCTGCGTTTGGCAAAACCCATATTTTATTTGCAGCTAAAGCAGGTGCTTCAAAACCTACATAATTAGCACCTTCATAAAATCTTAATTCATTATTTGAGCCACCTATAGAAAAGTTTCCGGCAGTTGTTAAAGCTCCGCCATCTGCAATGGTAAGCGCGTCATCTCCATCTGTAAATTCAATTAATGCTGTTCTTATAGAATCAGATTTAAAATATTCAACTGTGTCATTGCTTTGGTCTAGTTCGCATATAGTAATAAATGCGTCATTATCTTCATTTCTAATTTTAAGCAAATTATTTGTTGTGTCATAAAAAAACTGATTAGCAAAAGTTGTTGATGGTGCTGAACTTCCAGAACTTGTACTAGCTAAAGCTTGAAGTGCTGAATTAATATCAGCTCTAGTATTAGGAAAAGTTTGGTTAGCAATTGTAAAATCATTTTGTGACATATTTTTTTACTCCTAAATAATGTTAACAATACTCTAATTATTAGCTTGATTCAAGAAAACCATAGCCTTTAGCAACATAGCCAAAAGTTCTATCAACTACAGCACCACTTGAATTTTTAAACTTTATCGTAAAGCCTGTTGCAGATTTAGAACTTAATTCATAAAAATCTCCTGTAGCTAAATTGCTAGCGCTAATTCCTAAGCCTTGCAATTCTTTAAATGCCGGGCTAAATGTTATAGCTTTTCCACCGCTTGCTGTTGTACTTGCTATATCATCTCCGCTATCAGTTCTATCTGGCATATCAATCGTAGCAGATAACGCTGAAATAGCAGGTGTTGAATCAGCATTTGTTGTTGTCATTTTTACTCTTAATTTAATATATCTGGCTTTGTAATTACCTAAAACATAATCTTGATAATCAGTATATGTAGAATCATCATTAGAGGTCGAAATTTGGACTTTAGCATTAACATCATCTTGTTCAGTATAATTACCATCAAAATTACCTGTTTGGCTGTCAAATAAGCCCTCAAAGCTATCAAACAAGCTATTTTCATTAAATCTTGTGCTAGTTAATGAAGTTGTTACATAAGAATTATAAATAGCGCCTAAATCAATAGGATTAGTGCTAAAATCATAAAACCCATCAAGATTGTTTGCAACTTCTCCGCCATCATCAAAATTACCCAAAGCACTGTCAAAATTCCCGGAATGGTCATCAAATAATTCTCCTAATATTATTTGTAAAAAATTTGTGCTATCTCTGGTTACAACTTCTACATCTGTTTTTGTTCCGGGAAAAGAAGTTGATTGTGTTGTAGTTGTTACAGCATTAAAATCATCTGCAATCTGATTTCTTATAACTGCTTTTTTAGTAGACGTAATAGAAGTTATTCCTAAAACATCAACAGCTTTTATCATATAAGTTCCTGTTTGAGCTGGTAAAGATATTTGATTAGTTGCCATTGATATATTATCAGCAACAACACTTGCGCCAGCATAAACTGGGCTTGATGTTTCTGGAGTATGTCTAATTATATAATGTGATAAATCTAATTCCTGATTTGCTGTCCAAGAACAAATAGCTAAATTATTAACAATATTAACTGAAAAATTAGATACATTTGCAGGCGGCGCAGTTTTACCTATAACTTCGTGAGCTTCACTTGTATAAGCTGAAGCAACATTAAAAGCATTAATTGCTCTTGCTCTTACTTCATACGTCATACCATCTTCTACATCTTTAATTTCAAAGCGCAAAAATGTTCCAACTGTTTTAGCTCTACCTAAAGATGTATATTCAGTATTTGTTGATGTATTTCTATATTCAACTTCTAATTCATTTGTTGTTCCAAAACTTGATTCAACTTTAATTAATAAAATCGTAGAAACAACTCCAGAATAAGCTCGCAAAATATCTGATAATTCTATTGAAGGTGCCTGGACTGTTTCTGCTGTAGGTAAGTTAGTATTATCTATAAGAAAAGTTGATTCTTCTGCGTTCCAGTTCCAAACATCAGGAGATGTTTCTTGTAAAAGTAAATCAATTCCAACTTCATTATTTACAAAGGACCAGTCAGCAACTTGAAAAACTTTACTGCTAAAGCCAAGTCTTGTATTTGTTATTTGTACTGTATCTCCAACTTGTAATTTAAAAGCTGACATTTTTAAAGGTGCTGATAAAACCATTTGCTGTCTATTTTTAAATAAAGCTACTTTAGCTATTCTTTGAGCCATAGTTGATGATGTTGTAAAAGGTAAATCAACAACACCAAAAATTGTTTGGTTATTATCTTCTTCAATAAATGTTGAGCTACTTACCATTGGATAATCTGCAGGTTGCCAATTGCTTTCAGAGCTAGTAAAAACTCCTTTTACAGTATTAAAAGTATCGCGTCTTGATTGTTTTGTTTGAATAGAAATAGGACCGCGAAAATCATCTTCTGTTAAAGTTATTGTTGGTGAAACATATTTGCCGCCTGCTAAATGAAATTTTCCGTTTGTATAACTTAAAACACCAAGCATAGAGCCAATTATTTCTGAAATAATAGTCATTGGTTGAACATTGCTATAAACAATACCATTAGCTTCATACCTATTTTCAGTACCGCCTGCTGCTAAAGTAATATCTTCATCACAAATATCTGCTACTGTTGTAAAAGAAGTTGTATCAATATTATCTGTAGGTGTTGATAAACCAAATCTTGTATCAGTTAAATAATCATATAAAACTAATGCAGGATTTTTTGAAAAAGCAGTTGAGCCAGTTCTAAAATCTAATATTTTTTTTCCTTTAATTTCCGCACTTATATTTGGAATACCATTCGGAAATGCGTCAGTATCATATTTTAATTTAATATATATATATGCTATTCCAGATAAAGTATGCGAAGTTGTCCATTGTGAAACTTCTGAAACTAAATCGGCGTCTGCTTGTTGTGTATTACTGCCTAAATGTTTTTTTATTCTTACTGTTAATTCTGAACTATCAGAAAATGTTTGCTTAGCTATTATTGCATAATTTGTTTCTGTTGTTGTTCCAGATAAATATGGCTTAGGCGTATTTGCATTATTAAAAGGAGTTATTCTTGTTTGTCCGCCGGGTGTTTGCTGAAATATTGATGTTGCTCTTACATCTGTTTTTAATGCTTCTGATATAGTAATTGCGAGTGTATGCCTTGTTCCAGAGCCAGAAGAACTACCACCAGAAGATACGCCATAATTAACTCCATTAATATTTATTGTATCTGCTGTTGCAACTGAAAATGCTGTATCAGATATTAATGTTATTGAGGTTATACCTTTTTGAATACCTTGCCCATTTTCTATGTTATATCCACCAAAAGGAAGCTGTCTATTAAAAGGCATGGTTGTATATTCAGAAACAACAAGAGTTCTTGTTTTATTAACAAACCTTGATTCAGTTGCATATTTACTAGGACTTGTAACTTTAAATTGTGTTAATCCATTTGTATCTGTTCCAGCACTAGCTAAAGTTAACTCATCATCATTTAAATAAATATTATCAATACTTTGTATTTCGTGAGAAGCTAATTCAACAATCATATGCAAGTCTTTATTATTATTTGTTGATTCCATAAATAAAATTGCACCAGATTTTTTTGTTTCTCCATAAACTGTGCTTCTTGTTGCTAATGGCTGCTTAACCATTCTTGTTCTATTATTTAATTGAGTAGATAAGCTTTTTTTTCTATCTTCTCCAAATACTTTTGATAAACCTAAACTAACAACACTTGCAACTGCTGAACTTATTAAAGCGTTACCAAATCCTGCCCAAGTCATTCCAGCTAATGTTTGGTTAGCCATATAAAATTGACCGGTATATATAGCGGCAGCAGTTATTGCTAATTGTACAACTCTACGTCCCATTTAAATAATGCCTTTTTGTTGTCATTTCTTTTATTATGATTTTATTGTTTTTTAAACGCAACCATTTTACTTTTCTGCCTACGCCTAATAAACAAGTAAAATACTTTTTACTCCAGTTTACTATTTCTTTTGCATTGCTTATTGCAACAACATCTATTTGCCATATGATGTTACCACTATTCCAAGCAGTATTTCTAATTTCTTGTGTTTTTAAAAAATGAGCTTCTTCATTTTTATTTAAATATGCCCAGCTTGAAAAGCCTATTAATTTATTATTATTAGTATGTAATTTATATTGACCTAATTTTACAGGCGGCAATATATGTTGATATATTTCTAAAGGCGTATTATTTTTATAATCTGGTAATTTTTTATATAAATCTACAATCGCGTGAATATTTATCATTCATTCACCCACCACCCCAAATTATATTTTTATCTTGCAAATCATCTACAAATTCTAATCCTTTATCATCTGGAAAAAAATGTTTTTGGTCCTGGTCGGTATATCTAAAATCTAAAGGTTTTTCTAATGAAATTAATTTATTTTCAATATTAAAAGTTATTGTAGAATTATCTGCGCTTTCATTTATTATAACAGTATCAACATTTCCAGAAAAAACTTCATAAGGCGTATCAACTATTGCTAAAGCATTTCCAGATGTTTCTAAAACACCAAAATAAACATTTACAATAATATTTTGAGCTGTTGATAATAAAGCTTGCGCTACTATATCTTGATTTAAACCGCCAACTTCAATAGATATTCCTGACGCTTTTGTTTCTGCTGTTTCTTTAATATCACTTATACTTATTAAATTTCCTAAGCCTAAATATGTTTGACCTAATACTTGAAAATCACCATAACCTGTCCAAATTCTAAGAGGTTGTGTATATATAAATTCTACAGCATAAAAAGGTCTAGTTTGACTGCTAGATAATTGATTAGAAAAATCTGTGCCTATAGTTCTAGCCATATAAGCACCTATTTAGCTTTTTTCTTTGTCGCTTTCTTTTTTGTAACTTTTTTCTTTGCTTTAGTTTCTTTAGGAGAATCAATTTTAACTTCTATTGCTGAATTATTTTCAATAAATCTAAAAGCAATAACTTTTTGCCATTCTTTATCGCAATTAATTATTTCTCCATTTTTATAAACTTTAACTACGTTGCCATCTTCATTCGCAGCAGCTTTCATATCTTGTAACATTTTAACTTTCATAATTAACTCCTATATAAGAGTGAGGAGCAGACAATGAGCAATCAAAACCACTCCCCACAAACTTTACATATTTAAGCGTCAGTTGAATCAATAGGGTTACCCAATACCGCTTGAACACTTATAGGCGTTCCGTTGGAATGAGTTCCTGTTGCGTCAATTTTAACTCTTACATATCTTGAGCCGCCAATATAACCTATTTGCGAAGTTTGAGGTGTCTCACCATTCGCGTCAAGTGTTAAGAAAATACCAGAACTATCAACTGATGTTTCTGTAACAGAAGTTGAACTTGTTACAGCAGTAAAAGTTGAATCATCTGTTGATTCTTCAAGTATAAAATCAAATTTTACACTTCCAGATAATGTATCTCCTTCTATACCGGAGTTTACAATAAACATACAAGAGCCAAATCCTTTTGTATCAACTGTTGTGCCATTAGCGTCAGCTGTAAAAACTTTAGCGTCCTGGCAAGTTACAGATTTTACTCTATTACTAATATCTCTCATAATAATCCTCCGTTATGCAGAAATGTTTTGTAGTCTAATTGCTTCCGCAAGAACTACTGCACCGCCAACTCTACGCCTAGCGATATAACGTATATTTCCACTTGTTGCACTTGAATATGGGTCTCTCATGACTGACATATTTACTCTATCAACTACAGTATATGCTCTTGAGAAATCACCATAAGCAACTGGCTTTGCAGAGCCAGCAACGTCAGGCATATCTTCTGCAAGTACATATGGCTTTCCTAAAATTGTTGATGGAGCACCGCCAACATAACTCATGCTATTTACAAAGATTTTTTGACCTTCAGTATCTTCTAATTTCAAGATAGCGCCAAATGTACCTCTATTCATAACAAAGCGAGCATTATTCATATAATCAGATTTTATGTCATACATTAAATCTAATAATCCATTTGCAGTTAAAGCAGTTCCACTTCCTGAATTAGTGCTAGAAACTCCAGCGCCACCATCAGTAAATCCTTGTGGTTGCCCTACTCCAGTTCCAGATACAAAAGCAGTACCTTCTCTTTTTGCAAATTGAGTACCAAATTCTTCTGACATTTCAGTCTCAAGATTAAAAGCAGAATCTTCTAACATAGCTTGCGAAATTTCAACTCTTGCATATAGCTCATGCGCTGGAATTTCAAGAAGCCCAGTAGTATATCCAGTAGTTTCTGACCTTGTGCCTTGCTCTGAAATAAAAGAAGCAGCAAATTGCCCAGTTCTTTTTGGTATTTCTATTCCCCTATTTGATGTTGTTCTAACTCTTGCAATAGAACGAATTGGAGATATTTCAGTTACGCCTTTAATTAAATCAGCAACATATTCTGTAGGTGCATAAAAGCCGCCTAGAGTATCATCTGATTCATATAAAGCTTTTCTTTCAACTTCGTCCATTTTTTCTGCACCAACTCTTAGCATTGAGCCAAAAGCTTTCATTTGTATATCAACATCTTTTGCACTGTTTCCTGTCTCCGGGCGAGCAAGAACAGTTTCTAAGCCTTCTAACTTAGTTTGTGCTTCAGCTAAATTTTTTGCTTGAATTTCAAGTTCCTGTTTGGTTTCAGCCATTTTAGAAATGTCGTCAACCATTTTGTCAACTTTGCTTTCAAGTTCAGCATTAGCAGAGCCTTTTTTTTCTATCTCTTTAAGACGCTTTGAGTTTTCACTTTTAAAATCTTCAAAAGCGCTTCCCAAATTATCTATAACAGATTTAATTTCTTCACTCATAATAAACCTCTTAATGTTTAATTGTATTAATTAATGCACTAATACTATCAACAACATCTCGTTGCTCATTTAATTCTGGATTAAATGATTTATACAGTACATTTGCACTTTGTTTTGCAACAGAATTAGTCATACCTAAATCACATAAGTAATTTTCTAATTCTCTTACATTCATTCCAGCAAGTTTTACTTTCGTAACCTTTGCTTTTGGATTCATTGGAAATGTAACCATGCTAACTTCCATTAAGTCCAAATTAGTTATAGTTCTCTTTTTAAGCTTATCGCTATATTTATAATCTTCTGGGGAAAGCTTATATCCAATAGACATTGAATCAAGCGCGCCCATTTTCATAAGCTCATAAACTTCTTTACCTTTTTGAGTTCCCATAGCTAATCTGCCTTTAATTTTAAGGCCACGTTTATCTTCTTCTAATTTATCTATAACTCCGATTGGCTCATCAGTTTTATGCTGATAAAGTAATTTAATTTGTTTTGGTTTTTTATCGTAGACTGATTTAGAAAAAGCTCCGGGCTTAATTACATCATTTCCTAAATCTTTATTGTTGAATACTGAAGCATAACCTTCAAAGCTGCCATCTTCTTCAGTATCTATTTCTTTATAATCACATTCTAAGTCTAATACATCATTAATAAACTCAATATTATCTTCGGACATATTTAATAATCCCTGTCAAGTAAATGTTACTCTATTCTAGCAATTATTTAATGTATATTACAAGCATAAAAAAAAGGCTGGAGAATTAGCGAAAACTCCAGCCCAATACTTAGCAACTTTAAAATTTATTCCTTTTTTCTATTTTCCATATTAAAAGCATGAAATACTTTCCATTTAGCATTATCAAGCTTCCTTATATCTTCAAGCCTAATATCAAAGCATTCACCAATATCTACAATTACATCATTTGCAATATCATATAATTCATTTATAGCAGTTTTTTGCTCATTTGTTAAATTCTTCATTCCTTTATTTCTTGCTATAATTTTTTTATCATATTCTATTTCCCAAGCTTCTTTTTTCTTTTTTGCCATTATGATTCTCCTGTAAAGTCTTGCATTAATGTATACATAACATATCTGGGCTTATTTTTTTCTTCAACCCATATTGATTCAATGTCATATCCTTCCATTCTTAAGTTATAAATAATACTTGATAATCTAGTAGCTTTATATTTAGTTATAGCTTGCCAAGTATCAATTTTCCCATATTTTAATAAATGTTCTAATACTGCTTTGCTTTTATTTAACTTTTTTTTCATAGTTCCTCCCGGTTAGTTTAATTGAACTTTTTTAGAAGTGTCTAATTCAGCTAAGCATTTATTATAATAAATGCGTTTATGCACCAGTTCTTTTTCTTCGTGTTTACATTGAAAAAGCATATAACTATAAAAAAGCTCATTTAATGAATGTGAAGAAAAGCTATAGCGAACTTCAAGTTTTCTGCTTGTATTTGTATAAACATACTCTGAAACTTGAAACCTAAATCTCCCAGATTGCTGAACAATTAGCTCATATAACCATTGAATATCTCCATGTTCGCAATCAGTAGTTTCATAAATTTTATCGTCAGGTTTATCTGCTGTTCTTGAATTTATAAGGCTATCTTCAATAGTAGCTAAATTAAATTTATGATAATGAAAAATATTAGCAATATCATTTCCAGTTTCTGTTGGGTAGCCGTCCCAATGTCTATATAGCCATTTTTTAGTATTATCTTTTTCGTTAATTAAACATATATTTGCTCTAGTTCCCATAATGCCTCCAGTTAATAAGTTATTAATAAAAATATCCAACAAGTTCCAAGCACCATAGCAAACAAAATAATGCTTGCTATGATTTCCCAGATAGTCATATATTCTTCTTTTTGATTGTGTTTATCTATCATATTAAGATACTCCTTCAATTTTTCTTATAGCCTTAGTTAAAATATTAAATTCTTCATAACCTTTTTTAATAACTTCCCAATCATCATCAAGGCAATGTTTAATAATATCTTCACTCTCGATACAGCTTCTCATAAGTAAAGTATTATTTTCATCAAGTTCAGTTCTTAATTTATTTATTTTTTCTTCTAAGTAATACAGTTTAAATTTTGCATTTGCGACATAATCTTTTCTATCTCTGCCTTCTTCAATACTTATATATTTTTCTTCTTTTAAAGCACTTAATAAATTCATTACAACTATTGCTTCTTCAAGATACTTACATTCAAGATTAGAAATCTTAGTTTTAAGTTTTTTAGTTTTCTGTAAAGCTGTAAAATATATTATCTTTGTTTTTTCTTGTGTAGTTAATTTATTCATTTTCTATCTCCTAATAAGTTTTTGTTTCTTGGTTTACTTTGTATAATATATAAACAACTGCTATTGTTTGTAATGTTATACCTATTAAAATTATTAAATTTTCAAAATTCATAATTATTTTTCCCAACCTAATATTTTACAAATTTCGTCATAAGTTTCTTGACCAGAGTTTGAAAATCTATCGTAGTCCCAACCTAAATCGTCTAAGAGTTTTAATAATTCTTCAAATTGCTTTTGTGTTACTTTTTTCATTATTGCCTCGCTAGTTTTTGTTAATATTTATATAGATATGTTTATAATCTATTTATATATAATATAATTATATACATATAAAGTACAATATTTATTGAAAATAATTTGAATATAAGCTTATGATTTATATGATAAAAACTGGAGTTTAAGAAATAATTTCATCTTCTTTGTCATAAAAAGTCAAAAAACACCTGCAATTACAAACATTTGCAGCCCCACCTTGTGAATCGCCTGGACTATTCATAAGTCTCGGCTCCGGGCCAAACTTTGTTGGAGTTACCACTGTAAACTTTTCATCAATAGGTTTTGTTTTTCCGTCCATTCTTTTATGCCAATTTCTTGAACGATTATCTAAAGCATTATTCCATTCTTTAACAGGTTGCGCTAAATCCAGATTTTTTGCTATTGATAAAGTACCTTCATTCATTGCATTATGTGTTTCAGTCCTGGCAATAAGTGTTGCTCTGCTTGTACTAAATGCTGATGATTTTTTTATATCTCTGCTAATATCATCAATGCTATCTCCATTGTTAATACCTTTTTGAATAGTAGCAGTTAATTTTTTTCTTGTTGTTTCAGATATATTTGTTACTTCAGCAGCAGTATGTAAAATTATATATTCTTCTATTAAAGTATTTATTTCATCTTCACTTTGTTTTACTCGTTGTTTAATTAATCTTCTACCTGATACTTTAATAACATTTCGAAAATGTGCAGCTAATATTTTATATAGCTCATCAGAATATTCTAAAAAAAATATATCATCAACAAGTAAACCTTGCTTATATTCTATTGAAGCTTTTATTGATACTTTTTTAAATAGTTTTTTTAATTTAGCATTTAAAGATTTAACTAACGATAAATATAATCTTAATTGTTCTCTATAATCTTTTCTTCTATTTATTTTTATTTTATCTGCCATTTAACATATCCATAGTTTCTTGTAATAATTCTTCTTGTGTTCCCCATTTTTTGCTAAATGTTTTTGGGCTAAAATGATATGCTTCTTCTGATGTTCTATGATGATAAGGGCATAAAGGAATTGTTTGTAAATAGTTGGATTTTTTTCCTAATCTAAATTGGTCTTTGATATGGTGAATTTCTGCAGGCGAATCTGGGAAACCTAATTTTGAACAAACAATGCAGCCTAGTTCTGCAACATTAGCAAGATGTAATTTTATTTCTTTTTGTGTAGCCATTTATTCAACTAATTCAAAGTGTACTGCGTCAATAAAATCTAAATCTTTATTTAAGTTAAAATCTCCAGTTTTCCAGCTTCCACCCCATCTTATTTTTATGTCATAAGATTCTGATACTTCTCCAATAGCCATAGCAACTGCTTCATAAAAATCTAGTTCCCACGTTATATTGCTACCATTATAACATACAATATCAACTGCTAATCCCTGACAATGTTTTGATTTATCACCAACTTTGCTTAAACCCTCTGCTTGCATTTGCCTTGCTCGTTCTGGAGTTCTCATACCTTCAGTTATGCCAAAATCAATAGGCGTAATTTTTATTGCTTCTTTCATTATAAGCTGCAAGTCCGGGTGTACTTCTGATAATATTCCTAATGACCTTTTGCCAAATTGAAACATAAATTACTCCTTGCTTGATAATGGGTGCCCTTTCGGTAATAAATCTAAATCAAACTTTCCACTTTTAAATTTTCCAGTTCTTACTGCGGAAAGAAAAGAATTCACGCGAGCATAAGCCCATTGGTCTTCTGAATTAACTGATGGCCTAACAGAAGCTGGATTATTTCTATAAGCTCCAATTCCTCTTTTAAAAACTGCTGCTAACATTCTTAATGTAACTCTTTTTCCTTTTTTATCACCATATTTATCATTATGGTCAGTAACTTTTTTTCTTAAACCTTTTTCTATTGGCTTTGAAAAACCTTCTAATTTTATTTCATAATTTTCTTCAGTAGATTTTTTTCTTTCCTTCATTATTTGGTCGCGCTTCATTTTTGACCAAGTAAAGCCCGGATTACCACCCCAAAGAGCCCAAGCAATTCTCCCGGCGCTAGGATAACCTTTTTCACCCGGACTAAAGCCTTCTGCCTGTTTATCTATTTCATGTCTTGAGAAAAAAGAATACATTCTTAAAACTGTACTGGGCGACATTCTTTCACCACTAACAAGCTGATTAGCTCTTGCTACCCCAACTAAAGTTCCACCTCTATTATATTCCTTACGCCACTCTAAACCTTTTTTAGCTTCTTCTTTCATTCCGGCATTTGCTCTTAAATCTAAATCAGCTAAAGCTTTTTCATTTACGCCTATTGTTTCGTGATATGCTTCATGTGTTTTACAAGGCATATAAACAGTTTTGCCATCTTCTGTTTGGTGTGTATGACTACCTTCACAGCCAATAACTTTAGCTCTATCTAATGCTTCTTGCTCGGTAGTAAATATATCTTCTTCAAGCATTTCTTTTTCTTCTTCACTGTAAGATTTAACTCCATAAGCTTCTTCATATTGTTCTTCATATTCTTCTAATGATTCTGCTGATTTGCCTTCATCAATTTCTCCAAGAGGAAATAAATTTGATGGTACAAGTAAACTATCAGCCCCATCAATTGGCTCAAGTCCTAGTCGCTCTCTGGCTTCGTTTCTTGTTAAAATACCTTGCTGAACACCTTGACTAACATTAGCAAATATTTGTTTGCGCTTTTCTGCCATTGCTGGAATACTATCTACATCATATCTAATTGTTAAATTTTCAGAATATAAATGCGGCAAGTATTCGTTTAAATCACTTTCCAATCTTTCTAATAAAGGAATAATTGTTTCTTCATATAATGACAATCTCGCTTCGGCAACATTAGCATAAGTTTGGTCAGCTATTCCTACTAACTGGGCAGGAACACCAAAGCATAATGCAATTTCCCTTGCTGACATATTCATTAATTCTAAAAAATCCATATCCTTAGGATTTAGCCCCATTTGAACATAATCAAAATCTCCCTCTAACAGCATTGGCCTGCCGCTATTTGTACTACCTTTAAATCTAAATTCTAAGTCTTGTAAAATAGCTGCGCGCTGGTCATCAGTTAAACTGGCTGACATTCCAGTTTCATCTTTAGGTTGAAACTTCAACATTGCTGATGGTGTACAACCATTTTTTAATAAACCTACATTATGCATACCAGCTAAATTATGTTGGTCAATATTATAAGCACCAGCAACTATTGGAGATAAGCCATAAAAGTCATCTAAAGGGTTCCATAATTTAATGTGTTTAACTTGAGATTCTCCAGTTAGCTTATCAACATCATATTTTTCAATAGTTTTACCATTAATTTTATAGCAATATCTGTCAGGTATCATTGAGCTGCTAGCTTCAATATCTATTCTATCTGGCCTTAATAAATATAATTCTTTTGGTATGCCAACTTCT